>PDWJ01001732.1_pt1 | contig 25561 bp, 18 predicted proteins | sample 1430881 | NCBI WGS metagenome assembly PDWJ01 (sample SAMN01162460, study PRJNA174530) | Oral metagenome, whole genome shotgun sequencing project. | biome: Marine environment; feature: Marine mammal; material: Swab sample of the gingival sulcus; isolation source: swab sample of gingival sulcus...
TTTCCTTCAATTTTTAAGTTTATTATAATGATGATGCAAACTTGTTAAATTGTTGGAAACTTTTTCGTATCCAGACACACTTTTTTGGACGGGTATCTACCTCTGTTGTAAAAGGCGTGCTTAAGTAGGCTCTGATAAATATTTCGGTTTAATAAGAAAAACTCAGTTCAATAAGAACTGAGTTTTTCTTGTGCTTAACCCGCATTTCGAGACTTTTGCAAAAGTAAAAGCAAATAGCAAAACTTTATCTTTCTTTAAATAGTTTTATTAAAGGTTTAATATAATCTTCGTTTGTCTTTATGCTTATGCTGTCCACATTGGCTTTGTTGAATATTTGCTTCATCTCTTTATGAAACTGCATTCTTTCTTCGGCAAATTTATTTCTTACTGATTTTCGAGCCGTATCGGCATATATTTCTTTGCCCGTTTCAGCATTCTTTAACTTTATGAAACCTACATTGGGCAACCGGTATTCTTTTTCGTCCATGATGTGCAAGGCAATTAAATCGTGCTTATGCCCGGCAATTTGCAATGCTTTCTCAAAATGTGTATCAAAAAAATCGGATAGGATAAATGCCGTGCTTCTTTTTTTTGTAACATTCGTAAAATAGCGCAGTGCTGCGGAAATATCCGTATTTCTATTGTCGGGTTTGAAATCTATTAATTCGCGAATAATACGCAGAATGTGTTTTTTACCCTTTTGCGGCGATATGTATTTTTCTATTTTATCGGAGAAAAGAATTAGCCCTACTTTATCATTGTTTTGTATGGCAGAAAATGCTATAAGTGCGGCAATTTCCGTTATCAGGTCTCTTTTTAGGCTGCCGACAGTGCCGAAATTTTGCGAGCCGCTGATGTCGATAAGCAGCATAACCGTCAGTTCTCGCTCTTCTTCAAAAACTTTTATATAGGGTTTATCGTATCTTGCCGTTACATTCCAATCAATGTTACGAATATCGTCTCCGTATTGATACTCGCGCACTTCGCTGAAAGTCATTCCTCTGCCTTTAAATGCGCTGTGGTATTCGCCCGCAAAAATATGCTTGGAAAGTCCGCGTGTTTTTATTTCAATTTGCCTTACTTTTTTTAAAAGTTCTTTTGTTTCCACACTATTTTAGAGTTTAATGATGAAATATTAACAAAAAGAAAGATATTTTATTCCTCAAAAATAAAAAACTATTATGAAAAAGGATAAAAATGCTTAAATTATCTATTTTAATCCATTAAAATAATGGTCATGCTACATTCGGCAATTTTTTCATCATTTTGTTGCACTTCTGTTTTTACGACTGAAATATTGCCTATGTCGCTGACCGGTTTTAAATGTGTTGTTATGCTTGAATTGATGCTTGGCAGTTTGTAAATATGTAAGTTTTTTATGGAGCCGATAAAACCGGTTCTTACGGGTGTGTTGTTTTCATGTGCCGTGTATCCTGCGCGAGCTGCCGCTGTTTGTGCCATATTTTCAATGATGCCGGCTTCTTTTAATTTTTCTTCATGGACAAAAATATTATCCGGTTTAATCGTTAAGCCGCATATTGTTTTTTCGTCATTTGAAATCAAAAGCTCGTCAATCATAAGCATGGGATACGATTGAGGTATGATTTGATTTATTTCAATTTTCATATGTTTTTTATAATTTTCAAAGGTCAATTTATTTTAATTGTAAATTTCTTTTTATCAGCGATTTAATTTTCTGATTCTAATTCAGTCAATCCCCCTGCAGCCCCTTCTCCAAGTAGGAATTTGTTATTGCACTCTTTGCAAACAAGACTTTAACTTTTACTTTTTCATTCATCATTCATCATTCATCATCAGAGCTTATCATTGTTTAAACTACTGTCAATAAAGCATAAGTGTATGAAAATCGGGCACTTTCAGGAACCATGACCAATATTTTTTCTCCTTTTTGCAATTTTCCGGAGTTAAACAGTTCTTCCAGCATCAAATAGGCAGAAGCCGAACCCACATTTCCGACATAGGGCAGATTAAGGAACCATTTTTTCGGGTCGATGTAGAGCTTGTGCGCTTTCATTTCCTCAAAAATCTTGTCTTTAAAATACATGGACGAAAGATGGGGTAGGAACCATTGCACATCTTCCATAGAGAAATTATGTTTTTGTGTGAGCTTGCACAAAAATTCTGCTCCTTTTTTAACAATGTTTTTTCCCAATAATCGGGTGTCTTGCTGCAAGACCATGATGGAGTTTTCTTGAATGGTTTTATGGTCGAAATTTCGCCATGGAATAAGACTGCCGTCTTCCTTTTTTTTGGCGCCGGCATACATGCAGGTTTCCAACTCGCCGGCAAAAGAAGTTATTTCAATCCATTCAATTTTTAAAGATATTTTTGTTTTGTTCGGTGTGTTTGTTAGAAGTGCCGCAGCTGCTCCGTCAGAAAGCATCCAGCGCAAAAATTCTTTTTCAAATGCCAAAATGGGTTTTTTTTCCAATTGGCTTAGCTTGCTTGCTTCACTGTTGTATTTGCTGGCCGTTAGCCAAGCAGACAACAATTCGCTGCCGGTGCAAACGGCATTATTTGTATTCCCGGAAAGTATTGACATCCAAGCATATTTCATTGCCAACATACCGGCATTACAAGAACCGCCAAAGGATGCGTATTCTATTGCCGGGCTTGCCAACGCTCCGTGAACCATTGAGGCATGAGATGGTAAAAGCTGGTCGGGGCTGGTTGTGCCGCAAGCTAAAAGTTCAATGTCTTTCACTTTGAAATCTGCGTTTTCTAATTTTTTTACGGCTATTGAAGTTAATTTTGCGTTGGATATATCGGTTTGCTGTTGTTTGTTAATGGCATAATATCTTGTTTTAATTCCGTTGTTTCTTAAAACAATGGGTCCGGCTTTAGAATTTGACCCGTTAATTTTACCCAGATAAGCTTCTATTTCATCATTGGCGATTGGTTTTCCGGGCAAATGCTTTTCAAGCGCATTAATATATACTTCCATTCAATGAGGTATTAGAAAAATAAATGCAAAATTAAATATTTTATATCATTAAACCTGCTTTACGCATGAGAAAATTTGGTGTAATGGACAAAATTAAAAATTGTTAAAAAACTTATTTTCCGTTTAAACCTTAGTAGAAAAAGATAATAAAAAAAAATAAACCTTATTAGCTTATTTCTATTTTACAATGGCTAAAAATCAGCCCTCAAAGGTTTTCAAAACCTTTGAGGGCATCAAGTTTTCGTAATAAAGACTAAATTTTTAAAAATTGATGCAACTGTATGCAAATACAGTATCTTTTAGAATGTTTCAAAATCATAAGCAAATAATGAAGCATAAGCAAAGCAGTTTTGTATTTATATTAATAACTTTTCTTGCCGGGTTCATTTTTCTCAACTATGAAGTCGCATGGAACAGGTATTTAAGTTTGATTTTAGGAACCACCGTAAAAGCTGCAACGCTTATCCTGTCCACTTTTATGGCAGGTTTTGGTGCGGGAGCCGTAATTCTTGGTAAAAAAGCGGATAAAACCCGCAATATAAACTTGCTGCTGTCGAGCCTGTTTGCGGGCATTGGAACATTTAGCATCCTGAACTATTTTCTTATAGGAAATCTTGCCGAGTTTATTCGCACAATGAGTTTGTCCCCACAACTTACGGATTTATTAATACACTCGGGAAGTGTCCTTTTATTACTTATACCCTCTTTTATTATGGGCGGCATTATCCCTGTTATCAGCAAAATTATTATAAATAGCGATGATAAAATTGCCGAAAAGTTGGGACGAATATATGCTTTTGAAACGCTTGGCAGTACGATAGGCGGACTAATTACCGGTTTTGTTTTATTGCGCTATGCCGGGCAGTTTAACAGTCTTCTGACAGTTTCTGTTTTAAGTTTTTTATCCGGCGGATACATCTTTTTTTCAAAAAGGTTTAAGGTTTCTTTGCCTATAAAAAAGGAGCATTTTTCAAATAACAAAAACAATAAACCGGATGAAAGCAAAACGGCAAAATATGCAACATTTATAGTCGGTTTTGCCTTATTATCCATGCAAATTTTGTGGATACGAGTTTTCAGAATTTATTTTGCCAATACGGCATACACCTTTGCGCTTATCGCAAGTTTTGTAATTTTGGGATATTATCTCGGAAGTTCCTATTATAAGAAAAAAGGCGAACTCTACAAAGACAACAATCGTTTAATGCTAAACACTTTACTGCTGTTAAGTTTTGCCCTTACACTAAGTTTACCTTTATTATATTTCTTTCCGAACTTATTTATGTTTCCCTTTGAAAAACAAATTGCAAATCATTTTTTCAGGCTTTTAATTGTCCCGTCTTTGGCATCAATTATAATAATCTTGCCGCCGGCAATTATTTCGGGTTTTGCTTTTCCTTTGGCATGTAAAATGAATACGAGCAATTCGCAAAGCGTCAGTAGCAATGTGGGTAAAATAATGATGATAAATACCCTGGGTGCCGCTTTGGGTCCCGTCATAGCAGCCTTTGTGCTAATACCTGCCTTTGGAGTTGGAAAATCAATTTTTATTCTTGTGCTGTTTTTATTGGGGATTACTTTTTTTACGTTTAAAAAATTTAAAGACAAAAAATACGCATTTACCAAAAAAATTATCATAGGAAAAGCCGCATTGCTATTATTGCTTTTAATTGCGATGAAAGAAATACAATTTTTACCGCCGTCCCTTATAAAATTTGACAAAAAAGTTTTGGCATACAAAGAAACGAGAGAAGGAACCGTAATTGTTGCAAACGAAAAGAAAAAAGGCGTTTTCGGAAAAACAAGTTTTGTAAATAACAGCGCCGTAATAGGCTCAAATTTTGATGCCCTCAAAGCCGTTAAAATGGTAGGACATATCCCGTTTTTTGCCGGTTTAAAATGCAATAATGCGCTTGTTATAGGTTTCGGAATCGGAGTTACGACTTCGGCCATAGCCTCACACAAAGAAGTAAAACATATTGATTGTGTTGAGATGGTGCCCGGTCTTGTTGAAGCAGCATCGCATTATAAAGACTTGAATTTCCGGGTATATAAAGACAAAAGATTGCATATAATTCCGGGAGACGGCAGATATTATCTGCAAACAAGCAATAAAAAATATGATTTAATTTCTTGCGACCCGACACATCCTGTTTTAGGCTCGGGAAATTTATATACGCAAGATTATTTTCGCCAATGTTATGAACATCTTACTCCGCAAGGAATGGTATCGCAATATTTGCCCTTACATAAGTTGAAACTTGAAGACTTGCTCGGAATAATAAAAAGTTTTGACAGTGTTTTCCCGGAATCTTATCTCTGGCTGGGACAATATCATGCCATTTTAATCGGCAGAAAAACCGCTCGCAAAATAGATTTTAATACATGGCAAAAAAAAGTATATACTTCGGCTAAAGATGAGTTTTTCTGGTTTGAACCTTATCATATTGCCGCTTCTCTTATTTATGATAAAAAGAAAATTGAGGAAATAACGAAAAAGAATAAAATTAATACTGATGATTTAAGTTATACCGAGTTTTTTGATTTTGATTGCTTTAATGCGGAAAATTTAACGGCTAATTTAACTTATCTGTCAAGCACAAGAACCCAAGTTGATGATGTTTTGGAGGGAATTGAAAAAAAATACAGAATGGATAAATTCACGGAAGGAAATATTAAAATGACGGAAAGCCTGTATTATATGTTACAAAACAAGCCGAAATCGGCGATAAACTATTTGCGAGAAGCAATAAAAGTTAACCCTGAAAACAGGGAATATCCTTTTTTGCTAAAACTATATTACGGATATAATTATTAATTTTACAAACTATTTTTTTAATAAAAACAATTCAATTATGAGAAAAATTTTATTACCATTTTTGATGCTGGCACTTATTTTTTCGGTAAGTAATGCACAAAAAACTCAGTTGATAAAGCTGAGCGCAGAGAAGAATAATTTTCAAGTAACAAAACTTAAAGCAGAAAGTTTTACCCTTGAAAGTTCTATTTCGGACTTAAAATTTCATTTTACAAAACAGAAAGAAGGAACTTTTGTTATTCCGGAAAATCCGATTTTGTTAAAAAGTTTTAAAGAAGGAATGCCCAACATTCCGGTTATTTCCAAATTGATAGAAGTACCTCAAGGGGCAGACGTGAAACTTACGGTTAAAAGTTTTAAAGAAGAAATTATTAACCTGTCAGACTACGGCATAAACGCGAAAATTATGCCTGCTTTACGCTCTCAATCCAAAAGCGAAGGCCCTGTGCCTTTCCTTATGAAAGAAGAAATTTACAAAACCGACGATTATTTTAACAAAGAAGTTGCGGTTTACAAATATGCTGGACAAATGCGCGATATTTGTATGGGGCATATTGAAATTAATCCCATTCAATATAATCCCGTAAGCAATACCTTGCGCATATTGAATGACCTTGTTATTGAAGTGCATTTTAAAAATGCCGACTTTGCAAAAACAAAGCAATTAAAAGCGAAATACAGCTCATCATATTTCAATGCGGCGGCAGCTCAACACCTTATTAACTTCAATTTGGAAGCAAAAGATTTGATAACGCAAGTTCCTACACACATGGTAATTGTGGCAGACCGAATGTTTGAAGCACAGCTTGCCGATTATATTGCATGGAAACGTCTTAAAGGATTTAAAATTACCGAAGCATATACTGACGAGATAGGTACTACACCCTCTGCCATTAAAACATATTTACAAGGGGTTTATCAAGGAAGCGACCCCATGACCTTTGTATTGTTTGTTGGAGATGTACAACAAATACCGGCTTGGGTAGGAACTTCAAGCTCTGATCATGTAACCGACCTTAGATACTGTGAATATACGGACGATGACATTCCCGAAGTATTTTACGGACGATTTTCGGCACAAAACACGGCTCAATTGCAGCCGCAAATTGACAAAACCCTCATGTATGAACGCTATGAAATGAACGACCCCTCTTATCTGGAAAACTTTCTCCTTGTTGCCGGAGACGATGAAAGTTGGGAAGATATATACGGAAACGGAGCCATTTGGTATGCGGATAATTATTATGCAAATGAAGATAATGACATAACAGCCCATACATTCTTGCAAGACCCGCCGACCGGAAATGCTGCCATACATGATTCAATTATTGCTAATGTTAATGCCGGTGTTGCGCTTGCCAATTATACGGCACATTGCAGTCCCTCCGGATGGGGTACTCCGAGTTTTCAAACCGGTGATGTTAACGGTTTAACAAACAATGAAAAATACGGTGTGTGGATAGGGAACTGCTGTTTGTCTGTTAAGTTTAACGAAAATGAATGTTTTGGAGAAGCCGCACTAAGGAAAGCCAATGGAGGTGCCATAGGCGATATAGGCGGTTCCAATTCAACCTATTGGGACGAAGACTTTTGGTGGGGTGTCGGAAACGGAACTCCGGTTGCCGAGCCTCAATACGAAAATTTTGCCACCGGAGCTTACGACGGCGCATTTCATACGCTTGCCAACGAAGCATCCGATGTCTCAAAATGGTTTACCACTCAATCTCAGATGGTGGTATGCGGAAATTTAGCCGTAACATCTTCATCTTCAACAAAAAAACAGTATTATTGGGAAATATATCACCTTATGGGAGACCCCTCCTTATCACCTTATCTTGGCGTTCCGGATGCCATGACAGTTAGCACAAACCCGACTACGCTATTAATGGGAATGACCTCTTTGGATGTTATGGCAGCACCCTATGCTTATGTCGCTTTATCGCAAAACGGAACCTTAATTGATGCAGCAATGGCAGATGCCTCCGGAAATGCAAATTTAAGTTTTGGAAGCGATGCCATAACGGTAGGAAATGTCGATTTGGTTGTTACATGTCAAAATAAACAGCCTTATATAGGTACAATCACGGTTAGCCCGGCAGATAAGCCTTATGTCCTGTTAAATTCTTTCACCACAGATATTGCTCCGGATTTCGGACAAACAGTTAAACTCAATGTAACATTAGCAAATGCAGCCGAAACAGGCAGCGGATATGATGCTTCAAATGTTGAAGTCGCTTTGTCGATAAACGACCCCTATATTACGATTGTTGACGGCACCGAAAATTTTGGAGCTATTGCCGCAGGCAATACTAAATTGATTGACAATGCTTTTTCTGTTGCGATTGCCAATAATGTTCCCGACCAACATGCTTTTAATTTTGATTTAAACATTACAGGCGAAGACGGAGCCTCTCAAACTTATACTTGGCCCGCAATATTAAATATGGCGGCTAATGCTCCGGTTATAAAAATAGGAGACTTATTTGTTACCAATGACGACAATGCTGACGGAAGATTAGATCCGGGAGAAACCGGGGACATTAATTTCACGATTAGCAACGAGGGACATGCCGCCGCTGATTTTAGCGGAATGCTTTCAATAATCAATGACCCGAACAACTATTTAACGCTTGGCAACACGGCTGTTGCCGCAACACCGATTGCCGCCGGCGAGACACAAGACCTTGTATTTAGCGGGGCTTCTGCCGATGCAAATACACCTTTGGGTAACCCGGTAGGCTTACAAATAAATGTATTAGCCGGCGATGATAATCAGTATGAAGCCACCAAAATGCAAGATATTATTATCGGTATTGTTCCCATTTATCCTATCAGTGACGGAGGTACCTTAACGGTTTGTTTCGGAGAATTTTTTGATTCAGGTTTGGAAGCCGGAAATTATATGGGTAGTGAAGATTACACCATGACCTTTATGCCTCCCGCAAATGCGGATTCTATACGTGTTAATTTCACGGCTTTTGAAACAGAAAAAAACTATGACAAACTCTATGTTTATGACGGATCGGATGTTAATGCGCCGCAAATAGAAGGAAGTCCTTTTTCAGGAACAACAAGTCCGGGTACAGTTATGGGTGCTAACGGCTTAACTTTTCATTTTGTCAGTGACGGTTTAGTTCAGAAATCGGGTTGGGTAGCTGAAATTTCTTGTGTTGTTGATATGTCCACTTATTCCATTACTTTTCATGTTAAAGACGGAGCCAACCCCTTGGAAGGAGCCAACATAAATTTCTACAATATGGACATTCTGACAGATGAAAACGGAACTGCTGTTTTTGAAAACATTCCCGTAGGCGTTGAAATGGCTTATACCGTCAGCAAAGACGGCTATCATGATGCAATAGGACAAGTCAATGTTACCGATGATATGGAGGTGAACGTTGCCATGAATGCTACCGGCATTAACACTCCTGATGCAAAAATCAGTATCGTTCCAAACCCGAACAAGGGATTGTTTACGCTTAAAACAAAAGGCATAAATGACGATTCTCTGATTGAAATTTATTCGCTCAGTGGTAAGTTAATTTTGAAAAAGAACTTAAACACAAGTGTTTCAGACATAAACCTTACCGGTCAAGCGAACGGCATTTATTTCATAAAAATAACGGCTGAAAATAAAGTTTATAATTCTAAATTGATTATTGAATAAACTTGATGTTTCTATTTGAAAAAAAGCCCTCCTGATTTGAGGGCTTTTTTTGTATCCGGGCTTTTGTAACGATACCCCAAAAAAGTGTGTCCTAAAAAAGAACCAATAAAAAAGTTTTATAAAAAATCAATCTCCCTACATACTCTTTTCCAAGAGGGAATTTGCTAAAAGCCAAAAGCCATAAAAATCGCAAGAAACACACTCGCAGCAAACAAGCACAAGCAGATAAAACAAGGTAAAAAAACAAGTACAATAGCCCCGAGCATATACTAAAATAGCGCAATGCCTTGACATTACGCTATTTAAAAAAAACTTATGAGAATTTCGTGAGTGGGCGATATAAGATTCGAACTTATGACCCCTTGGGTGTAAACCAAGTGCTCTGAACCAACTGAGCTAATCGCCCCAAACTTTCCTGCTTTGAGAACTTATCTCTCTGAAAGCGGATGCAAATGTAAATTAATTTATTTAATAGAAAAAATAATTTTGTGTTTTTTTTGAAAAAAATTGCATCAGCCGATTTTTCACTAAACTTTTTATTTTTTGCAACTTTTTTTTATGCCGGAAGACTTTAATCGGAGTTTTAAAACCCCCATAAAAGCTTCGCTAAAAATACCGCCGCTCATTTTAGAGCTGCCTTCGGTTCTATCAGTAAAAATAATCGGTACTTCTTTCACTTTATATCCGCATAATATGGAACGATACTTCATTTCAATTTGAAAGCCATAACCTTTCATCCGAATATTATCAATACCGATACATTCCAGTACCTCTCTCTTATAACAGACAAAACCGGCTGTTGTATCTTTAATTTTTATGCCCAAAATGGTTCTTACATATACAGAAGCATAGTAAGACATTAGAATGCGCCCTAAGGGCCAATTTACCACACTAATTCCTTTTACATACCTTGAGCCTACGGCAACATCTGCCCCTTGTTTTTTACAGGCATCGTATAAGTTTAATAAATCATGCGGCGGATGTGAAAAATCTGCATCCATCTCAAAAATATAATCGTATTTTTTTTCAATTGACCAATGAAAACCTGTTATATATGCAGTACCTAAACCCAACTTTCCTTTTCTTTCCAAAATAAAAAGTCTTTCGGGAAATTCTTTTTGAAGTTTTTTTACAATGTCGGCTGTGCCGTCCGGCGATGCGTCGTCAACAATTAAAATATGAAACTCTTTCTCGAACGAAAAAACTTTTCGAATAATATTTTCTATATTTTCTTTTTCCTTATAAGTTGGTATTATTACAATACTGTCTGCCACAATTTTGAATATTAGGATTTATTAAATAGCAATTTGTCAAATGTTCTGTACTTTTTTATAAAAAAATGTAAAATAATACTTTTATTATACATCTCAGGATGCTTCGATTTTTTTTGTTCTTCTCTTTTCTTTAAGTTTTTTCCAATGGCTTTATAAAAAGCAAAATGCGCCTTAATTACGGCAATGAAAAATTTAAATTTAAATGTTATCAGATATGCTGCCCCGGATAATATATCAAGTATTAATCTGACAAAAATAACAGGAAAAACTTTGTTTCTCGGTAAATTTTTCAACAACAAAAATAAGTTATTTCTGTAATTAAAAAACAATTTCTTCGGATTATTGTTTGATAAAGTTCCACCACCGACATGAAATACCGTACTCTCCGGATTAACAACAATACGATAGCCTGCATTTTTTAATCTCCAACATAAATCGATTTCTTCCATGTGAGCAAAAAAGTCTTCGTCTAAGCCCTTAAATTTTCGGTATAAATCAGCTCTGACAAACATTGCCGCACCGCTTGCCCAAAAGATGTCCCTCATGTCGTCATATTGTCCCCTGTCTTTTTCTAATTCCGAAATAATTCTTCCTCGACAAAAGGGGTAGCCGAATTTATCAATAAAACCTCCCGATGCACCGGCATATTCAAACTGCGTTTTGTCGGAAAAAGATAAAATCTTAGGCATTGCCGCAGCAATATTATTATCGGCATCCATCATTTGAATAATTGGTTCAAGCCAATGCGCACTTACTTCCACATCCGAATTAAGCAAAACATAATAGTTTGCATCAATTTGTGCCAAAGCTTTATTGTATCCGCCGGTAAACCCGTAGTTTTTTCCTAAAAGAATACATTCTACTTGCGGAAAATTATGCTGTATATATTCAACGGAATTGTCGGATGAACCGTTATCGGCAAGCACAATAAGCGTATCATCTCTTTGAGAGTGCGTACAGACAGACGGCAAAAATTTTCTCAAATACTTTTCTCCGTTCCAATTTAAAATAACAATGGCCGTTTTTATTTTCTTTTCACCCACTTTACGGTTTTTATTATCATTAAAGTTAGGCACAAAGGTAATAATCATAATAAAATATGCACTATACGAAACCAATGAAATTTATTTGTTTTTTTTAAAAAAAATTGTATCTTTGGGGTATTGTAAAACCAAAGCAAATTAAAACGAACACACGTGCCTAACAATTTCGGACAGCCGGCAGAATAATTATAGGGTCGGAAGTTGAGACAAGAACCTTGCATTTTTTGCAACAAATTTAGCGTTCTTTGTGGTTAAACCAAGCCAATGGCTACAAAATATAAAGATATGAAACACCCGGGATTAAGGTTTAATCACACAATGAAATGATTATTTACCGACACTATTAATTATTTGTAGTAAAATAACTTAGGGTGTTCCTATATGACCTTTGAAAATTATAAATATAAACATAAACATATGAAACGAATATTACTAATAATTTGCATTATGCTTATGGGAGGCGCATCATACGCTCAAGAAAGCATATACACAGAAGTTTTTGGCGATACGGTTATTATACACCATAATCAAGTTCAACGAAATTGCGGTGCTCTTTACAGAATAGATTATGAGCTTGAAGATGACTTCTTACTGAATATTTTTGAAGTTGATACAGGATTTACAGTCTATTGTCTTTGTATTTTTGACTTGTCTGTAACGTTAAACGATTTACCGGCAGGGACATATACTGCAAATATCTATGACGTTAAAAATGAACATCAAGGCGGCGACACAATATTTTGTGGAACAACCGAATTTAATATCCTTAACGGAGGCTTTATAAGCAAAAAGCTATCGGATTTTCAGAGTGCCTGTTATTCTGTAAGCGACATCTCCGACGCAAGTCCTGAAATTATCAGCATATCGCCTAATCCCTGTAAAAATGACTTTAAAATTAATTGCGACAGAACTTTGTTCGGACAATTGTGTATTTATGACCTCTCGGGAAAATGCCTGATAAAAAAAGAGTTTAATAACAAAACGGTTAAGGAAGTCGGCAGTTTAAAATCCGGAGTTTACCTGCTTAAACTTATTACCGAACAAGGGATATTTATAGAAAAAATCATTAAAGAATAAGGCAGCCCAAATGTAAAAGCTTTGTTTAAGCCGCATTTCGAGACTTTTTCGCAAAGTCTCGAAATGCGGCTTAAATTTGTCCCCGAATTCTTCAAATAAAATATAATTTATACTTTTACGAGAAATTTCAAAACAACGTAAAACAGCATGATAAAGAAACTTGCTTTGCATTGGCAAATACTGATTGCTCTTGTTTTAGCCCTTATCTACGGCTTATCGTTCCCGAATGCCTACAAAGTAAGTGTCCGGTCATACAATAAAATTTTATCGGAAAAGAAAAGCAGCCGTTTAACCGGCATCCAAATGCAAAACATCGAAAATCTCATTGGAGAAAATGCCCTGTCCGAAAATGATTTTATGACAAAAATAAATGCAAATTCAGCCATAGAACTTACCGAAAAGCAAAAAAGGTTAATAAAAAATAATTGCTTATATAATCCGGAAATAAAATATGTAGCTTGGTTGGGAACGCTTTTTATTAAAGTGCTGAAAATGATTACCATTCCCTTAATACTTATGTCGGTAATTTCAGGAATTGCAAACATTGGCTCAGCCGGAAATTTAGGCAGAATAAGCTTAAAGACAATACTTTATTATATGCTCAGCAGCACCGTTGCCATTATTACGGGTTTATTTTTTGTTAATATAATAAGACCGGGTGAAGGTCTTGATAAAAGCTATACAAATTCGATTGAAATACCGGAACTTGACCAAGTCGGACTGTCGGATACCCTGCTTAATATTATACCCGAAAATATTTTCCGCTCTTTGGTTGAAAACGAAATGTTGTCGATTATATTTTTTGCGGTTTTGTTTGGCTTCTTTATCACAAAAATCAGTACAAAATCAAAAATATTTCTTACCGATCTTTTCAATGCGGGTTTTGAACTAATGATGAAAATAACCATGTTCGTGATAAAGTTTACACCTTTGGGTGTATTCGGGCTAATTGCCGTAGCCGTGTCGGAACAAACAGGATATTTAAGAAATTTTGCGGAAACATTGGGTTTATATACGCTAACCGTCTTAAGTGCATTGGCAATTCATGCCTTTATTGTTTTACCGCTGTTTCTTAAATTTATTGCAAGAGTAAAACCCTATGCCCATTTTAAAGCGATGCAAAGTGCTTTATTAACGGCATTTTCAACATCATCATCCGGTGCCGCGCTTTCTTTAACGATGGAAGCCGTTGAGAACAAAACCGGTGTATCCAATAAAATATCCGGATTTACCTTGCCTTTGGGAGCCACCGTAAATATGGACGGGACGGCTTTATACGAAGCCATTACGGTATTATTTATAGCCCAAGTCTATGGCTTTGATTTGACGATAAACGAACAAATTATCATTGTTATTACCGCATTGTTGGCATCTGTAGGTGCTGCTGCGATTCCTATGGCCGGTTTGATAATGATGTCCGTTATTTTAAGTGCCGTTGATTTGCCTTTGGCGGGAATTGCTTTAATATTGCCGGTTGAACGAATATTGGATATGTTCAGAACATCGGTAAATGTTTGGAGCGACAGTTGCGGTGCCGTTATTATTGCAAAATCCGAAGGCGAAAAACTAAAAATATAAGATACTAAGTATAAGAAGAAAATTATGAACGAATCAATTCTGAAAGCATTAATGAAACTATTTGCAATCATTGCAAATGCAAATGCGGAAAAGGTTTCCGACAAAGCTCGTACGGTTGTAAAATCTTATCTGGATATGATGCTTAACCAAGAGTACAGCGAAATATACATTACTCTTTTTGACAAATATGTCGAGCAACATCAACAATTCAAAAAAGATGACAATCGAAAAATCCGAAAAAAAACCTCTTTAAATTCCGTTAAGGTATTAAAGATATGCAGTGAAATTAACGAACAACTTCGGCAAAAAGAAAAAATAGTCGTTGTTATCAGGCTATTGGAATTTATTAATCAAGACGGTAAAATAACCGAAAAAGAATTGGATTTCGTTAAAACCGTATCCGATATTTTTAATATCTCCGAACTTGAATTTTCTCAACTACTCAATCTTACCACCGATAAGGTGCATGAAATGCAAGAAAAATCGAATGTTATTATTGCTGATGCTCAAGAAAAATATCCAGACACTCAATTTAAACACAGACATGTTGAACATCTTCACGGAACCATACATATCTTGCGAATTGAAAGCACAAACACCTATGTTTTAAAATATACGGGCAACAACAGCTTGTTTTTGAACAGTCAAAACATCAACCCGGGCAGATTGTATATTTTCGATAATGGTGCCGTAATTAAAAGTCCAAAAATCAGCAATATATATTACAGCGATATCGTAAGCCGTTTTTTAATTGAAAGCGAAAGTTCAAAAGTTGTTTATAAAGCAGAAAATATTGAATTTTACTATAACAATTCAAACAACGGCATCCATAAATTCAGCCTTACCGAATATTCGGGCAGAATGCTTGGAATTATGGGCGGAAGCGGTGTCGGGAAATCAACCTTGCTCAATGTATTTATAGGCAATTTCCCTTTACACGGCGGCAAGATCAGCATAAACGGCTACGATTTACACAAAGACAAAGATAAACTTAAAGGTGTGATCGGATTTGTTCCGCAAGACGATTTGCTTATCGAGGAATTAAGCGTGTATCAAAACCTTTATTATAATGCCAAACTTTGTTTCAGCAAGTTTACCAAGACACAAATTGAGGAAGCCGTAAACAAAGTTTTAAAAGACCTTGATTTATATGAAGTACGCAATTTAACCGTGGGCAGCCCCACCAATAAATTTATAAGCGGGGGACAAAGAAAACGCCTGAATATTGCTTTGGAGCTTATTCGAGAACCTGCAATTTTGGTGGTTGACGAGCCGACTTCGGGACTTTCATCGATGGATTCGGATATGGTTATGAACCTGTTGAAAGACCAAGCTTTAAAAAACAAATTGGTTTTGGTGAATATCCACCAACCCTCCTCAGATATTTACAAACTTTTTGACAGTTTGCTGATGATGGATAAAGGCGGATACCCTGTTTACTACGGCAACCCCGTAGATGCCCTTTCCTACTTCAAACAAGCGGCAAATTATGTTAATCCGGACGAATCCGGCTGTGTTGCTTGCGGAAATGTGGATGCGCAACAACCCCTTCAAATTTTAGAATCGAAAGTCGTTAATGAGTACGGCAAAGTCAGCAAAGTTCGAAAAATAAGTCCCCAAGAATGGTATGCAAAATTCAAGGCTGAAATTAAAACCGATGCACCGCCTCTTGAAAATGAAGAGGAGCACATAAAAGCTCAATTGCCCGAAAATCATCTAAAAAAACCGTCGGGCTTTAAGCAATTTTTGATTTTCACTCTTCGAAATATTAAGTCAAAACTCACAAACAAGCAGTATTTGCTCGTAAGTTTTTTGGAAGCACCCGTACTGGCTTTAATTTTAGGTTATTTTACAAAATATATCAGCGGCAGCGCTTCCGACCCCGATGCCTATATTTTTGCCGAAAATGTTAATTTAATAGCCTATTTGTTTATGGCTGTTACCGTTGCATTGTTTTTTGGAATGACCCTCAGTGCCGAAGAAATTATTAAAGACAAAAAAATATTAAAAAGAGAAAAATTTCTGAATTTAAGCAAAGTAAGTTATTTAAACTCTAAAATCATTGTCTTGTTTTTCATTTCGGCTGTTCAAACATTGTCTTTTATTATTGTGGGAAACCTTATTTTGGAAATACAAGGCATGACTTTAACCTATTGGGCAATACTTTTCTCCACCGCTGCCTTTGCCAATATTCTCGGGCTGAATATTTCCGCAGCTTTTGATTCTATCGTAACAATCTATATCATTATACCTTTTATTTTAGTTCCGCAATTATTGTTCAGCGGTGCCATCGTAGAATTTTCCAAATTGCATAAAAGCATAACGTCCTATAAAGTTGTGCCGATAATCGGCGATTTAATGACTTCGAGGTGGGCTTACGAAGCCATAACTGTTGCGCAATATAAAGACAACAAATTTGAACGACATTATTTTGAAACCGACATGCTTAAGAGCCAAAATAATTACAGGCTGTCTTATCTTTTGCCGGAATTGAGAAAATATGCCGAAGAAGCTTTTCAAGGCAGCAAAGACAGCACAGAAACAAACAGCACAAAGCGCAGTATTCATATTCTGAAAAATGAAATAGTAAAACTCAATGCTTCGCTTCCTTTTGCTTTTGAAAATATGGCACAACTTAGTCCGGCGCATTTTGATACAGCAAGTTTTGCGGCATTGCAAAACTATTTTGACAAAACCGGCAAATATTTGAATAAACGCCAATATCACTTAAACCTAAAATCCGATTCCGTATCGAGAGTGTTAAGAGAAAAACTCGGAAGCACCGAAGCCATTTTCAAATTAAAACAAGATAATTTTAATAAGAAATTAGAGGAAATCATACGAAATAAAGCTCAATTTAATGCCCTCAGAATAGAAAATGACGAATTAATTCAAATAAACGACCCGGTTTTTAAATCCTCCGAGATCCGTAACGGACGAGCACATTTTTATGCGCCCTACAAACAAATAGGAAAGCTGAAAATTGATACGATTTGGTTTAATATAGCCTTTATTTGGTTTACAAGTCTTATTGTATATCTTACATTAATTTTTGATGTTTTCAGAAAAACGGTAAATCTTTTCGAACGAAAATAATAACGAATGATGAGTTAATTAAGTTGGAAGCCGGAAGAATTAAACATTTTCACAAAAAGCGCAACAGCAAATTCCCTCTTAGAGAAGATAAATTTGGCAGTATTTTAAATTAAAGAAAATGAACGTAAAAATTGAAGAATCGTGGAAAACGCTTCTTAAAGACGAATTTGAAAAAGACTATTTCAAGCAGTTAGTCGAGTTTGTAAAGCAAGAATATAAAACGCAAACCATTTATCCTGCCGGCAAAGATATTTTTAAAGCCTTTGATTTATGCCCGGTCGATAAAGTCAAAGTGGTTATAATAGGGCAAGACCCGTATCACGGTAAAGGACAAGCACACGGACTATGTTTCTCTGTTAAAGAAAATATAAGCGTTCCGCCCTCCTTACAGAATATTTACAAAGAGTTGCATGCCGACATCGGCAAAGAAATACCCAAAAACGGAAATATAGAACATTGGGCAAAACAAGGCGTGTTAATGCTTAATGCCACCTTAACGGTTCGAGCCGGGCAAGCCGGTTCGCATCAAGGCAAAGGTTGGGAAACTTTTACCGATGCGGTAATTGAAAAAATTGCCGATAAAAAAGAAAAACTCGTTTTTCTGCTTTGGGGTGCCTATGCACAAAGAAAAGGACAAGTTATTGATGCAGAAAAACATTATATTTTAGAATCGGCACACCCCTCGCCTTTTTCGGCACACAGAGGCTTTCTGGGGAATAAACATTTCAGCAAAACAAATCAATACCTCAAAAAAAACGGATTGACCGAAATAATTTGGTAAAATCAAAACACAAAATAAATGACCATATTTTGCCATATATGCGGAACCAAAAATACAAACAGAGAAACTTGCGCCAATTGCAATACCCCATTAGTGCTCGATAGAGACAGAGACGGAATTACAGACACACTAAACAGCATTATTCAAATTGAGTGCCCGTGGTGCAAGACCGTAAACAAAACAATCACGAAAACACATTGCAGCAGTTGCGGCGGGCCTTTGCCCGAAATTTCGCAAGACAATTCCGGTGTAAAAAGAGGCAGCTCTCCCCCACCCGTTCCGCGACAAATCCCAAAAAAATACATTCAAAAACTCAAATACCGAAATACCCTTTTTATCATTGGCATCTTTTTTATTGTTCCATTCTTTTGGTCTGTCATTTTTCCCATTATCGGATTTTTCCTTGTCAAATATAGTTTAAAAGTCGCAAACCGAAAATTAGAAGCCTTAGAAAAAGGCATCGCAGCCGAAGGGCGTTTGGAAGATATTTACAGAGACCATTCAGAGAGTGTTAATGGAAGGCATCCTTGGAGGTTGGATTATACTTTCAAGACCAAAAACGGACAAATTATCGAAGCAAGCAAAACCGGTGCGTGGAATCCGAACAATGCGTATCGAAGACCCAAAGATAAATTATGGGTAGTTTATTTGGAAAACAACCCGGAAACAAATGCCATTTGGCCGCCGGTAGATTAACAGACACAGAAAATACATTAAAAACAACAGTATTTATTTACAAAAACACAGAAAAATGAACAGAATTTGTGAATTATTTAACATTAAGTATCCGATTATTCAAGGCGGCATGGTTTGGGCTTCCGGTTGGGAGCTGGTAGCAGCCGTCAGCAATTCCGGCGGTCTCGGCTTGTTGGGAGCCGGCTCCATGTATCCCGAAGTATTGAGAACCCATATTCGAAAAACAAAAGCGGCAACACAAAACACATTTGGCGTCAATGTTCCATTAATGTATCCTCAAATTGAAGAAATCATGGACATAATTATTGAAGAGGGCGTAAAAGTGGTATTTACTTCGGCAGGCAGCCCAAAAAAATGGACACACTATCTTCAAAAACACGGAATTAAGGTGGCACATGTCGTAAGCAGCAGCACATTTGCCCAAAAAGCTGCCGCAGCCGGAGTGGACGCAATTGTAACGGAAGGTTTTGAAGCCGGCGGGCATAACGGCAGAGAAGAAACAACAAGTTTTGTATTGATCCCGGCAGTTCGTTCCATAACAAGCAAACCTTTAATAGCCGCAGGCGGTATTGCCTCCGGACGAGCCATGTCGGCGGCAATGGTTTTGGGTGCCGATGCCGTACAAATAGGCAGTTTGTTTGTTACCACCACAGAAGCATCCGCACATCATAATTTTAAAGAAGCAATTATTGCTGCCAAAGAAGGCGACACCTTTTTAAGATTAAAAAAACTGGTACCCACCCGTTTATTAAGAAATGAATTTGCCGACAAAGTCCTTTCGCTTGAAAATGCCGGAGCCACGCGCGAAGAACTATCGGAGCTTTTGGGCAAAGGCAGAGCAAAACTCGGCATGTTTGAAGGCGACAAAGAAAACGGAGAATTGGAAATAGGGCAAGTTTCCGCACTGATAAACGAAATTAAACCCACAAAAGATATTATGGACGATATTATTTCGGAATATCAAAAAGTAATAGAAGAATTTAAACAATCTCGATATGATTTTTAAGCCGTATTTCGAGACTTTTACAAATGTGAAACCAAAATGCTAACTTTTACGGTTTCATCGTTTTTGACAAATTGCAAAATCCCTCTTGGAAAAGAGTGTCTTGGAAGATTGATTGTTTTTTTAAAATTTAAAATGCGATATATTAACAACTTGCAAATTTAGTCAGATGAAATTTCGAGACTTTTGCGATTTTATTTTTTTATTGTATTTTTACAATTGAAATAAAAAACACAAACTAAATAAAACAAGTAACAAACTAATACTAAGGATTATGCCGAATAAAAACTATTTTTATGACATACATTATCATGCCTTTGATTTAAGTCATGCTAACCTGACAGCTTTTCTTAAAAGAATATTAAAAGATAAACAAAAAGGCGTAAATTCATTCTTGAAAGAAAAACTAAAATGGTGGTTAAAATTGCTTATTCCTTTTATTCCCAATAGATTTATTTCAAAGAAAGTTATTTCCGGATTAGAAGACAAATTAATAAATATCCAAAATATATTATCGGTTTATGAACAACCCATTGAAGATCATTTTCTTATTTTGGAATATTTCTTAAAACAAGAACATAATGGCATTCCGCCGATTATTAATAACAATGCTGTAATAATCGGAGGCAAAAAGTATGATAAACTGGTAATTTGTCCCTTATTAATGGATTTTGGACAAAAAAGTTCAGAATATAATTTTGGCGGTTTTTATAATCGAATGCCCGGAAAACCCATTGTAAAACAAGTTATAGACCTTTTTAATTCAATAAAGAATTATTATGAGTATGAGCTTGTTGTGGATAAGGATACAAACAAATTTGATAAAGTTAAAATAAAAAATCCCAAAGAAAAACCTCTCAGGCTTCTGCCTTTTTTAGGAATTAATCCGGCTAATTACAGCCCCTTTGAACAAAAAGTTATTCCAATGTTTGAGCAATATTTTGCCGGCTATCAGAATGACGACGCAAAAACACGATTTAACCGAATTGAGCAAAGCATTGATGCTTTTTTAGAATTTGACGGCAAATTAGAAGATGATACAGGTAATAATATTTCAAGAAAAAATATGTTCTTCGGGGTAAAAGTATATCCGCCATTAGGATTTAAACCGGACGATAAAGACAGCATTAAATTATTTCAAGAATGTATCAAATATAATCTTCCGCTCACTACGCATTGCTCTGACGGCGGTTTTATTGTTGATGATCATTCAGAATTTAACACAAGCCCGCTTAAAGCATGGAATAATGTGTTTTCAACAATAATAAATGAAAAACCGGAATTAAGGAAACTAAAATTAAACTTTGCTCATTTTGGCGTTCAAAAAAAGGGCAAAACAAAATGGCGAATAGCAATATTAAATTTAGCAAAGACTTTCCCGAATATCTATACGGATATTTCGTCTTTAGCTGAAGTTAAAAAAAACGGAAAAGAAAATTTCTACAAAGAAACAGAAGAATGGCTGAATAAACCCGCCTATGACGTGTTTAATTTAGCCAAAGAAACTGTATTGTTTGGTTCCGATTTTTCAATAAACCTTATGGAAACAGATTCGTATAACAGCTATTTGGATAATATTAAAACATGTAATCCAAGCTGGAAGCATGATATTTCTGTTTCTAATCCCGAAAAATTCTTGTTTGATGCAGCAAAACCATAAGCCGAATTATTCGCACAAGTAATGCGAGTTAAGGATTGAGGCTTTTCAATAAATCCTTTGCTTGTTTTTTGTATTTACCGTTTTGCTTGATAATTTTCTGCAATAAGTTTTCGGCGGAAGCCCTGTCCCCGAGTTGCACAAAGGATTGTGCCAAATACCATTGCGCATCAGCGACATAAGCACTTTTGCTTTTTTTAATTACGGTATTAAACTGAGCTATTGCTTTATTATAATCTTTTGTATGAAAATATGCCATGCCTGTTTTGTAAACAATCTCAAAATCATTCGGAACATGTGCTAAATATTTGTTAAAATCGCTTAATGCTTCATTCCATATTTTCATATTATAGGACAACAAAGCACTTTTACGCAAGCTTTTGTATTGTTCTGCATCTTTTTTGGAAGATTTTTTTCTTTGCGCGGGCGCACCCCTCGTTGTCATAAATGCAACAGATTTCTCTGCTTCGGGTTCAGGATTAATTTTATCAGCTTGTTCTTTGCTTGAAGCAGCTATTTTATTGCTTTTCACCTTATTTAGTGCTATGCTTTCACTGTTTATTGCAGCCTTTTTATTTTCTTCAACAATGTTTTTATCCGCTTCGTCTGATTCGAGTACAAGCTCTTCAGCCTCAGCAAGCACTTCATCGGATTTGGGTGCAACATTGTCCGATTCTTCAATAATTTCTTTGGGCGCATTATTATCCACTTGCTCGGATAGAGTTTCTGTTTTCTTTGTTTCCGCTATATTTGGCTTCGTTTGCACCTGTTTACTATTCGGGCTTGTTTTATCTTCCGTAAGGTTTTCATCCAAATTTGCATCATGCAAATCTTCCGATACCGGCATTTTGTATTCGGTGTTTTCATTCAGCGTCCTTGCTTCGGCTATTTTTTCATCGGCAGAATTATCCAAATAAAACTTTATGACAAAGCCCATTCCGAGCAATAAAACAAAAGAGGCAGCTATGGATAAAAAGCGTTTGCCGAAAATTTTAATAATCGGAGCCTGTGCCGGCGACATTTTTTTTATTTTATTATCCACATTTTTATTGAGTTCAGCAACAATAAAAGGCAAATTATTTTTATCAGAGAGCAAAGCAAAACCCTCTATTGCATCACTGCATAACATACAATCAGCTATATGCAATTCTACGCTTCGCTTTTCCTTTTCATTTAACGAACCGGAAACATACTGCTCTATCTCACTCGGAGTAAGACAGCTGCCATGGTTAAACATATTTGTAATTTCCGTTTTCATATATTTTTTTTAAGTTAGAAGAGGGAAGTTGGAAGTGTTTGTTCTCCGACTTTCCTATAGATAATCATGCCCTTGTATGTCTTTTTTATATTCATGTGCGTTTCATATCAATAAAAATATAACAGCACTTAATAATGAGGCTGCTACACCTGCTTTTAATAAAATATTTTTTAAATTTCGTTTTCCGTTCTGTATATAACTTTTCACTTTTTTCTCCGAATACCCCGAAATTTCTGCAATTTCCGCATAAGATTTACCCTCAAAATAGAATAAATTAATACACTTTTTTTGCTCCTCATTTAACTGCTCAAGGGCTTTTAATACGGCATTTTCCTGCGACTCTTTATCCTCATTATCTGTTAGATGAAAATTATCTTCATTTTCCACAAAATTTTCATTGTCTTTTTGATAATCTTTGCTTTTTTTGAAATCAGACTGTTGCTTTCTTAAATTCATCAGGCATTGATTTCTTGTTACCATATAGAGCCAAGATTTAAAATTTGCCACCTCGTGATTTAGCAAATCATCAAAAAGTTTTTCAAAAACTTGCATCACGGCATCATTTGCTTTGTCCTCATTTTTGAGATATTTTAAAGAAACCAAAAAAACAAATTGTGTATAGCGTTTAAATAACTCGCCTACAATTTCTTTATCAGTTGTCTCTTTATAAAGACGAACTAATTTATTATCCGCTATTTGACTGTAATTACTCAATCTTGGTAAAAAATTTTATCTCACAAATTTACGAACTTTTATTTGAAAACAGAACTTTAAATATATTTTTGCTTATTGAACGCATTATTTTAGAAAGTATAAACAATAGAAATGATAAAAAACTATTTATCGCTTGTTAAATTCAGCCATACGGTTTTTGCCATGCCTTTTGCAATAATCGGCTTCTTCTTGGCTCTAAAAACAACTCAAAAAGATTTGTTGAGTACCGAAAATATACAATTATTAATTCTTGTAGTTTTGGATATGGTCTTTGCTCGTAATGCCGCAATGGGCTTTAACCGCTGGCTTGACAAAGATATTGACAAAAAAAATCCGAGAACTGCCGTACGCGAAATTCCGGCAGGAAAAATAAAATCGAAAAATGCTTTATGGTTTGTGATTATTAACTCTTTCTTATTCCTGCTAACGACTTATTTTATGAACCGCTTGGTGTTTTTGCTTGCACCGATTGCATTAGCGGTTGTTTTGGGCTACAGCTATACCAAACGTTTCACATCCTTATGTCATTTTATTTTGGGTTTGGGTTTATCGCTGGCACCTTTGGGCGCCTATCTTGCCGTAACGGGCAAATTTGCATTTGTTCCCGTTTTGTTTTCCTTGAGTGTTTTATTTTGGACAGCCGGTTTCGATATTATTTATGCTTTGCAAGATGAAGAATTTGATAAAAAAAACAACTTAAAATCAATTCCGTCGCTTATCGGGAAAAAAAATGCTTTACGATTATCCGTATTTATTCATGTTTTATGCTTTATATTCATTATTTGGGCAGGTTTTTCCGGCATGTATTTTAATGAAGTTTGGTACAGAATAGGTCTGGTATTCTTCGGTTTGTCTTTAAGCTATCAACATATTATCGTAAAACCGAATGATTTAAGCAAAGTAAATCTGGCATTTTTTACCACGAACGGTATTGCCGGCATTGTTTTCGCAATTTTTACACTATTAAGTTTATATCTGTAAGCAAAAAAAGGTTCAAATGTATTTTTGCTCATCAGAAATAATCAAAAACACTTAAAGAATACTTATTGATAAACCTATAAAAATGCTGCAACCGAAGCAAACAATCTTTTCAATCGCTTATTTTCCGCCCGTTCATTATTTTTATGAACTATGCAATGCCGAGCAGGTTTTGATAGAACAGTTTGAGAACTATACAAAGCAATCTTATCGAAATCGCTGCGAAATTCTTTCGCCCAACGGCAAGCAAATCCTTAGCATTCCCGTCATTAAAAAATCGGGCGAAAAACAAATCATAAAAGATATTCGGATTGATTATAAAAATAATTGGCAGGCAATACATTTGAAGAGTTTAAAAACAGCTTATCTCTCCTCCCCTTTTTATGAATTTTATATTGATGCCTTAAAAATATTTTTTGAAAAAAAATACACTTTTTTATTTGATTTTAATCTGGAGATTATACAAACTTTGCTGTCGGAACTTGGCATAAACAAAGAGCTTTTGCTAAGCAATAATTTTCAAAAACAAGTTTCCGGCAAGGATTTGCGTCATACAATACACCCGAAAAAAGCCATTAAAGAATATTTTCCGCATTATAAAGCAAAAACATACACGCAAGTGTTTTTTGACCGATATTCTTTTGTGCCGAATTTATCCGTTTTGGATTTACTTTTTAATGAGGGTCCTAATACGGAATATTTTTTACTCCCGAAATAATGTATTTTCATATTAAGGATATGCCTCAATCGTCTTATCGCTTATTTTATTGTATATGCAGTCCTCACTACGAAGACTTGATGACCACGGAGTAGCATCTCTAACTAAATTTGTAAGTTATTAATATACCGCTGTTTAATATTTTGGCTTAATGGACATTTTTAATGGTAAAATCTTCTGTATCCCTTGTTATTATTACTTTTACATCAAACGAAAGGTTATGAATAAAAAAAATGCT
>PDWJ01003978.1_pt1 | contig 25554 bp, 22 predicted proteins | sample 1430881 | NCBI WGS metagenome assembly PDWJ01 (sample SAMN01162460, study PRJNA174530) | Oral metagenome, whole genome shotgun sequencing project. | biome: Marine environment; feature: Marine mammal; material: Swab sample of the gingival sulcus; isolation source: swab sample of gingival sulcus...
TAGAAGACCTCGCAAAAACTTAGGGTTTGAAATACCTATTAATGTTTTTGCTAAATTTGTTACATTAAAAATTGCATTTGGTAGTTGAATGTACCTTAGCTTAAAATTCTATTTGCACAAATAAAAAAAGCACTATATTTGCCATCCGATAGATTTTATGCATATTTCTGTTTTAATATTCTGATTACTACCGACGTGTGTCTTTCAAGCCTATCTATTTTATGTTTTACCATCACTTTTAATAATGAAAAAATTATCTGTTTTAATTGTTTTATTGTATGTAACAATAAGCATATCGGCATACGCTCAAGAAAATACAGCAAAACGAGTAAAGGTTGATACTTTAATACAATCGGAATATACCTTGGAAGATGTGAATGTAATTGCTAAAAAAGAGCAGAGAAACATTTTTCAACTGCCTATGCGCAGTATGCAGTTAAAAACTGCTGCTATTGAACAACAGCAAATACGCAGTCTTAGATCTTTATCGGCAGTAGTTCCTAATTTATTTATGCCTGATTACGGTTCAAAATTGACTGCTCCTATCTATATCCGGGGGATTGGTTCTCGTATTAACAGCCCCTCGGTGGGATTGTATGTGGACGGCGTTCCCTATTTCGAGAAATCGGCTTTTGATTTTGAACTTTTTGATATTGCCGCTATTGATATACTAAGCGGTTCGCAAGCTGCTTTATACGGGCGGAATACCATGGGCGGAATTATTCATGTACATACCCGATTACCCCAAAACAAACGCAAAACAAGTGTAAAACTCGGTTTGGCAAATTATGAAAACTACAGCATAGGTTTGCAACATCATCAGCCGCTGGGGAAGAAAGTACAGATGAGTTTGGGTGGACTCTGGAAACAGGGACATTATCAAATAAAAAATATTTACGATAATAAATATGTTGATGATCAGAAAAACGGCGTCGGAAGGTTAAAAATTGCCTATAAACCCAATAAACGCCTACGGTTTGTATGGAACACACAATACGACAATAGCTCACAGAAGGGTTACCCTTATGCACTGTATAACGATAAAGAGAATGCTATACAAAAGGTAAATTATAATAACGAAAGTTATTACGATAGAAAAATGTTATCCAATAGTTTGGTAACTTCTTATGCTTTTAAATCTTTTGTTTTAGAGAGTGTTACGGCTCACCAATATATTGATGACGATCAGGTGGTTGACCAGGATTTTACACACAGAGATATGTTTTGGGGAGAACAAACGCAAAATATCAATATCCTGTCGCAGGAAGTATATCTGAAATCAAAACCGAAAAAAGATGCAAAATACGAATGGATAACAAGTGTGTTTGCTTTTTATCAGAAAGTAGATAGAAATGTAGATGTTTATTTTAAGAAAGATGCGGTAATTGTTATGCCAAGTATTCCGGCACAAATGTATTATCAGGAAAACTTCAATAATCATAATTTGGCTTGGGCTGTTTCTCATCAATCCACATTTAACGATGTGTTGACAAAAGGATTGAGTGTAAATCTGGGATTGCGTTTCGACAGAGAATACAGTGATTTGGATTTTGTAAAAGACACCTATCTTACGGAATCAAAACAGAAAATTAAAGCATTGAATTTCGATAGTAAATTAAATTTTAGCCAGTGGATACCCAAAGCCGGACTAAATTATCATTTATCGCCTGATGCAAATACCTATGTTAGCGTATCAAAAGGTTATAAGGTGGGCGGATTTAATACTTCCTTTGCTAAAAATGAAGACCGGACTTATGAGCCTGAATACAGCTGGAATTATGAGTGGGGAGTAAAGGCTTTGTTATGGGAGAAAAAATTACGTACATCGCTGTCGTTATTCTATATCGATTGGCGAAATCAGCAGGTATATCAACCCATCGTTAATGAAGCGGGCGAGGTGAGACCGGGAAATTTATTGCAAAATGCCGCTAAATCGCGCAGTAAAGGTTTAGAGTTTTCGGCAACAGCTTTTATTAAGCATAATTGGCAAGTGAATGCCCGATTTGGTTATACCGATGCCGAATATGTTGATTATTCTAAAGGGAAAAAGACTTTTGACAATAATAAATTGCCTTACGTTCCGAAATATACATTCTATACCGATGTTCGCTACACAATGGATATACATCAACCTTATTTGAAATCTATCAGCTATATTCTATCGTACAGCGGAATAGGAAAACATTATTGGACAGAAGATAATGTTGCCTATCAAAACTACTATGGTTTGTTGAATGCCAATGTGGTATTTGCCAATAAAAATTGGAATGTGACATTATGGGCAAAAAATCTGTTAGATACCGATTATAGGGCTTTCTATTTTCAGGCAATTGGTCTTTCGTATGCACAACAAGGTCGCCCAATGGCTTTTGGCATTAAGATAGGATTAGATATATAATTCTGAATTGCAAGATTTTTTATAACTTTGTATAGACTCCTGAAAAATTGCAGCTGTAATGTAATTTTTACGAGAATAGAAAAGTCTTTTGTAAACTTTTCGGTCAGATTAATTTGATAATTAGATGGAAGAATTTTTCAATTAACAATTAAGAATGAGTAATTAACAATAATTTTAATGCGGTAATTGGTTAGAAAACGGAAGACCGAAGTTGGAAGTCCGAAATTAAAACAAAAATTACTAATTATTAATTGCACATTACTAATTACCCTAAAGGCTAACAGCCAACAGCTAAAATATAAAAAGATGAAAAAATTTGCATATTTATTTGTGATCTGTCTTATGGTTTTTGCCTGTGGTAATAGAGAATCGCTTACCATTAAGGGAAATGTAACAGGAAATGAGGACGGAACAATTTTATTGATATTAAAAACCAACAGACCTGCTGTGGCAAAAGTATTATCCAAAATAGAAGTTAAAAAAGGGAAATTTACTTTTCATACAGATAGTATAAAACCACCAGTGTGTCTAACTTTAATGATGAACGATTCTACCAATGTTGATGTTTTTATTAGTAAATACGGCAAATTTGAAGTAAATATTGATTTGAATAAAAATCCTGAAATTACCGTAAAAGGCGATGATATGCAAAAAGAATATAATGCCTACCTCGGGCGGTTGGATAAAGCTTATTTAACTCCTATAAAAGGTAAAATGAATTGGATTCGGGAAAAATTAAGTCTTTCGGGGGAAAATGCAAAGTTAACCGAAAAAGAGGAAGAGACGTTTGAAGCTTATGAGCACGATATTGAAAGAGCCTATTCCCATCGCAGATTATCTTTGATAAAAACCGTACGAGCAAATCCAGATTCTCCCGTGGCAATGGCAGTGTTTTTTTTAGAATATAATAACATGAATAAACGTCATAAAGCCGAAATGAAAAGTATTTATCGTAAAAAGTATAGCGACACAACCCTGTATTGGCAGATATTTCCCTGATAAATAGATTCTTAAAGTGAAAAATAAGGCTGCTAAAAAAATGGCAGCCTTATTTTTGCTGTAAAAGAAAGAGTTTAAAACTTTTCATCATATTTATTCCAAAGTCCGTCGCCGGTTTCCCAAGCTTTCTCGAATACTTCCGTTCCCAAACGAATGGTTCGGTTGGTTAAAAATTCGCGGGCTTCTTTTTTGTTTAGGGTTTGATATTTTTTATCCACCTCTTTCTGTTCTTCGAAATATTTTTTCTGTAAAGGAACAAATACCTTATCCACATCTTTACGCATATCACCCCAGCGTTGAGCGGTTAATGTGCTTAATCGGTTAAAAGCCCACCAAGCCGATTTACGACTGTATCCGGTTTGACGACCTTTAACTTTGTAGCTTGGAGCCAAATCCATAGTTCCGGCATAAATAGGAATATAAATAGATGTTGCCACATTATCCTGTGCTAACCAGGTAATCCCTCCTATATCATCGGGCAACCAATTTCTACACTGAATAATGGTAGCATACATGGTGTACCAGCGGGCAATGGTGCGTTCGCCCAACTCGTTCCAACCTCCGTTTACCTTAAATAGTTTATTCATTCCGTAAGGCATAAACGGATTTGCAAAAGGCGAAATGGTTAGCTTTCCTTCTTTGTCGGCTTGCGTAATGTTTTTTACAAAATTGTAAGGCGTTCCCTCGTAGTAATCCTTAAAAATGGTTACCAAATCGTCCAGCGTGATTTTTTTATCGGGTTTTACCGAAAAAGGATAATCTTTATCGTTGGCATCGAGATGTAACGACGGAGCTGCCATGGAAAGCACTCGCCATTCTCTTCGGCGTGAAGCCAATGTTAATCGGCTTTTGGGAGCATACACAGCATTCCACACAAAAGGTTCGCCCTCTTTCCACCAACCGTGTTCTTTTGCTACATCAAAGATATTATCAGAAGCCATAAAATAATCGCTGTTTTTTAGGTCGATTTTTTTTATGGTACTGGCATTGGCATTTACCGCAATATGGTCATCGGGAACACGTTGAGCTACCCAAACAGCACCAACTTTTCCTTTTCCCGGTCCTACCACCTCGAAATGCCAAACCTCATTTTTATCGGCAATGGTTAAACATTCGCCATGGTCACGCCAGCCGTATTTTTTTAGCAGTCTGCCTGCCATTTTTATGGCTTGTCGGGCGGTAGAGCATCGTTCTAACATTAATTGTTGCAATCGCTGACAATCGATTAAACATTTTTTAGAGAACAACTCCTTGCGTCCGCCAAAAGTCGATTCGCCTATTGCTAACTGCTTTTCGTTCATACAGGGATAAGCCGTATTAATATACTGATAGGTATTAGCAACCTGTGGCAATTCGCCTATTTTAACGTGTTTGTAAGTGGGCATTTTAGCGGTATCGCAAGCCGAACGTTCGTACAAATTAAATTTACTGTTTTTTTGATGTTTTTTCGCTAAAGTAATGTCCATCCAAGCACGAGTGCGGTGGCTATCGTCGGTATGCGATGTAATAACCGAACCGTCGAAAGTTGCTTTTTTTCCAACGGTAATGGTGGTGCAGCCCTCAGGTACACCGTCTTTCCAATCTGAATAGTCTTGTGCATAGGAACTAAATAATATTCCAATAAATGCAAATAGTAATGTTGTTTTTTTCATAGGTTTATTTTTTTGCAATTAACAATTAATAATTTTGAATACCGCAGCTTACTGATGTACGTGTAGATTTTAAACTTGTGCAACAACGAAGAAGTTTGTCCTATTATTTATTTTTTAAGTAGATACCGTTTTCTTCGATAGTAATCAATCGCTGTTTATAGAGCATTCCAATGGCTTTTTTAAAGTTCTTTTTGCTCATATTTAGCAGATAGTAAATATCTTCGGGCGAACTTTTATCATTTACCGGAAGAAACCCCTCTTCTGCTTTAAGCATCTCTAAAATTTGTTGTCCCGAATTGGGAATCTCTTTTTCGTAGCCCTGCTGTTGCAGGCTAACATCTATTTTTCCGTCAGGACGGATTTTTTTGATATAAGCCACACGTTTATCTCCGGTTTTTAAATGACCGAAAACTTCATTTTTATAAATCATTCCCAAAGCATCGTCTTCTATCAATACTTGATAGCCTAGCTCGGTACGTTTTCCCACAATAATATTTATCTTGTCGCCCTCGTTGTGGTTGTGTTCTTTATCGTGCAGAATGCGTTCTATTTTAGCTGTTCCCACAATTCTTCCGGTAACGCTGTCGAGGTAAACATATACCAAATAGATATTTCCCTCGCTCATTTTTTCGTTCTGCTCGCTGAAGGGCACCAATAAATCTTTTGCCAAACCCCAATCAAGAAACGCCCCGACTCTACTGACTGCTTTTACTTTCATGGGAGCAAATTGTCCCACCGTGGCAATCGGTTTTAAAGTGGTAGCAATAACTCTGTCTTCCGAATCGCGATAAACAAATACCGAAATGGTATCGTCAATTTGTGTTTTTTCGGGAACATATTGGGAAGGAAGTAGAATTAATTCTTCGTTTTCGCCCTCTAAATAAACGCCAAAATCTACTAATTTGGCGACCTTTAAATCGGCATATTGTCCTATTATACTCACTATATTTTTGTTTTATTCAATTATTGATCGGTAAAAGTAGTTAATTTTTATCATTATTTGGTTCTTTTTTTAATTTCAACAAAATACTTTTTTAAGACTAATTAGCAAGACAACAAAAATATTTTAACCACCTATACTACTGATAATAAAACAATTAATACTCATCCTATAAAAAAAAACGAGAATTATTGTTTTTTTTGTTTGGAGGTAAATAACTTTTTTCTACTTTTGTCGCCGGTAAGCGCTACGCGACCAGCTCCTACTGAATCCCCCAGGGTCGGAAGGCAGCAAGGGTAGGTGGTTGTAGCGGTGCGACGTAGTTGCTTACCTTTTTTGCCGATGTAGCTCAGCTGGCTAGAGCAGCTGATTTGTAATCAGCAGGTCGTGGGTTCGAGTCCCTCCATCGGCTCTATAAGCAGCATAAGCTGCAGTAAAGAAAGTTTACATACTTTCTTTTATTTTCTAAAATATTTTTTGCCGATGTAGCTCAGCTGGCTAGAGCAGCTGATTTGTAATCAGCAGGTCGTGGGTTCGAGTCCCTCTATCGGCTCTTTAAAAGCAACATTAGTTGCTTTTTTTTCCGCAATAAAACAATGCCGTTGTAGCTCAGGGGTAGAGCGCTTCCTTGGTAAGGAAGAGGTCATGAGTTCAAATCTCATCAATGGCTCTTTTTTTATTAAAATTCTCCCCCTTATTTTTAGCTGTCGGATTTTAGCACCCTAGTTTATCATATAAATCTTGTCGTGTTTTTGTGTATGCAGTTATAAATTGAACAGACCAGGTTTAGACACTATCCTATAAAGAGTACAAATCCCTAAATAGATATACGATGAAAATACCATTTTAATAGCGTAAATTCAGATAATAAATGGTATTCTATAAGAAAGAAATATTCGTAATCGGCCTTTAGCTCTGATTACGAATATTTCTGTTTTATTCAATTATAAAGGTACTGTTTTCCTCACTTTCTTATCCATTTCTTTGCTTCGTCAAGACTTATTTTTCTGCCGTCTTTATATGCTGTAACAAACGCTTTTATACCATACCTCTTTTTTATTTTAGAAGCGCGGACTTGTGCTTTTTTAAAGTTATCGTAAATTCCTGTGGTATAGGTATTTTTATCTTTATTTACATTATCGGAAAAAATAACTTTAAAATTTTTGGCAACAGGCGGTATTTTCTTTTTATTGAAAACGCCAATTTGAATAGTATAAAAGGCACCTTTTATATCAGAAATGCTTCTTATTGACACTCCTTGTTGTTCTACATTAATTTTAGAATTTCCTTTAACAGTTACCATATTTCCCTTTTGTGGACGCTTTTTAGAATTGGCACTTGGTACATAATTGGTAGATAAAACCTTAAATTCTGTACGTCTGTTAAGTTGATTCGCAGCTTCCTGCTGTTCTTTTGTCAATCGGGAAATCAGCTTTTGAGTAAGCACATCACCCTGCTTTAAAAAAGGATATTTTTTGGCAATGTTTGCGGTTACTTTTCGGGGCTGCTCTTCACCATATCCATGAGCTTTTAATCTATCCCAGTTAATACCTTTTTCAATTAAATAATCAACTACCGACTGAGCCCGCTTTTGTGAAAGCTCTTTATTGGTTTCGTTACTGCCCACATAATCGGTATTTGCTCCAAGTTCAATGGTGATTTTAGGATTATCGTTTAATGTTTCTACCAAGCCATTCAATGCCTCTTTAGAATCTTCACGCAACGACCACTGACCAAAATCATAAAAAATATTTGGCAGTTCAATGGGTTTTTCAATGGCTTTTAAGCCTATATCTCCTTTAAAATTACGACTTACTTTTGCTGTTCCAGTGTTTACCTCATGCTTTCCGTTCAGATAACCTTTTTTAGTTATCATCGCAATATATTCGGTATTGGGTTTCAACTCAAAATAGTATTTTCCCTCTTTATCAGATGAAAAATTAAATTGCTCGCCATTGGAAGCGACCAAATTTATTTTTGCACCTTCAATAGGTTCGTTACTTTCGGCATCAACCACCATTCCCGACATGGTAAACTGCAAAGGCACATATTTAAACCTGTAAATATCGTCATTTCCGCGCCGGCGTGATGATGTCAGCATTCCATCTTTACTATCACCTGCAAAAGTAATGGCAAAATCATCAGCCGTAGAATTAATAGGATAACGCATATTTTTCACTACCCATTTTCCTTTTTCTCCAAATTGAGCTTTATATATATCCAAACCTCCCATTCCTCCTTTTCTATTCGATGCAAAATAAAGACTTCCATTGCTGTGAATATAAGGAAACATTTCATTATCGGCACTATTTACGGGGCGACCAACATTTTGAGGTTTACCCCATTCAGAACCGTTTTTTTTACAGAACCAGATATCGTTTCCGCCATAACCTCCGGGCATATCCGACACAAAATAAAGAGTATTACCATCTGCACTAATAGAGGGATGCCCTACAGATATAGAATCGCCCACAATTTCTAACATTACGGGACGACTCCAAATGCTATCGTTACGTTGTACCATAAATATTTTAGAGCCTTGGTGGTTTTTATTTACCTTACGTGATGTAGAAAAAAACATTGTACCTCCATCAGGCGTAAAGCTTGGAGTCCCTTCGTTATTTAACGAATTTATGGTATCGCCAACACCCTCCGGACGACTCCATTGATATTTGTCAATTGTAATTTTTCGTTTCTTTCCTTTTTTTCCTTTTCTTACAACTTCGTTGGAATAATGCGATTCAAAAATATTTGAATAATTATCGCCGGTAACCAAGTCTTTTTTCTTCTTATTCTTCAATTTTCTGGTTGACGAAAAAAACACAACACTGGTATCCTGCCCCATATAAGCTGCCGCAAAATCACTTGCTCCGGAATTTAGGTGCTTTATAGCAGACACTTTATATCTGCCGGGAAACTCCTCCCAATAATCAATACGGGTTAATATTTTTCCAGCATCAGCATTCTGGGCCTGTGGATTCAAGTCGATATATCCTTGAAAATATTCTTTTGCTTTTTTAATTCGGTTATTTTTTAATTCGGCATATGCCAATTTTTCCAAAGCCGATGCAAAAGTATCCCTATTCATTACTGCACGGCGATACCACGAAGCAGCTTTCCTCGTTTTATTTATTTTATTGAAACATTCGGCATTTTTATAGGCGATTTCAGCCTTAAAATCTTTTTCTTTGGCTTTTTTATATGCCTTACCATACATTTTTTGTGCTAAAAAGTAACGTCCTGATTGCAGATATTTATCTCCTTTCTGAACATAACTATTTGCTGAACAAGCAGCTAACATTACAGCAACTATAATAATTACAACAAAATGTAGTTTTTTCATACTATTATATCTTTTTATATTTTTACTTTGCAACGAATAATAACTGCCGAATCTTAAATTATCATATTGGCTTATCATCGATTATCAACATATATTTAAACGAAAGTATAAAAGTAAATATTTTATTTGAATTAATTTATTTACAAACTACAAAAAAATCGCCGATTCAAACGAACCGACGATTTACATATTTCCTAAGCACAAACTACTCAATTTCCAACATTAGTAATTTGTTGGGAACTTTCTCTCCCTCTGTCACGTGAATCTTTTTCACAACGCCGTCAAAGGGCATTTCTATTTGGTTTTTCATCTTCATGGCCTCCAAAATCATCAAACTTTCGCCTGCTTTTACCGCTTGCCCCTCTTTCACAAAAATTTCCAGAATAGTACCGGGAATAAATGATTTTATATGTTTGGGGTCCGGCCTTTTCCAAGCCTTACGCGTTGCAAATTTCGAGGTAAGTTCGGTTTTATAGGCTGTGCCATCAATAATGAATTCTTTTAAATTTCCCATATCAATAATTTTAAAATGGAGGAAGTCCGTGTTTTTTCTGTGGTCTTCCATCAGATTTATTTACCGATACCTCTATGGAGTGAAGCAACATATTTCTTGTTTCTTCAGGTTCAATTACAGTATCGATATAACCTTTGGCTGCCGCAACATATGGATTTGCAAATTTCTCTTTATACTCCTGAACTTTCTCTTGACGCATTGCATCCGGATCTTCAGCATTCATAATTTCCTTACGGAAAATAATATTTGCTGCTCCCTCAGGTCCCATAACTGCAATTTCGGCAGTTGGCCAAGCAAACATAAAATCTGCTTTCAGGTGTCGAGAGTTCATGGCAATGTAACCTCCACCATAGGCTTTACGAATAATGACCGTGATTTTGGGCACTGTTGCCTCGCTGTAAGAATACAATATTTTTGCACCGTGACGAATAACTCCCATGTGCTCTTGATCAATGCCCGGCAGATATCCCGGCATATCTTCCAATGTTACTAATGGAATGTTAAAGGAATCGCAATAGCGAATAAAACGAGCCGCTTTATCCGAAGAATCACAATCCAACACTCCCGCTAGCACTAAAGGCTGGTTGGCAACAAAACCAACAGTTTCGCCGTTTAATCGCCCAAATCCGATAACGATGTTACGTGCAAAATTCTCCATTACTTCGAAGAAATCAGAGTCATCGACAATTGCTTTTATTACGTTACGGATATCGTATGGTTGCGTTGGATCAGCAGGAACAATATCTTCAATAACATACTCAGGCTTTGGAGGTTTTGGAGGAAATGCTTTGGCTTTTTTAGCATTGTGCCAAGGAATAAAAGTTAATAACTTTTTAATCTGCTCAAAGCACTCTTGTTCGCTACGGGCAAAAAAGTGAGCATTACCAGTAATTTCGCTGTGTACTTTAGCACCACCGAGTTCTTCCATAGTTACCTCTTCGCCTAATACGGTTTTAATTACTTCAGGACCTGTAATAAACATCTTTGAAATGTTTTCTACCACAAACACGAAGTCGGTTAATGCGGGCGAATATACAGCACCTCCGGCACAAGGACCTAAAATAACCGATAACTGAGGAATAACGCCCGAAGCTAAAGTATTACGAAAGAATATCTCGCCATATCCTGCAAGAGAATTCACACCCTCCTGAATACGAGCTCCTCCCGAGTCGTTAATACCAATTAAAGGGACACGCATTTTAAGAGCGTGTTCCATAATTTTCGTAATCTTGCGTGCATGCATTAAACCCAAAGAACCACCGGCAACGGTAAAGTCTTGGGCAAAAATACAAACCGGTTCACCATAGATTGTTCCGGTTCCGATAATAACTCCATCGCCGTGGAGCTGTTTTTTTTCCATTCCAAAGTCGCGGGCTTCATGCTCTACGAATAAATCGTATTCGTGAAAAGAATCCTCATCTAATATAGATATAATTCTCTCTCTTGCAGTTAGTTTTCCCATTGCAACTTGCTTCTGGATGGCTTTTTCTCCACCACCTTGAAGTACTTTCTCTTTTCTCTTTCTAAGATCAAGAATGTTTCGTTTCAATGACATAAAGTGTACATTTAGTTAGAAATCTGATTATATATAGATCGGTTAGTACAATTTATATTCTCAATAATTTATAATTATAATACTTTATTGGGAACATAAATTGAGATGCCGACAAAAGTCCGATTCGCAAGGTTAATAAAATTTAACGATTAAAAAAAATAAAAAACGTTAAGTTATTTTTAAATTTACTGAACCAAAACAAATAATCAGTTAAAAACTAGCAAGTTGCTATTCTTCCCTCTTCTGGTGTTTTTGCAATTTTCAGGAGAATAAATGTTGAAAATTTCCCCTATTTGGGTGCTTTTTGATACAAATACATCGCAACAAAGGCAAATAAAACGTTGGGTAACCAAACAGCCAATAGAGGATTCATGTTACCATTAGTTGCAAATACTACCGAAATCTGCATAAAAAGAATAAAAGCAAAACTGATAAGCAAACCCAATCCCAAATGCAGTCCCATACCGCCCCGAACCTTTCGCGATGCAAGAGAAACACCAATTAGCGTAAGAATAAAAATAGAAAACGGATTGGCCAGACGTTTGTATTTCTCAATTTTATATTCATTGATATTACTATCGCCTCGCATTGTCTGTTGGTCAATATAATCATTAAGCTGATTATAATTCATTGCCTCAACAATGTTATATTTCATCCCAAATTCCTCTGGACCAAAATTGAAGGACGTATCTATCTTTTCACCTTTTTCAAAACTTTCTTTATCCTCTTTAATCTTCCTGATAAAATAATCGCTAATTGTCCATTTCTTGTTCTTTTTATCCCAACGGATATAACGAGCCGTAAGCTTTGAAAGAAGTTGTTTCCCTTTAAATTTTTCCAAAGCAAACTTATAACCGGTTTTACTGGAATTTTTTATTTGCAGGCGGAATAATATAATTACTTAATACAAAAGAAAAAATCGCAATTACCAATGCCGATACAAAATAAGGGAACATCATTCGCCGGAAGCTGATACCACTGCTTAAAATAGCAATAATTTCAGAATCATAAGCCATTTTTGAAGTAAAAAATATTACTGCAATAAAAGTAAACAATGCGCTAAACAAATTAGCAAAGTAAGGGATAAAATTCAAATAATAATCGAATATAATTGCTTTTAGAGGTGCTTCCCTATCAATAAATTCATCAATATGCTCCGAAAAATCGAACACCACAGATATGCTTATTATCAATAATATGGCGAAAAAAAAAGTCCCTAAAAACTTTTTTATAATATATAAATCTAATTTTCTCAAAATATATTTTACTGTTTAGAATTCGTAATCAATAGCGAACAAAGATACAAATTTATGAATTATAGTTAACGAATTAAACCATAAGATAAAAGTAAAATTAATCAATCTCTTTAGGCTCTAATTACTTATTAAATTTATCCTTTATTTTATTGCTGATTTGTATGTTATCACATTAACAAATTACGATACAAGTCCCGTACTGCTAACTCAGAAAACTACAACCGCTTTGATAATTTGGCCGTCATCATATCTTTCCAGTCGGCAAAAGTTCCTTCATTAATGTGTCTACGGGCTTCTCGAACCAACCATAAATAGAAAGCCAAATTGTGAATACTACAAATTTGTCCTCCCAATAATTCGCCTGAATGAATCAAATGACGCACATAGCCTTTTGAATAAGTGCTGTCCACAAACGAAGTTCCATTCGGATCAAGTGGTGAAAAATCATTAGCCCACTTCTTATTTTTAATGTTTATTGTTCCTTCACTGGTAAAAATCATACCATTTCGTCCATTTCTGGTTGGCATTACACAGTCGAACATATCTACTCCGCGAGATATTGCCTCTAATATATTAACCGGTGTACCGACTCCCATTAAATAACGAGGTTTATCTTTTGGCAGTACATCGTTTACCACCTCAATCATATCGTACATATCCTGTGTAGGCTCACCAACAGCCAAACCTCCAATGGCATATCCTTCACGATTTAAAGAAGCTGCATGTTCAGCGGCTTCTATACGCAAATCCTTATAAACACATCCCTGAACAATGGGAAATAATGTTTGTGAATAACCATATTTGGGTTGAGTGCTGTCAAACTGTTTTACACATCGTTCTAACCATCGTTGCGTTAGCCCTAATGAGTTTTTTGCATATTTATAAGTTGCAGTTCCCGGAGGACATTCATCAAAAGCCATAATAATATCGGCACCAATGGTACGTTGAATATCCATCACATTTTCGGGAGTAAACATATGTTTCGAACCATCGATATGAGAGCGGAAAATAGCTCCCTCTTCGGTTAATTTTCTGTTTTCTTCCAACGAAAACACCTGAAACCCCCCACTATCGGTAAGTATTGGTCTATCCCAGGCGTTAAATTTGTGTAAACCACCTGCCTGTTCTAAAATCTCCAAACCCGGACGCAAATACAGATGATAAGTATTTCCTAGAATAATTTCAGCATTAATATCCTCTTTTAGCTCTCGTTGGTGTACGCCTTTTACTGATCCGAGAGTTCCCACCGGCATAAATATAGGGGTTTCTATTTTTCCGTGATCAGTAGTTATCTCGCCTGTGCGAGCTGCCGATTTTTTATCTGTATTTAATAATCTAAAGTCCATTTCTATAAGGAATTAATCTTTTAAAAGTGACAAAAGTAGAAAAAATAAAATGGATGACAATATTATTACCTATTAACACATTATTTACAATAGAACCACACATCTTATAATTTTTATTATGTTATTTAATTTTATTATCACACTTATTTTTACTGAGTTTTTAAAGCTTCTATCCTTGTGAATGAATATTTTTATTCAGTTTTTTTTTTGATGCTACACAAATTATTTAGTATCTTCGTGCATTAAAATTATAGTCTTCTAATTAATTGTTAGACTACTCAATATTATAGAAAATCGAACGATATGGATGTTAATCCCAATTTATCAGAAAAGGCATTACAAGATCTTGTAACTGTTAAAGCTGCAGTAAAAGGAGATCAAAAAGCATTTGATGAACTGTTTAAACGGTATCACGATGCGATTTTTTTCATGCTGTTGAAAATGGTAAATAATAAAAGTGATGCCGAAGATTTAACTTTTGAAGCCTTTGGTAAAGCATTTAGAAATATCGAAAAGTATTCACCTAAATTTGCTTTTAGTACATGGCTTTTTAAAATTGCATCAAATAACTGTATCGATTTTTTGCGTAAACGCAAAACCTCAACTGTATCTATTGATAGAGAAGATGAAGAAAATGGCAAAAATTCAATTGATATAGAGACGGATACCCCAAATCCGGAAGAAGATTTTATAAAAAAACAGAAAGCTAAACTTTTGCGTGAGGAAGTTAGTAAATTGAAGGATCGCTACCGACAGTTAATTGAGCTGCGATATTTTAATGAATACTCCTACGAAGAGATTGCCAAAGAACTAAAACTCCCCATTGGAACTGTAAAAGCTCAACTTTTCAGAGCTCGGGAAATGCTATTTAAGAATCTGAAAGACAGCGAAGTTAAAATTGACAAATTAGATTTTTAGAGTTTACAGCACTTCTAAATTAAGAACTCAGCGTTATCATATTATTTTTCAATATTCTGCTAAAATTTAGCAGTAAAAAGATGGATGTTGTTTTACTTACTACAAGAGCCGTTTTCTTATTTTTCAACTTTTGATTTAGTTAGGCTTTGATTCTTTATCCTCTTTTTTACTGCATTTGCAAAAAAGATAAAAATAGCGTTCTTTTGTGACCGAAATGCAGATTTTATAGTCATTAATACAAGCATAATAATGGATACCCTATTACAATATTTTCCGGATATTACAGCAAAGCAGAAAAAACAATTTTCTCAATTGCAGGAATTATATACCCACTGGAACGCACAAATTAATGTAATATCACGAAAAGATATTGATAGTTTGTATCTACATCATGTATTACACAGTTTATCTATTGCGAAAGTTATCGATTTTAAAGCTGGGACCAAAGTAATGGATGTGGGATGCGGCGGAGGTTTTCCGGGTATTCCCTTGGCAATATTATTTCCCGATTGTGAATTTTACCTTATCGATTCTATTGGTAAAAAAATAAAGGTGGTTAATGAAGTAGCAACTGCCTTACAGTTAAAAAATGTAACTGCTGAACACATTAGGGTACAACAGGTAAAACAGCAGTTCGATTTTGTTGTTAGCCGTGCAGTTACTGCATTTCCAAGGTTTGTAAATATGGTTCGAAAAAATATAAGTAAGAAAAACAGAAATAATCTAAATAATGGTATCCTTTATATAAAAGGAGGTGATTTTATGCATGAAATCGCAGAGTATGGCAATAAAGTTAAAATTTTTGACTGTTCAAAATTCTTTGATGATGAGTTTTTTGAAACCAAAAGGGTAATTCACCTGAAATTCGCCTAAAAGCAAGAATAAAGATTTTAAAATACAGTATGTTACAAATATAAAATATTTTTTGTAACGATTTTTGTGGATAAATAACGAGGGTGTTTTGTTTTTTCAAGATTCTGATAAAAAAAATCGCCTTTTTTTTGTAAATTCAAAAACAACACCTATTTTTGCAGTCCGAAAATAAAGACAGAAATATAATATTATTCGATAAAAACTATTAGCAATGAAAAGAACATTTCAACCTTCAAATAGAAAAAGAAGAAACAAGCACGGCTTCAGAGAAAGAATGTCGTCGGTGAGCGGAAGAGCTGTATTGTCACGTAGAAGAGCAAAAGGCAGAAAAAAATTATCTGTTTCAAGTGAACGCAGACACAAAGCATAATTGCATATTGCATTTCACTGAACAAAACGACTTAAAGAGTTCCAATATGGAGCTCTTTTTTTGTATATTTGCCAAGTAAATATAAAAACTATGAATTGGATTACATTTTTAAAGAGTAAACTTTTTTGGCTGAGTATCGGAGTAGCATTAATTATAACAGTATTACTCCTATGGCTAACTTTATCTGGATTAGATACTTACACACATCACGGAGAAGAAGTAACCATTCCGAATCTTTACGGCTATCCCACCAAAGGAGCTGTAAAAGAGTTACAAAAGAGACAGTTGCGCTATACTATCTACGATTCGGCATATAATAAAAAGTTTGAACCAGGTGTAATTTTAACGCAGCAACCTCCTGCCGGAGCAATAGTAAAACGCAACAGAAATATCTTTTTAACTATCAACTCGCATCGCCCCGAACAGGTTATTTTTCCAAATATAAAAGATAATTCGTTGCGTCAGGCTTGCGAAGTGTTAAAAATAAACGGTTTTAAAATAGGACAACTGCAATATACCGAAAATCAGTTTTATAATTTAGTACTTTACACAACTATTAGTACTGACACCATTTTACCAAACAGTAAAGTTAGTAAAGGTTCTACCATTAACTTGATATTGGGAAATGGAAACGGAAAAATGATTATTGCCCCTAATTTAATGGGTAAAAAGTTGAATACAAGTAGAAATATATTGCAATATTCTGGTTTTAATTGCGGTACAATTACTTTTGATAAATCGGTACGTACAAAAGAAGACTCCCTTAATGCAAGGGTTTTTAGCCAAATTCCACGATATAGCAATGCGCAGCAAATTAAACCGGGAACAGCTATCAGTATAAAACTTACTATAAATAAAAAGAAAATACAATTAGCAGACTCTCTATTACAACGTGTTATCAATAATTTACCAATAGAAAATATACTTTTAAAATAAACCGAGATGACAGAAAATAAGTTTGAAGAAGAATTAGATCCCAATAGAGATACTTTTGAACATTTTCGGTTTGAAGTTGACCCCGGACAAAACCTATTGCGAATAGATAAATATTTAGTCGACAGAATGCAAAATGCATCACGAAATAAAATTCAAGAAGCGGCTGATAATAATTGTATTTTAGTGAATAATAAACCGGTTAAACGCAACTATAAGGTAAAACCAAACGATATCATTACCATTGAATTAAGTTACCCTCCTCGTGAAATTGAAATTATTCCCGAAGATATCCCCTTAAACATTGTTTACGAAGACGATGCCCTGTTGATTGTAAACAAAAATCCGGGAATGGTAGTGCATCCATCTTACGGACACTACTCGGGAACTTTAGTAAATGCACTAGCTTATCATTTAAAAGATTTGCCTTTGTTTAATGCACAAGACCCTCGTCCGGGATTGGTGCATCGTATCGATAAAGATACATCGGGAATTTTGGTGATTGCTAAAACCGAAGAGGCAAAAAATAAATTAGCATTGCAGTTTTTCAATAAAACCAGCGATAGAAAATACAGGGCTTTAATTTGGGGAAATTTAGAAAACGACGAGGGTACAATTACCGGACACATCGGTAGAAATCTAAAAAATAGAAAAGTAATGGATGTTTTTCCCGATGGAGAATATGGTAAGCATGCAGTAACACATTATCGGGTTTTGGAGCGATTGGGATATGTTAATTTGGTAGAGTGTGTTTTGGAGACCGGACGTACACATCAAATCAGAGCTCACTTTAAGCATATCGGGCATCCGTTATTTAACGATGCGGATTATGGAGGTGACCAGATTTTAAAGGGGACAACTTTTACCAAATACAAACAGTTTGTGCAAAATTGTTTTAAAGTTTGTCCGCGTCAGGCACTGCATGCTAAGACATTAGGATTTATACATCCAACTACCGATGAATATATTGCTTTTGATTCGGAAATCCCTGAAGATATGAGCAGTTTAATTCAAAAATGGAGAGATTATACATCCAACCGAGAAAATTAATTTGTTATACCCCGTAAAGACAGGGCATGCCTTGTCTGTTTAATACGGATAAATTAAAAAAAAACAAAGCAGATGAGAACAGTTGCGGTTATTGCAGGCGGCGATTCAGCCGAGTTTGAAATTTCATTACAAACTGCAAATCATATTTATAATACTTTAGATAAACAGAAATATACACCTTACATTGTTGAATTAAGGGGTAAAGAGTGGAATGTTATTGTAGATGATGTGCATTGTCCGATAGATAAGAATACCTTTAGCTTTAAGGCAAAAAATAAAATTATTGCTTTCGACTTTGCTTATATTGCTATTCACGGTACTCCGGGCGAGAATGGAATACTGCAGGGATATTTTCAAATAATGGGAATCCCTCATTCTACCTGCAATGTGTTGAGCAGTGCTTTAAGTTTCAACAAATATCTGTGCAACACTTACTTAAAACAGCTGGGTTTTAATGTGGCAGAATCGGTATTGCTAAAAAAACAAAACAGTTATAATATCTCGGATATAGTTGAGAAATTGGGATTGCCCTGTTTTGTAAAACCAAATGCGGATGGTTCAAGTTTTGGAATTACAAAAGTAAAAGAGATTTCTCAATTGGATAATGCAATACAAAAGGCTTTTGCCGAAGGCGATGAGGTAATTATTGAAGAGTTTTTAGATGGTTTGGAGTTTACCTGCGGGCTTTTAAAAACCAAAAAAGAAACTCTGGTCTTTCCGGTTACCGAAGTGTTGCCCAAAAATGAATTTTTCGATTTTGAAGCAAAATACGACCCTACTATGGCAGAAGAAATTACTCCGGCTCGCATATCGGAAGAACTAACCTTGCGTATTCAAAATTTATCTTCCCAAATTTACGATGCCCTAAAATGCAAAGGTATTGTTCGTGTTGATTATATGATTAAGAAGGATAAAATCTTTGTATTGGAAGCCAATACAGTTCCCGGTATGACTTCCAACAGCTTTATCCCAAAACAAGTGGCTGCCATGAACAGAGATTTGAAAGATATTCTTACGCTTGTAATTGAAAACGAATTCTAAACCAATTGATATTTTGTTGCAAAAGATACTTGTATTTAATCTGCTAAACCTTATCTTACACCGCATTATTCATGTCATTAGCTTAGTGCAGAAATAAGGTATCTAAACCTGTAGATATAGTTATCTATTTCAAATAACAGATGTGCTGAGATAATGACAAACCATACTCCACAAACGGACTGTCTGTTTCATGACTACTTTATCTGCATATATTTGAATATAATCCTCTTATGCATTACGATTAAAAAGTGTGATGAATAATGCGGGTTAATTTCTATTTTTTATATAATTTAGCAGACTCAAATAAGATTTGGCTAATAGTAGTGAAATCGTTGATTACTAATTGAAGAAACAACCATGGATAATAAAGAGAGATACAACTTACGTGGCGTATCGGCATCGAAAGAAGATGTGCATAACGCCATAAAAAATATTGACAAAGGACTGTTCCCTACTGCTTTTTGTAAAGTAATTCCCGATTATCTTACAGGTGATGAGGAGTATTGCAATATTATGCATGCCGATGGTGCAGGCACAAAATCAGCTTTGGCATACATGTACTGGAAAGAAACCGGAGATGTTTCGGTTTGGAAAGGTATTGCCCAAGATGCTCTGATAATGAATATCGACGATTTATTGTGCGTGGGAGCAGTTGATAATATTCTGTTGTCATCTACCATTGGACGTAATAAAAACTTAATTCCGGGAGAAGTAATATCCGAAATTATCAACGGAACGGAAGAGCTCCTTGCCGAGTATACCAAACTGGGAGTAAATATCCACGCAACAGGTGGAGAAACTGCCGATGTGGGCGATTTGGTACGTACTATCATTGTTGATTCTACCGTAACCTGCCGTATGAAACGCAGCGATGTAATTACCAACGAAAAGATTACTGCCGGAGATGTAATTATCGGGTTGTCATCAAGTGGAAAAGCTACTTACGAAAAAGAATACAACGGAGGAATGGGATCCAATGGATTGACTTCTGCCCGCCATGATGTATTTGCCAAATATCTGGCTGAAAAATATCCCGAAAGCTACGATAATGCTGTGCCCGAGGAACTGGTATATTCAGGCAGCTGCAAATTAACCGATAGAATAGAGGGAGTAGAGTTAGATGCCGGAAAGTTGGTGTTGTCGCCCACAAGAACTTATGCACCTATCGTTAAAAAGATTTTGGATAAATATCGCCATCAAATTCATGGTATGATTCACTGCTCGGGAGGAGCCCAGACTAAAATATTAAATTTCGTTAATAACCTGCACATTGTAAAAGATAATATGTTTGCTGTGCCACCACTGTTTCAGTTAATAAAAGAGCAAAGTAACACCAATTGGCACGAAATGTATAAGGTATTTAATATGGGACACCGCTTTGAGCTGTATGTTCCGGAAGAGATTGCTGCTGATATTATCGGTATTTCTAAATCGTTTAATGTAGATGCTCAAATTATTGGAAGGTGCGAATCCAGCGAAAGAAAGAAATTAACTATTAATAGTGAATTTGGAGTTTTTGAATATTAGTTAATGTACCAATTTTAGTAATTTGTTAATGCGAAAATATGCTGATTAGTCCGAAGATAAAAGCAAAGAATCAGCGATATACTAATATAACCATTCAACTAACAATAAATAATCCATTAAGAACTTATCTAATTAATAATTATTAGCAACATTTAAATATAAAACAACAGGGTATGGATAAAAAGATTAAGACATGAAAAACGCTCTTTGGGAATACAGTGCTAAATTCGGGCTTTTAATAGGAACATCATTAATACTAGCCGGGGCTGTTTTTTTCTACCGGGGACTATCAATTAATTATCATCCTACCCTGATAATGATAGATCGCCTGCTGATGATTATAGGTATCCTTTTTGCCATAAAAAAATACCGCGACGATATATATCAGGGAAAAATAACCTATGGAAGAGCAGTGGGAATAGGTGTAATGACCTCTGTTAATGCAGCTATACTATACAGTATATTCGTATATATCCTCTGCAGATTCTTCTCTCCGGATATCCTGCAAGAAACCATTGATTTTTCAGAAAAGATGTTTAAAGAGATGCAATATTCTGAAAATGATATCGAATTTTTAATGAAAATGTATCGCCAAATTACACCCGGGATTTATGCGATGGGACAATTTTTCGGCTTTGCATTTTTAGGTACAGTATTCTCTCTTATTATCGCCATTTTCACCCGCAATAACCGTTTCTTACAGCAAAAAAACAACAATCAAAATTAGATTGTGCCATATTCTAAAAATAACGTAACTTTACCTGCTCAAAAAATCAGTAATTATATGGATATTTCAGTAGTTGTACCATTATTTAACGAAGAAGAATCGCTACCCGAACTAACAGCGTGGATTGCCAAAGTGATGCAGGCCAATAATTTCACCTACGAAATTATTATGGTGGACGATGGCAGCAACGATAACTCTTGGCAGGTTATAGAAAATTTAAGAATAACCTATCCTCAACTGAAAGGCGTTAAATTCCGGCGTAACTACGGCAAATCTGCAGCTTTATACAGCGGCTTTAAGTTGGCTGAAGGCGATGTGGTTATTACAATGGATGCTGATTTACAAGATTCTCCCGATGAAATTCCGGAACTTTACAATATGATTAAGAATCAGGAATTCGATTTGGTTTCAGGATGGAAAAAGAAACGCTACGACCCCATAACCAAAACTATTCCCAGCAAATTTTTTAACCGTACAGCTCGTGCAGTGTCGGGAATAAAGCTCCACGATTTTAACTGCGGATTAAAAGCCTACAAAAACAAATTGATAAAAAGTATTGAGGTATATGGCGAAATGCACCGCTATATTCCCATTCTTGCCAAACAAGCCGGCTTTGTAAAAATTACAGAAAAGGTGGTACAACATCAGGAAAGAAAATACGGCGTTACCAAATTTGGTTTAAGCCGGTTCATTAATGGATTTCTTGATTTATTATCCATTACGTTTATCAGTAAATTTGGCAAAAGGCCAATGCACTTTTTCGGATTATTGGGAACCTTAATGTTTTTGATTGGTTTCTTTGCTGCAGCATGGATTGGATTTCAGAAATTATACAGTCTGAGCGTCGGTGTTAAAGCCGCATTGGTTACCGACAGTCCTTATTTTTATATTGCCTTGACCACAATGATTATTGGGACACAGCTTTTCCTTGCCGGATTTATTGCCGAATTAATCAGCCGCAGTGCAACAGAACGCAACAATTATCAGATCGAAAAAGAGTTAGGCACAGAACAAACCACCGAAAAGGAGTAAGAAAAAATTTTGTTATGCAGCAAATTATCAGAATCTTATTAAAAATATTTCCGCGTCCGGTGTTGATACGCATCAGTCTGTTTTTAAATAAAATAGTCGCCCTGTTTTTAATTGGTAACAAAGTAGAATGTCCTGTCTGCAATGGAAAATTCCGCAAATTTCTTCCTTACGGATATACCAAAGTCACCAGCAGAAAAAATGCACTCTGTCCTCGCTGTCTATCGTTGGAACGCCACCGATTAATGTATCTGTTCCTGCAAAAAACAACCAATTTCTTTACCGCCGATTTAAAGGTGCTGCATATCGCTCCCGAACAGTGTTTTTACAAACGATTTAAAAAATTACCCAACATCGACTATACCACCGGCGATTTAGAATCACCCATTGCCGATGTGCATTTCGATATTCAAAATATACCTTTTGAGAATAACAGCTTTGATGTGGTAATCTGCAACCACGTATTGGAACACGTGGACAGCGACAAACAGGCAATGCAGGAAATTTACCGCATTTTAAAGCCAAATGGATTTGCCATTTTGCAAGTTCCGCAAGCTGTGAATAACGAAAAAACATTAGAAGACCCTACAGTTACCGATCCTAAAGAACGAGAGCGATTGTTTTTGCAAAAAGATCACGTCAGATTATATGGTTTAGATTATGCAGAACGCCTGAAAAATGCAGGATTTGAAGTAACCTCAAACAAATATGCACAAACATTTTCTGCCGAGCAGATAAAACGCTACGGTTTACCTGCAAACGAGATTTTTTATTTCAATCAAAAAAAGTAATGATGACTACAGCTATTCGTTTTTCCATAATTATTCCCGTCTATAACCGTCCCGATGAGATGAAAGAACTTCTGGACAGCTTAGTAAATCAAACGTACAAAAATTTCGAGTTGGTAGTGGTAGAAGACGGTTCAACCATCAGCAGTGAAGAATTGTGTAAATCGTATGCCGACCAGATAGATATTTCCTATTATTATAAGAAGAATGAAGGACCAAGCATCGGGCGAAACTATGGATTGGAACGAGCCAAAGGCAATTACTTTCTTTTTTTCGATTCCGATTGTATTCTGCCTCCGCACTATATGGAAACTATTCACAGCGAATTAACTAACAATTTTGCAGACTGCTACGGAGGACCTGACGGCGCAATGGAAAATTTTTCGAACTTCCAAAAGGCGGTATCATATGCTATGACCTCTTTTTTTACAACCGGAGGTATCCGCGGCGGAAAAAAGCAGGTACATCAATTTCATCCCCGCAGTTTTAATTTGGGATTTTCTGAGGCGGTCTATAAAAATACAGGCGGATTTCCCGTAACTACCATGCATCCCGGCGAAGATATGGTTTTTGCCATAGAGGTAATTAAACGGGGATTTAAAACCCGCTTAGTCCGCGATGCTTATGTATTTCATAAACGCAGAATATCGTTTAAAAAATTCTATAAACAAGTATTCGGTTTTGGCAAAACCCGCTATATTATCAGTAAACATTATCCCGATACATTCAAGATATTTTTTCTTTTTCCTTCGGCATTTGTCTTTGGTGTGATACTTTCTGTTATTTTAGCTTTAGCAGTTAACGTTTTATTTATTGCTCCGCTGTTATTTTACTTTTTAATGATTTTTATAGATGCTTCCATTCGCTACAGCTCGGTTAACATTGGCATACAGGCTACCGCAGCAAGTTTTATTCAGCTGTTTGCCTACGGATGCGGTTTCTTAAATGCCTTTTTCAAATTGGAAATTCTGGGCAAAGACGAATTCGGCGTAATGGATAAAGGGTTTTATGAATAAACTATAACTATCATTCGGTTATAAATATACTTTAAATATCCCCGACAAATTATTTATATAGGACTTTGATCCGAAAAGGGTCATATATTTGTAACTGCGAATATTTCAATAACTTCCTGCCCCCGACAGAAACAAATAGATATTATTACTGCAACTACTCGGGGGCGATTACTAAACGGATAACTTGTTTAAAATATACGACGACTTCGTAGTCGAAATCATACGGTAAAACAGATACCTAAACCTACTTTAAATATCCCTGACAAATTATTTAGTCAAAGACAATATTCATATGCATCCCATAAAATCAATATAAAAAATAAGAATTTCTCCTAATTTAACATTTGATAGTTTAAAAAGATTAGGAATTACATATCCTTATATCTACACAGGACTTGAAAAATTTTCAGAGTATTTAAAAAACGACGAATTTTAATTAAATGTAAAAATCCATATACGTCTTCTACCCTCAAAAGTTAAAACTTTTGAGGGCTTTATTTAATAATTTTCAAACTCCCTGCATTTCACACAAAACAACTCCCTTTAAACATAAAATTTAAACAATATATTTTGGGAAATTATTTTGAAACAATACATTTGCCCCGCTAAATTAGCAAAGTACTGTTAGGTATAACATCTTTCTAATTTATAGATAAGTTTTTGTTTAAATTTAACTGAATTTAAAATGAGAAAAATATTTGTTTTGTTATCGCTGCTAACTGCTTTTTCAGCTTTTGCTCAAACAAAAAAATATACCGTAAGCGGTTATATCAGCGATGCCGAAAGCGGCGAAAAGTTAATCAATGCCGGAATTTATGAATCTGTAAAATTCCGCGGAACGGTAAGTAATGCCTACGGATTTTACAGTTTAACGCTTCCCGAGGGAGAATATAAAATTGTATATTCCTATGTAGGCTTTCAAACACAAGAAATAAATGTAAATTTAAATGCCGATAAAAAATTAAATATTGCATTAGCTTACAACAACGAGTTGGAAGAAGTTACCGTTACAGCTAATTCGGCAAACAACAAATTAACCAATGCTCAAATGAGCAAAGAGACCATTAACATGGGGCTTATCGATAAAATACCTGTATTGCTGGGCGAAGCCGATGTGATGAAATCGCTGCAATTAATGCCCGGCGTGCAGTCGGGAAACGAAGGGAGCAGCGGCGTGTACGTAAGAGGCGGAGGTCCCGACCAAAACCTGATTCTTTTAGACGGTGTTCCTGTTTATAATGCAAACCACTTGTTTGGTTTTTTCTCGGTTTTTAACACC
>PDWJ01003330.1_pt1 | contig 25553 bp, 23 predicted proteins | sample 1430881 | NCBI WGS metagenome assembly PDWJ01 (sample SAMN01162460, study PRJNA174530) | Oral metagenome, whole genome shotgun sequencing project. | biome: Marine environment; feature: Marine mammal; material: Swab sample of the gingival sulcus; isolation source: swab sample of gingival sulcus...
ATCAACCTCACCCTGGTTAAACACCTCAACATCAAACACCACCGTGTCACCAACGGCGACCTGACCAGCCTCAGTCGTCTTCCGAACCGCCAAGTCATACGCCGCCGGCTTTGCGGTGGCGTGATATGAATCGCTATCGGTGACCTCGCGGTCAGGTTCGTCGGTCGAATTGGCCGTAACGGTGGCCGTATTGGCATGCGGCGAATCCGACATCACCCCGTTCAGGGTGGCTTTGCACTCGAATGATGCATCAATCTCGAAGGTCGCTGTCTCGGCACCATCCTTCACGAAGGGCCCATCGGTGGGACCGGTGCCGGTGAAGGTGCCATCACCGTTGAAGTCGCAGGTGAGGCCATCAACCGTGGCGTTACCAGCATCGATGGCGTCGGTGACCTCAACATTGAGAAGGTCGTCATTGCCGTCATTGGTGATGACGAAGCGCAGATCGGCGCTGCCCGGCTCGAGACCAAGTGCGACTGCATCAGCCTCGGTATCGGCATCATTACCGTCGGTATCGAGTTTCTCGATATCGATACTGGGCACATCATTACCGCCACCGTCGCCGCCGGCCGCCGTGCGTGGAGCATCATCGGTCACACTTTGGGTCTCCCGATCGTCAACGGTGACGTCAACGGTGTTGCGGTAGTTATCGCGATCTTCAACAACCTGCGACAAGAACTCGACTCGGACAAAATGCCCGGCCGGCGCCTCGCCGTTGGGCGAAGCATTCATGTGAAGGGTGATCTTGGCCGCGGTTGGGGTGCAGCTATCGACGGTGTAGTCGCTGGCATCGAGATCCCTCATCCATTGAGGCGGACCAGCATCAGCCTTCCACAGCGAAACCTTGATATCGCTACAGACGAACTCAAACCCAGCTCCAGCGATGTCTTCATTGACCAGCGTGCTGTCCCAGGGACCGTTCGGGGTTTCGATACCCCATTTGAGCTGGGTTTGGGCATCATCTTCCCAGCTGGACCACTTCCTCGGCTGATCGGCCGGAGGCGGCGTAAACGACTCAGTGGTGATGGTGTTGCTCGACACCACCTGGCCATCAACCACGTACTCAAGCGTGTATTCGGTATCAAACTCCGGCTCATCAAGCCGGCTCTCGAACCACGCCGAACCGCACACGTCGAGATGACCCTCGACATAGTCGGTGAAGGTGAAGGTGATGACGTAGGGAGCCGAATCGCCCACCGATGCCGTGGCAACAACCGAACCATCGCCGGCGCTCAGGTCAAATGCAGGCGGCTTACCGAAGTACTCGGGAAGCTGCAGCGTAAAGGTGTCACCAGCTTCTGGATTGGAGCCGGATGGGATACACCAGTCGATCTCAGTGCGGAAATTGATCCACTTGTCAACCGGGGTTCCGTCAGTGGGAAGGGGCTCAAAGTCGCCATCCCAGTCAAGATCGCCAGTGAGCGTCACATTGTTGATCACACCGGTGAGCTCTTTGGCCTCGGCGGTCCAACCCGGGGCGACAGCAAACACCAGAGCCAGGATGACCCCGATCATGGGCGCGCGCCAGAATAGTCGTCGTGATTGATTCATAAGTGCCTCCGATGGCGCTTAAGTAGTTGTGGTCTTTGTGGTCGTTGTTCTGACAGCCGTTCATGCGACGCATCGCCGCACTGAACTCTGCCATGAGTTCACAAACGTGAACAGATCAACCTACAGCGAACAGAGCTCAACCACACCACCAAATTGACCGATCCTGATCGACCCCGAATCACATCGGTGTTGGAGCTTCCCCACAGCCCCGCCCACATCGAATTGACCACCACGATGTGGTGCCCTGCCACCCACGCATTCAGCCTGAATGCGGCTCATCGCCCCGGCAACGGCGGCTATGTCCCCTTGTTGCAGCAGCGGATATCAACCCGGATGTCGATCGTGGTCGGGTCGTAGCCGGCAGCGGTGAGTTCAGCACGCAACCGGTCGACAGCATCGGTGCGGTGATGGATCACCTGCTCACATTCGGTACACACCAGATGGATCACACCATCGGGGTGACGACGTTCCCACGTTGACGAACCGGTGACATCGGTGCGCGACTCGCGCACCAGGTCGAGCTCAGCGAAGATTTCGAGTGCCCGATACACCGATGAACGATTGATCGACGCGTCCCGTTCAGCCACCGCGTCGGCAATCTCGGCCACAGTGAGATGGCCGTTCGCTCCGAGCACCTCCCACACCAGACGACGAGCTTGAGTCAGCCGGTTGCCGCTACCGCGCAGCACCTCAGCCAGATCAGCATCATCAACGCGATCGGCACGGGCATCCATCTCCACCAGTGTGGCACGTCTCGCTCCCCCGGCGCTCAGTTGCTTATTGCGACTGAATTGCAGTAGCTTCACGCATCATGCTTGCCATGCACGCTCCGGACGGACTCCTCGAACCCTCGGTTGCGATCGCAACAGCCATCTTTTCGGTCACCATGGTCGCCCTGGCACTACGCCGGGCCCGCACCGAACTCGGCGACCGGCAGATCCCCCTCGCTGGACTCGCGGCAGCATTCATCTTCGCTGCCCAGATGGTCAACTTCCCGGTTGCCAGCGGCACCAGCGGGCACCTGCTCGGCGGCGCTCTGGCCGCCATCTTGCTCGGCCCGTGGGTCGGCAGCTTGGTGGTCACCATCGTGGTCATCGTCCAGGCACTCATCTTCGCTGACGGCGGTCTGTCAGCACTCGGCTACAACATCCTCAATATGGCGATCGTGCCGGCCTTCGCCGGATGGGCCCTCTACCACCTCGTACGCCGCCTGCTGTCGCGCAATCGGGCCGGGATCATCGCCGCAACCGGCATTGCCGCCGGTGCATCAGTGGTGCTCTCGTCGGTGGCGTTCTCGATCGAGTGGCTGTTCGGTGCATCGGCGCCAGTGCCATTCGATGACGTCTTTGGCGCGATGGTCGGTGTCCACACCCTGATCGGCATCGGCGAAGGCCTCATCTCCGCTGCAGCGGTCGGTGCGGTGCTCGCTGCCCGACCCGACCTGGTTGCTGGCGCTCGCGGCCTCAACATCAACACCGCCGGCCAACCCATGGGCGTGCGCCCCTTTGTGGTGGCTGGTGCCGTGGTATCGCTGGCGATCGCTGCGGTGATCGCCCAATTCGCGTCGGGGAGCCCCGATGGCCTGGAGCGGGTCGCCGACCAGAAGGGATTCGCCAGCACCGCCGAACACTCCTTGACCAACTCGATCTTTGCCGACTATGCAACCGCCGGCATCGACAACGAAGTGGTCAGTCTTGCCATCGCCGGCATCGCTGGCACCCTTGTGGTCCTCCTGGTCGGGATCGGCGCATTCGGTCTCGCGAGCAGCCGGCGCTCACCCGCAGCGCGCTGAGCGGCCACCGATGAGCGATACCCACGCCCAACACCTCGACCACCAACCCACCCACGCCCACCTCCACCTGCCCCGAACCTCACCGGTGCACCGGCTCAACCCTGCACCCAAAGTGCTCGGCACCATTGCCTTCGTGATCGCCGTGGCCCTGACACCGCGCACCGCGTGGTGGGCGTTCGCGATCGACACCGCCATGATCGCCATCGTGATCATCACCGCCCAGCTGCCGATACGACGGCTGGTTCCCCGACTGATGGTCATAGCCCCCTTCCTCACCTTTGCCCTGATCGTGCCCGTTGTGGCCGGTGGCCCAACCGTCCACATCGGTCCGATCGAGTTGTCGGAACCCGGGCTGTGGGCTGCCTTCAACGTGACCGCCAAATCGGTGCTCGGCGCCATGGCCAGCATCGTGCTCACCGCCACCACCACCGTCCCGGACATCATCGCCGGACTCGGCCGTCTTCGACTGCCAACGGTGGTCGTGTCGATCATCGCGTTCATGTTCCGCTACCTCGACCTGCTCACCGACGGGCTACACCGGATGCGTCAAGCGATGGCCGCCCGAGCCCACGACCCTCGCTGGCTTTGGCAAGCCAAACCGATCGCCCAGTCGGCTGGCACCTTGTTTGTGCGCACCTATGAGCGTGGTGAGCGGGTCCATCTCGCCATGCTGGCCCGGGGGTTCACCGGCCGACTCCCCGACCTGGGATCGAGATCACCACAGCCCACCACCACACTCGCCACCTGTTGTGCGCTCGCACCAGCAGCGATCGCTGCAGTGGTCGCTGCGATAGCGGGGTTGCGATGATCGCTGCCGGCCTGACCGCCACCGACGTTTCGTTCCGCTATCCGAACGGGCCCCTGGTACTCGATGGGTTCAGCCTCTCGATCAAATCCGGCGAACGAGTGGCCCTGCTGGGCCCCAACGGAGCCGGCAAGACCACCTTCGCGTTACAGATCAACGGGTTGCTGGCGATACAAGCAGGTCGTATCGAGGTTGACGGTCTTCCCGTGGTCGACCAGCATGTGCGCGAGATTCGCACCATGGTCGGCTCGGTGTTTCAAGACCCCGACGACCAACTCTTTATGCAGACCGTGCGCGAAGATGTCGCGTTCGGGCCAGCGAATCTCGGCATCGACGGTGCTGAGCGTGACCAGCGGGTCAGCCAGGCCCTCGCCGATGTCGGCGCCAGCCATCTTGCCGACCGCACCTCTCACCACCTCAGTGGTGGCGAAAAACGACGGGCCGCGCTCGCCACGGTGCTGTCGATGAGCCCCCGACTCTTGGTGCTCGACGAACCGACTGCCGGGCTCGACCCGGTCGGTCGACGCGAGCTGGGCGATCTCTTGACAACCCTGCCCCAAACCCAGCTCATCATCACCCACGAACTCCCCTTCGCCCTGGCAACCTGCGAACGCTCGGTGATCGTTGACCACGGCCGGGTTGTGGCCGATGCCCCTACCGCCGACCTGCTCGCCGATGCCGACCTCTTGGCTGCCCACCGGCTTGAGTTTCCGTTTGGCTATCGCAGCCGCTGACACCCAGCGCAAGCGCCTCGGGCCATCGCCTTGCCCAGCATCAATGCCTCAATCGACCACTCGATGGGCGTGATCAGCGATCGCCTCGGTCACCTCTCGCCACCGCGACCGAGGAAGGTCGTGACCCATATCGTTGAACATCAGTAGACGCGATCCCGGAATCGCCTTCGATGTCGCTACCCCACCACTGGGACGGATCAAGGTGTCGGCCATCCCATGGATCACCAAACTGGGCGCCTCCACCGTGGCCAACGCATGGGTCCGATCGCCGCTCGCGCTGATCGCTGCCATCTGACGAGCAGTCCCCTCCGGCTGGAAACTGCGCTTCATACCCGCCGCCATCATCTTGCGAAACTCCAGCGCATCAAACCGGGGACCGGCCACAAGACGATAGTGATCGACAGCGACATCGATCAGTTCCTCATCGGTGGTGCACTTCTTGCGAGCTCGTTCCCGCTGAATAAACGATGCCCGAACCCGCCAGGTTGGCCCACCCACCCCTCGCGCTCCGGTGGTCGACATGATCGAGGTCAGCGACCTCACCCGTTCGGGATATCCGATGGCGAGCTCTTGGGCGATCATGCCCCCCATCGATGCCCCAACGATATGAGCCTGGTCAATATCGAGGGCATCGAGCAGTCCGATCACATCATCGGCCATGTCGCTCAAGAGATAGCTCGCTCGAAGCGGACGACGAAACGCGATCGCCGTGAAGAGCTCCGCCATCGACGGCGGTGCCACCTCGGAGAACACCGTCGACAAGCCGGAATCTCGATTGTCGAACCGGATCACCCGGAATCCTCGCTCAACGAAGAGCTCGACAAGATCCAACGGCCAGTCGATGAGCTGCCCGCCCAATCCCATCACGAGCACCAACGGCTCACCGTCGCCATGCTCGTCGTATTCGAGGGTGATCCCATTGACCGCCAGCGATGTCATAGGTTCAGGCTACGACAACTCGCCGACCGCGTTCTTGACAAATCGATAACCGTCAACCGGTTAGCTATCTGATGGAGCGGGTTGGCCGATCAGGTCGTTGGCCTGATCGATGAGCGCACCCACCCGATTCATGGCGTCCTGATAGGCCCCCAGATCGCCAGCAGCGAGAGCATCCTGAGCCTCGGCAAACACCCGATCGGCTTGAGCCAACACACTGGTGATGTCGGCTGGAGCACCGGTGTCGCCACTCTCGACGGTTCCCTCATCGCCATCGTCAGCGGTGACCGCTGGGCTTGACGCCTCATAGCCGGAGAAGAGTCGAGCCAAGGCCTCATCGAGCCGAGGCGCCATCACCGAACGGTTGTTATACGACACGATCACATTGCGGTATTCGGTCACATCACTGGACACCACATAGACCGGGCGCACATAGACCAACCCATCAGCCACCGGAATCAGCTGCATATCGCCAAACTTGACCTTGGTGCCGGTCTCCTGGTTGGCCAGCAAGGTCAACGCACTACTGATCTGCAACTCGGACTCAGCCTGGTCGGCGACCCTCAACGGACCGGCGGGGAGGGGATCATCAGCCACCACATAGGAGGTTAACTCCCCATACGAATCCGGCTCGCTCGATGCCGTCATATAGGCCTGCAGCTCGGTGCGCTGATCATCGGTGGAGAAGGGCACGAAGGGTCGCAACATGACAAAGCGTTCATCATGATCAGCAACCGCTTGGCTACCACCAAACAGGGTGTAATAGGGATGGAACCGGCTCACATTTGACTCGGTGGCAAAGGCTTGCCGAGTGTTGGCAACCTCTGGGCTGGCACCAGCACCCACCGTGCCGGCATCTTGGCGGTCCACCGACGGAGCCTGGGCGATCGACCACGCCCCGGTCCGCTGGAAGAACTTGTCGGGGGCGATCTGATACTTCGAATAGAGCGCCGTTTGGACCCGGAATAGGTCTTCGGGATAGCGCAAGTGTTGCTTCAATTCGGCGGGCATCTCAGCGACCGGCACCAAGAGATCGGGGAACGCCTTGCCCCACGCCGTCACGATCGGATCATCAGGATCGATCACATAGAACCGGACCTCGCCGGTGTAGGCGTCAACCGTGGCCTTCACACTGTTGCGAATGTAATTGGCATCACCGGTCAACCCGGTCGACCGGCTGAGCTGGACTCCACCAATCCGCTGGGCGTAGGGATACCGGCTGGTGATCGTGTAGCCATCGATCACCCACTGGACACCACCATCGACCACCACCGGGTAGGGATCGCCGTCGTAGCTGAAGAAGGGAGCGATCTTTTCGACCCGATCCTGGGCTGACTTGATCCACAAGAGTTGGGAATCGGCATTGATCGCGCCCGATCCGACCAGGTTGTAGTCGAGGAACGCCAAGGCCATCACCGCTCGCCGGAATAGACCACCCATCGGCACCCCAGCGGTGCCGGCATAGGGCTCATTCTCACCGCACGGATTCTCAGCAACATCGGTGCCGACCACCGAATAGCCCCCAATATCGGGGCTGAAATAGAGCTCGGGTCGATCCACTTCGGGCACGCGATAGCGCGGCCGGTCGTTCACCGTCACCTCACCCACCGGAGCGACCACCAGTTCACATCCACGGGTATTGGCCAAATGGGTGCCCTGCCAGGTCGTGTTGGCCACCGTGCCCAAATCGAGTTCACGCGCTGCCACCAAGACCTGCTCGGTGCCATCGCCCAGGTCATAACGATCAACATCAAGGTCAGCGATCTTGAGCCCAGCCACCTCACCACGGTCGATCCGGAACCGCGACAGCATCAGGCTGGGGTTCAAGAGTCGAACCCGTTCAAACGGTTTGGTGTCGGCCTCGAGTTGGTCAGCCGACAGGTCAGCAAAGGTCACCTCTTTGGTGGTGACCTCATCGATCCCCATCGCTGCTCGAGTGGCTTCAACATTGCGAGCGATATAGGGAGCTTCACGCTCTTCTTGGTTGGGTCGCACCACCAAGGATTCGACGACTGAGGGATAGACCATGCCGCCGACGATCATCATCACCAGCCACAAGACCGATGACACCAAGGGCACTCGCCACTGACCGGTTCGGATGGTCACCAAGAACAGGATCGCCGTCAACAACCCGATCATGACCAGGAGTATGAGGGCCGGGATCTGGGCCTTGACCACCGTATAGGTCGCCCCCTGAACGAAGCCGCGGGTGCCGAAGGTCAGCTCATAGCGACTGAGCCAATAGTCGGCTGCCTTGACCGCGGCGAGGATCGACAACAAGACCGCCAGATGGGCTTTGGTGGCCGACCGGACCGCCGGCCACGACGAGGTGAACACCACCCCGCCATTGACCAGGTGGGCGAACACGGTCAACACGATCACCGCGATCAGGGCCACGAAGAGCCAATCGACCACCAACGACATGAAGGGCAAGGTGAAGACATAGAACCCGACATCGAGCCCGAACTGAGGATCGGTGGATCCGAAGGGTTGAGCATGACGGAAGAGGAGCCAGGATTGCCAATACGACGACATCGGCAGGGCCAACAAGAAGGCCAGCACCAGGGCGCCGCCATAACGCACCAGTCTCAACCGCGAGCCAAACACCTGATGGAACTGTTCGACATAGGGGTGCACATTGGCGGGAAACTCATCGGGCGCGGCCCGATCAGCAATGAACAGATTGATCGTTGCCACCACCACAAAAAACAGGAAGAAGCCACCAAACAGCCCGATCCGGGTGAGGATCTGGCCCCACAACACATCGCTTCGACCCAAGGCTTGATGCCAGGCAATATCGACCAAGAACTGGGCGATAAATCGACCAAAGATCAAGATCGCTGCAACGATCACACCCAGGGTGATCACTGCCGATCGGCCGGTGAAACGCGGAACGGACATGCGTGGTGAAGGCGTCATCTCACGCCGAGACTAGCTGCCAACCGGAAGGGTCAGGCATCGGCAGCCCGGATGCGCGGGAGCAGCGCGATGCCCGGTGGGAAACTCATCGCCAGCGACCACGCCGCTAGCCAAGGAGTTGTCCTCACACTCGGGGCACGCCACCGCCGAGGGATCGACAGCCCACACCACCGGGGTGCCAGCCGGGATCGCTGCACCCAGGCCATGACCGAACGCTGAGCACAACACGCTGTCGAGTTCGGCATCGATGTGGTGAAGCTTCCATTCGCGATAGACCATCCGAACCGCTCTCACGATTTCGTCAGCATCACCTGATGCCTCGGCGATGACGGCAGCCAAGCGCTGACGCAAGGGCTCGACCAGATGGGACACCGCCAGGGCACGGGCCCCTTCCAGCACATCGTCGGCCGGCTGACGAACGGAATCGTCCACCACCGCGGCGCCGGACACGGCAGCATCGGACAGGCTCTCGGCGAGGACGTCGAGATAGGGCGCCGCATACTCCTCGGCCGATGGCACCAAGTCATCGGCATCACTATCTCCCCGCCGCAAGGCATCGAGGAGGTCGTTCTGTTCATCGGCCATCACTCGCTTGAGCTGGCGAGCGGCGGTGGTCATCAAGGTCGTCAGGGCCTCATCACGCTGAACGAACGCGCTGGCGCCGCTTCCATCAACCGGATCGTCGTTGCTCTCCTCGGCATCGATCGGATCACCAGCCAACTCCTCATCGCCGACCTCATCGCCAACGTCGCCGGGGTCATCAGCCTGGCTCATGCCATCTCGAAGCCGCGCGAAGAGCCCCTTGACATCACTGGACGACGCCACATCACCACCGGTATCACCAGACGGCTCAGCTCCACCCTCATCATCATCCTCGTCGTCATCATTGTCGTCAGCATCGTCGTCGTCAGCATCGGCGACCACACCGAGGTGAGGTTCCGGCGTCTCACCGTCAGACGTCGCTGGGAAGAGGGTCACCACATTGGCGGGCGATTCATCGTTGGAGAGGTCATCACCGGTATCGGCATCCTCATCACCAGCAGCGTCCTCAGCGCTCACCTCACCATCATCGAGATCAGAATCGACACCCTCATCGACATCCTCCGAGTCCGCAACCTCAGCGGTGTCCTCAACGTTCTCGGCACCACTCTCATCATCGTCTGAGTCATCGGTGCCAGCGGGATCACCGGATTCATCATCGACCTTGACCACGATCTCATCGCCATCCTCGGTCCCCGCTCGATCATCGATATCGGCGGTGGCCTCCACCAGATCGGCCAGGGTGGTCGGACGTGAATCGGCCGGTCGCGGGGCCGACGGCACCATGACCGGCACCGGTCCGGTCGTCGCTGCCAAATTGACGTATTCGTCGGGAAGATCGATCTCCTTCAAGCCCGAGGTCACGTCAACCGCCACCAACCGGGACCGCTCAAAGACCTCCAAGAGCCGATCACGGCCATGGATCAAGCTCTCGATCTGGTCTCGCGCCAAGCTGGTTCGCCGCTGAAGATCGGCGAGCACCCGCTCCCGATAGGCCCGAGCCTCATCCACCATCTCGCGGCCCTGCTCCTTGGCTGCCTCGATCTGGGCTGATGCCGACTCCTCAGCTTCTTGGCGTTGACGGGCGACATCGGCATCGGCTTCCTGACGGGCGGTATCGGCTGCGGCCGTCGCCTCGGCCATCAAGCGCGATGCATCCTCTTCGGCCCGTTGACGAATCTCCTCAGCGGACTCACGAGCGGTTTGGAGCACCCTTACCGTTTCATCGCCCAACACCCGAGCGAGCACATCATCATCAAGTTCGTCCGGCGACACCGTTGGTGGGCGTGAATTCAGCGATGCTTCCAGCTGACGGATCCGCTCTTGCAACCGATCGAGTTCAGCACCGACCGCGATGAGGAAACCTCTCACCTCGTCGATGCGGTAGCCCCGACGCCCAGTGTTGAACTCGGCGTGAGCAACAGAACGCGGCGATGAGGGATCTGGGCGCGACGGCGTATTGGCCATAGCCCGAGCGTAAACCCTGTTTCCCGACAAGATGCGGCAATTCGGGCCAGCTCAACCCCGATCGTCAAGAAAGGTCGTCAGGATCGAGCGGTGTACCGCCCCGTGCTTCCAGGGCCGCCAAGGCCTCATCAAGATCGGCGACCGGGATGATCTCCACCTGATCACCGACCACCCGACGAGCTGCCTCGATCCCTTCCTCGCCCTGGGCTGTCGGAACCAAGAACACCTCGACACCAGCCTGGGCCACCGAGGCCGCCTTTTGCCGCAGCCCGCCGATCGGGCCAACCGAGCCATCGAGACGGATGGTGCCGGTCACCGCCACCCGCTGCCCGCCGGTCAACTCGCCCGGGGTCAACTCATCGATCAAGGTCAAGGTGAACGCCAATCCCGCCGATGGCCCACCGATCGCACCGGTATCGATATCGAGTTCAAACGGCAGCTCGATCTGGGCGGTATCGAAGGGGTAGAACCCCACGATCGTTCGATCGGGATCATCGGGTGCTGATGTCAGCGGCACCGCCACCTCGATCACCCCGGTACCGGGACGGTCGATCGTCATCGTCACCTCATCACTCGCCGAATACCCCTCGAGAACGGTGATCAGCTCATCCACGTTGGCCACGTCAACCCCGCCCACCGACAAGATCTTGTCCCCCGGATCGAGGACCTCATCAGATGGGCTCCACCGGGTACACGCCGTGCCTTCAGGATTGGCTTCAAGACAGACCATCTGCTCGATCAAGACCTCCCCAGGCACCAATTTGGGCTCATACCCAACCTCTTGCAGCGCCACATATTCAGCCACCTGCTCAGAGGTCCGCATCGATGCCAAGCTCAAGGTGCGCTGCTGGGTCGGTGTGCGGAACCCGTACTTGTCCTCTCGGGTGAGAAAATCGACCACCTCTTCTCCCCCGCTGAGCACCCACGACAACATGCTCTGACGGGATTCGCGAACCGTCACAAAATAGAAATCCCCCTCAGAGGGATAGCGGTCGGCGACCGCTCCCAACTCACCCAGAGAAACCAGCTCATCAACCGGCTGGGCCCTCCCCGGCACCAAGGCAAACGGGGCCTCTTGATCAACCTGGAGTCGAGCGTTATAGGAGCGAGCAACCAGTGTTGACGGCAAGAGCGATGCAACCGGGACCGCGACCAAGACCGCGAACGACACCACCGACACCACCGCGGTCAACCAGCGACGCCATCGGGGCACCGCGACCGGCTCTGACCGGTCAGAGCCAGGTAATGTCATGAATTGCGTGTCGGTCACCCTTGCATCCTCCCTTACCGAACTGACGGTTCGAGCGATCCTGATCAGTGGATTTGCCCTCGTTGGCCTCCTGGCTATCGGCTGGCGACAGCATGCCAGAAGCCAACCCAAAGTGCCACGCGACCCGACATCGCCTCCAACGGGCATCCCGGTCGACTATCTCGATACCCCCGAGTATCACCGCCCCGACCCCATCCGCCGCCTTTTGGCCCTGGCGACGAGCAGCGCCATCGCGATCTTGCTCGGGATCTTGGCTGCTATCGCCATCGCTGCCACCTTGTCGTTTGCGGTCATCCACTTCACCCGGCTCCTCCAAGGATGACGACATCAGGCGATGCCGATGAGGGCCGCCCCGAGCGTTCCGATCACCTCGATCGTCGACAGATCGTCGAAGCGGGATATCGCGGCGATACCGCCACTGCACTCGCTGGACTCAGCTCGGAAGATCCCTCCCTGCGCCGCTACGCCCTCGGCGCCCTCGACCGTCTCGGGGTGCTCACCGAAGACCAACTGACCGCCGCCCTGGGTGATCCCGACCATCGCGTTCGCCATCGAGCTACCGAACTCGCTGCCCGCTACCCCACCGTCCACCTCGCTGTAGCCCTTGACGACGACCACCCCAGCGTGATCGAAACCGCGGCGTGGGCCTGCGGAGAGCACAGCACCGTGCCCGATCCGATCCTCGACCGCCTGATCGCTCTCACCTCACACGACGATGCCTTGGTGCGTGAATCGGCGGTGGCCGCGCTGGGAGCGATCGGCGATGAACGAGGACGTCCGGCGATTCTGGCGGCCCTCAACGACCGGGCCTCGGTACGGCGCCGAGCCGTGCTAGCACTCGCCCCATTCGATGGCCCCGATATCGATGCCGCCCTCGAACGGGCCCTCACCGACCGCGACTGGCAGGTCCGTCAAGGCGCTGAAGACATCAAGTTCTAGGGCGTGTAGCGATACATATTGGTGTCGTAGGGAACAAAGCCCAGCCGTTGATACAACCGGTTGGCCGCCTCCCGCGTCGGACGGCTGGTGAGGTTGACATGGCGGGCACCGCGTCGAAGCGCCTCATCGATCGCTGCCCGGTTCAAGGCATCGCCCACTCCTCGGCCACGGGCCGATTCGTCGACGACAACATCCTCGATCCAGGCCTTGGTCCCCGTCGGCATGTGATACCACGCCAGGGTCAAGCTGCCGACCACACGACCCTCGATCTCGGCGACAAACAGCACCGAATCAGGGGCCGCAACGATCGCCTTGAGGTGATCACTGGTCGGCGGTGAAGCCGACGAGGACAGCTGGGGAATCAACCGGGCGAACGCATCGACAAGATCGGTGGTGACCTCGGCGATATCGCAGACTTGACGTATCACCCTTGCCACCGTAGTCGGCACCAGGGGTAGATCACGCCACACCGACCACACGGCACACCCAGATCGATCGCCTAACCTGAGCGACCTGATGGAACATCTGCGATGGCAGCTCTCACCCGATGCGGTCACCAATCCGATCATGATCACCGCGTTTACCGGCTGGAACGATGCCGGAGAGGCTGCCTCGACCGCCGCCACCTCCTTCTTCAGCTCAACCCCAACCAGCCTGCTCGCCGATATCGACCCAGAACCGTTCACCGACTTCGCCACCGTACGACCCCGGGTTCATCTCACCGACGACCGTCGCCGAGAGATCGTCTGGCCCACCGTCAAGATCTGGGCAGTGGCCACACCCACCGCCGACCTCGTGGTCGTGATCGGCCCCGAACCAGCCCTGCGGTGGCGGCTCTTCAGCACCCAGATCACCGCCCTGGTCGACCACCTTGGCATCACCCAGGCCTACAACCTGGGAGCCTTCCTCGGCGATGTGGTCCATACCCGGGCCACCCCGATCTTTAGCACCACCGACGATCCCGCCCTCCTCGAACACCATCGCCTTCGACCGACCGACTACGAAGGACCGACCGGGATCGTCGGGGTGGTTCACGATGCCCTCACCCAACACGGTTGCACCACGGTGTCGTTGTGGGCGGCGGTGCCCCGCTATGCCTCCCATCTCATGTCGCCCCACGCGTCGATCGCCCTGATCGAACGCCTCAGCTCGATCGCATCGATCACTCCCCCGACCAGCAATCTCCATCTCCACCTCGGCACCTACGATGCCCAGCTCGCCGAATTGGCCGCTGCCAATCCTGACCTGGCGTCCTATATCGACCATCTCGAGCACGCCCACGATCTGTCGGCGACCGACTCATCTGATGAGGGCGGATCGATGATGCCTTCATCAGCCCTCGACGCCGACCAGCTCGCTGCCGAGGTCGAACAGTTCTTGCGAGACCGCACCGATGACGATCCCCTCGACGACGCGTCCTAGTTGACCCTCGGTCAGGCAACCGCGTGGAGCACAGCCCGCTCGATCTCGGACCGATGAGTCGGGTCGGTGATCATCTGGCCTGCCCAATCGCGAACATAGAAGGTGTCGATGACCTCCAACCCCACCGTCTGGACTGAAGCGTGGCGAATATCGAGACCGACATCGTTGAGCGCCCGAGTGATCCGGTAGAGAATCCCGATCGTGGTCGTTGCCCTCACCTCGATCACGGTGGCATCTTCGCTGGCCCCATCATGGAAGGTCACCGATGGGGGGTCTGGTGTGGCTGCCTGCACCGCTGGACGCCGCCGGTAGGAGTCGACCTTCGCGGCGAGCCGAGCCTCGATCGCCACCTTGCCGTCGATCGCCCACAAGGCTTCAGCCCGCAACCGGGCGATGTCCACCCCAACCGGCAACTCAACTCGCAGCTCAGCAGCAGCCATCCCTCCCCCGTGCTGATGACCATGGTCAGAAACCGCTCGCGCTGACAACACATTGACCCCATGGAGGGCCATCACCCCAGCAATCCGGCTGAAAATCCCGGTCCGGTCGGGATAGACGACCACGATGCGCTCATCGGTAATCACCACCGCTGGCACCCCATTGGCCATCCGGGTCACCGTGTCAGCATCGGGGAACAAGGTCCAGGTTGCTTCCCTGAGGTCACCACCATCGAAGAGGAGTGACACCCGGTCAACCAATTCATCGACCAGGGCTGCTTTCCACTCACCCCATGCTGCGGGACCGGTGGCCCGCGAATCAGCGATCGTCAACACGTGGAGGAGCTGGAGGACCTCGATCGAACCCACCTGGTCAGCCACCGATCGCAAGGTGACCGGATCACTGAGATCACGCCGCACCGCCACATCGGGCAGCAAGAGATGGTGACGCACCATCGCCTGGAGGATCTCCACATCGCGGGGCGGCAACCCGAGACGGGGACCGATCGAGCCGATGAGCTCAACTCCCACCGCCGAATGATCACCGTCATAGCCCTTGCCAAGATCATGAAAGAGCGCTCCAAGCACCGCCAGATCGGGCCGCGACACCCGATCGGAGAGGTCGGCAGCGATCGCTGTGGTCTCCCACAGATGCCGATCGACGGTGAAGCGGTGATAGGCGACCGGGATGGCGCGATGACCTTCCAGCAAGAAGGCCACGAACTGGTCGACTGCCCCAGCTGGCCACCGACCCGGCCACGGTTGGACCGCAGCGGCCAAATAGTCCAGCGTGTGGCGACCGATCCGGGCCCCATGACGGGCCGCCGCCGTCGCCACCCGAATCATCATCATCGGATCGGTCGATAGGGGGATATCACCATCGAGCTCGATATCACCGTCGACGAGGACGATGCCCGGGGCAACGCGCTCACGTTCGCCGCCCACCGAACGACCCACCCGACCCCACATCTCATTGGCGATCCAAGCGATCGTTCGCGCTGCTGCCGCCAGCTCTCCCATCAGCTCATCCGCTGACGCGTATCCAGCCAACCGAGCGGCCGAATCCTGTTCTTGGAGACGCAAGACATCACCGTGATGTCCCGAAGAGAGATGGAGCGCAACCCGGGTGGCTAACAAGACGTCATAGCACTCGTTGAGGTCGCGATCATCCTGATCGGCCAGCTCCAGTCCAGCGTGTTCAGCCCACCACAACGACTGGGCATCGCGGATGCCCCCATTGCCATTCTTGAGGTCGGGTTCAAGGATGTAGGCCACCTCACCAGCGGTCGCGTGACGGTCACGCACCCGATCGTGAAGGGCGGACAAGGCAGTGGTGCGATGCTCATCCCAATGACGTCGAGCGAGGTGGATCACCGCTGCTCCCAGATCGGGATCACCGGCGATCGGGCGAGCGGTCAAGAGCGCGGTCGCCGTGTCGAGGTCGTGCTGGGCCAGCTCGCTTTGCTCATCGAGGGTTCTCACCGCATGGCCCAGGCTCACCCCGCGATCCCAGATCGGATACCAGAGCCGGGATGCGAACGGTTCGATCTCGTCGCGGTCGCCCTCATAGATGACCACCAGATCGATATCGCTCTGGGGAGCGAGTTCGCCCCGCCCATATCCGCCGAGTGCGACCAGGGCATAGCGAGGCAGATCGACCAGGTCACGGGTGGCTGCCGCAACCAGTTCGGTCATCCACGCATCGGTCGCCGCCGACAGCCGATGACAAAACTCGCGGCCCCGCACCGTGGTGTCGGCAGCAGCGGCAGCCCGTTGTTGCCACATGACCTCGATCCGGTCTTGGCGGGGAATCATCATGAAATTGAATCATCCTCACCGCGATGGCGGCGCATCACTGTCATCGCTTTCCATGCTCCCCAACGCAAGCCCGGTTCATGAAGGCGCTGATCGACATCGCTCCAGGTGGCCGGCCCCAACCGATAGGGGTCATCAGGAAAGGCCCGCTGGGCAAACGGATCACTCGGGGGGATGGGGACGCCAGCTGATGCCAGGAGTTTGGTCGGCCCGGTGACCGCGGCTCGAAAGAGCGACAAGGGATTGGTTCGCTGGTCATCCACATCGGTGCTCAAGAGCTGACGCATAGCGGTCGTCAGATCATCAGCACCGGAGATCGACATCTGGGCAAGAGCGCGTTCATCGAGGATGATGCCTGCTCGATGGGCACCCTCGGTGGCGATCCGGGCCAGCCAATCGGCGGCAACCGCGTCGACGATCTCCATCAGCTCAGCAGCGATCGGCGAGAGTTGGTCACCCCGTTCCACGCGATCTCTTCTATCGTGAAGGCGTGCCGACACCTCGGACCAGCGATGGTCAACTCTCGTTGGGGATCTATCTCCCGATCACCGGCGAAGGCGCCGCCCTGGGCAATCCGATGGTTGAGGCAGCCAAAACCGCGGTCGAGGAGATCAACCAAACCGGCGGCATTCTGGGCAAACCAGTTCGCGTTGAAGTCCTCGACGAAGCAGCAGCGCTCGGCCCCGACCAGCTCCTCACCGACGGGATCGATGCGATCATCGGGCCCGCCTCGTCGCGGGTCGCGCTCTCCCATCTGTCGAAAGCGGTCGATGCCGAAAACGGAGCGGTGGTCTGCTCGCCAAGCGCAACCGCGCTGGCCCTCGACCGCTTCCCCGACAATGGACTCTTCTTCCGTACCGTTCCCTCCGATTCGCTTCAGATGGCCATGCTGGCTCGCCTGGTCCGACAGACCGGCTTGTCCAAGATCGCTGTCGCCTATCTCGATGATCCCTACGGTCGCGACTTGAAGAGCGCCTTCCTCAGCGAAGCCACATCGTCGTCGCTCGCGGTGATCTCCTCGGTGGGATTCAGCGGAGATGAAGAAAACCTGGTCCCCCTGGCGACGCGGATCGCCAATGCCCAGCCGGAGGTCATCGTGGTGCTCGGCGATGCCGATGATGGCAGCCGGTTCTTGGGTGCGCTCGATCAAGCAACCCAGTCGTCGTCTCGTCGCCCACGGGTCTTGGTCAATGATTCGATCCGCGCCCGACGCCAGGTCCTCGCCAATCTCTCGCCAGCATTTCGACGAGCCCTCACCGGAGTCGCCCCCAGCGCCACCACCGGCGAAGAAACCGACGGCTTGTTCACCGCCCACGCTGTCGACTGTGTCAACCTGATCGCCCTCGCGGCCTTGGTCACCGGGTCGGACGATCCGGGCACCATCGCCAGTGCGATCCCGTCGGTGGCTGATGATGGACGGCGCTGCACCGGGTTCATCGACTGCCTCGGCGACAACGAAGCCGGACTCAATATCGACTATGACGGGCTTTCAGGCCCAGTCGGCCTGCGCAACTCCACCGGTGATCCCCGCCAGGCCTATTTCGACACCTTCAACTTTGACGATCAAGGGAACGAGATCAATACCAGTCGAGTCTTGTTTACCGACACCGTCGACCGTGCCGAGGCCCGCGGCCTATAGCCGAGCGAGCGTCCGCCAGATGCGGGCGGCACGAGCGGCTGCCTGGTCATCGGTATCGATGAAGAGCGAGGGTTCGGTGGCTTCAACTTCGAGCACCGCGGGGCCCTGGTCGGTCGGCACCAGATCAATCCTCAGATAGGCGGTCTCTGGGATGGCATCGACCACCCGATCGGCGATCTCTCGCTGGACTCGGGTGGGCTGACGGGGCTCAATCTGTTCGACCGCGTAGAGCCCAGCCTCATCGGTGGTGATCTCCGATGCCAGAATCGCCGACTTGGCGAAGCAATGGCTGTACTGCCCACCGAAATAGACCAGTCCGGTTTCGGCCTGGGTATCGATCTGGGACTGATAGGCCTGGATCATCGCCGTCAAGCCTTGACGGTGAATCTCGTCGACACGACCGATGATCCCGTCGCGGTCGTCCTGGAACCGTCCGATCCCATATGACCCAGCAGCCACCGTCGGTTTCACGACCACATCACCGCCAAGATCGATGTCGACGCCATCGCATCGATCGTCGAGGTGCTCGCCAGGGGCGACAAACCGCGTCGGCACAATCGGGATGCCATGAGCAGCAAGGTCGAGAAGATAACGCTTGTCGGTATTCCACTCGACCAGATCAGGCGGATTCCACAGCTCGCTGACTCGATCGACCTGGCGACACCAAGCCACAAACCGGTCCCGATCGAGATGGGCATTCCATGTCGATCGGATGATCACCTTGTCGAACCGAGACCACTCGACGGTGGGATCGTCCCACGCCACCACCTCGGCATCGTCCATCTCAGCCAACAAGAGCGCAAGATCGGGGTCAGCGTGTTGGACTGCCAGACAAGTGGCCAAGGCGATCATCATCTCACCATAGAGCGATCGCTTCCCCCGACACTTGGGCCGATCACCGATCCGTACGGCCGAAACATGCATGACCACCCACAAGGGCGCTAGGTTGCGCCACGTGAGAATCGTCGCCGCTGTCGACAAATTCCGGGGAAGCGCCACCGCTGCTGAGGTCGCTGCCGCCATCGGTCATGCCTGCTGGGAGCGGGGTCACGACTGTGTCGAAGTTCCGGTCGCCGATGGTGGTGAAGGGCTCTTGGACGCGCTCGGTGGAGCGAATCGATCGTCGAAGATCACCGGTCCCTTGCGAACGCCGGTGGTGGCTCCATGGCGTCTCTCGAAAGGCACCGCGGTGATCGAGATGGCCCTTGCCAGTGGCCTTGATCTCGTTGGCGGTGCCGACGCTAACGATCCGATGGAAGCGACCACTGCCGGTACTGGCGAGCTGATCGACCAAGCGGTCACCCTGGGCGCCAAGCGCATCATCGTCGGACTGGGTGGATCGGCAACCAGCGACGGCGGGCTTGGCGCCTACCAAGCTCTCGGCTCACCCCATCGCCTTGCCGGAGTTGAGGTGATCGTGGCCTGTGATGTGACCACCCGGTTCACCGATGCTGCCCGAGTGTTCGGACCTCAGAAAGGGGCGACGCCCGCCCAGGTTGAGATGCTCACTCGACGGCTCGAACAGCTCGTCGATCGCTATCGCGACGAACTGGGCATCGATATCGCCGACCTCGAAGGTGGTGGCGCCGCTGGTGGCCTCGCTGGAGGCCTGGCCGCACTGGGCGCCCGACTCGTGGGAGGATTCGATCTCGTCGCCGACGAACTCGACCTGATCGATGTCATCGATGGAGCCGATCTGGTGATCACCGGCGAAGGCCATCTGGATGCCCAGAGTTTCCGCGGCAAGGTCGTGGGCGGTGTTGCCCAGCTGGCTGCCGAGCATGGTGTCGATATCGCTGCCATCGTCGGCATCGCCGACGACGATGTGACGGATCGCATCAACTATCGGTCCCTGGTCGAGATGTTTGGCAACGACCGATCGTGGAACGAGCCCCTGTGGTGCATCGAAAAGGCGGCCATCGACCTCTTGAGCGCCTACGAAAAATGACATGAGGCCCCTCACCGAGGGGCCTCACCTCAAGATGGTCAGTTGAGACGAATCAGCCTGTCGGCGTGCTGGCCGACGATGCCACCGACGACGGTGTTGGTGTCGATGCCACCGGTGGAGCGGTCGGCAAGGGTGCTGGGGTCAGATCAGCAGGCCGTTTGCCCGCCAGATCAACACCGAGAAGGACCAAGACGTGGGCCCCGCCCATCTTGCCGTCCTTGGTGGGCGGCGTGCCGACCAATTGTTCGACCTTCACACCACCCAGACTCCTGGCCACCGACTCGGCGACCGATTGGGCGACGGCGTTGGAGGGATCGTAGATCACCTTGGTCACCGGCTGACGGCCGATCGATGCAGCAGCATCGGTGGGCTTGGCCATCGTGAACCCGGCTGACGCCAACCCGCTCGACATCTTGCCGGCCGTTCCAGCTTGGCTGTTGGCGTTGACCACGATCACGGTGGCGCCGGCGGTCACCATCTGGGGTGCTGTTGTCGGCGGGGTGGTCATCACCGATGACGGAGCGGTCGTCGCTGATGGGTCAACGCTGGTGCGAGCTTGAGCCTCGGCATTCGAGATCGCGTTGGGGAAATCGGCACTATTGGCACCACCACCACTCAAGGACCGCAAGACCAAGAATCCTGCCAGCACTGCAACCACTGCAAGAACGATCGCCACCGTGCCACCAGCGATACCGCTCGTTGCCACCGGGGCGGCCCGGCGAGAAAGTGGGCCCGATGCGTCGTATTGGTCCTTCATGAGGAGAAGCCTCCGTGTGCGTTCATCAAGAATGCTGTGTCATCGCGAAACAGACATCGATTATGACCGCATCGTAGTCGGCTGACACCGATGGAAGGGAGCATGACCCAAAACCCGACCACCACACCGGGGTTGCCACAAGACAACCGATCCGAGGTCTTTCCCTGATGGCAACCGGTCTCCTAGGGTGGCGTCCGTGGATCTCGATTCGACTCAGCGACCGTCTCCCCCCTTCATGATCGGCGTTGCCGGTGGTTCCAACTCCGGGAAAACCACCATTGCCGACCGTCTCGCCAGCGCCTTTGGCGAGGGCGAAGTGGCGGTCATGAAGCTTGACTCGTACTACATCGAACGGGACCATGAACCGGTCGAAGTTCGTGCCCAAGCCAATTACGACCATCCTGATGCCTTCGACTGGGCCCTCCTCAACGACCATCTGGCAGCGATCGCCGCTGGAGCAACCATCGAGGTGCCGATCTACGACTACACGATCCACAATCGGTCATCCGAATGTGAGCTGGTCAGACCATCCCGGGTGGTCATCGTCGAAGGCATCCTCGTGCTCTGGGAACAACAGCTCCGCTCCCGCTTTGATCTCAAGGTCTTTGTCGATACCCCAGCCGACATTCGCATCATTCGACGTCTACGTCGAGATGTCGCCGAACGGGGACGCACCCCAGAGAGCATTCTGAGCCAGTACCTGGACACCGTGCGGCCAGCCCACGAACAGTTCATCGAGCCGAGCAAACGCCACGCCGATCTCATCTTGCCCGAAGGCGGAATGAACCATCCCGGTATCGATGTCTTGCTGGCCAGGGTTCGAGAGCTGGTCGCCTCCTAGCTCAACCGTTCACCGTCCCAGATCAGGGCGAGTAGGGGATGCTCGATCCAGCCCGATCGACGCCCAGCATGATGAAGACGGTCGCCCCGCGATTCCATCCATAGCGGGTTGGGGCCGGAACGCCGGTCTCATAGATCGGTGAGCCGGTCAGACCGAGCAGCTCGATCACCGATTTGGCCACCTCAACAGCAGCCTCATCATCGCGGGCCACCAAGATTTGGGTGGTGTCGAGACGGTCGATGGTGAGCGCCCGATTCATCGGCGGGACCACCGAATAGCCGAGAGCTTCCAATCGATCGGTGAGTTGGGTCGCCGAACCAGCCACATCGCTGGCGTTCACCACCACCACGGTCGCTCCATCGACCACCAGAGGAAGGGTGGTCGTTGTCGTGGTGGTCGATGAGGTGGTCGTCACCACCGTTGAGCCAACAGTGGTGACTGCCGACTCACCACTATCGGACGAACAGGCAGTGCCCAAGATCGCCAGGACACATGCCCCAATTCCAACGATTTTTCGTGTGACCATTCCCGCCCTACGCTACCGATCGCGTGAGCATCGCGTCAGGATCACCGGCCCATCACCGTCCAAGTCCGGCCAATATCTGACACGATCAGGATCAATACCGCTGAGTAGGGAGGCGACAGGCGCCCAACAACCCTATGATTGGGCTACCGGTATGAAGAGTGTTGTCGCCATCGTTTTGACCACCATGGCCATCACCTCCTGCACCTCGACTGATAGTGCTGAGAGCGCGACCAGCGTCTCCTCGACGACGACCACCACCTCCTCGACGACGACCACGACGACCACTCCGCTGGTGACCCTGCCCGATCTCCCCCCGATGGAGACCGTCCCGGCACCCTCACTCCCCCTCGATGTCGACGCGATCGCCCGAGGAGACCGGGCCGCCATTCGCTCAGCTCAAGAGCGCCTGCTCGAACTGGGTTTCTGGCTGGCAGCAGCGGACGGTTCCGACGACCACACCACTCGCCAAGCGGTGATGGCCTTCCAGAAGTACTACGGGCTCGCCGCCGATGGTGATTTGGGCCAGAACACCGTCGACGCGCTCAACACGGTGAGCGAACGTCCCCACGGTCGAGCCGACCATGGTGATCTGGCCGAGATCGACAAAGAAAAGCAGGTCATGTTCATCGTCCACGATGGGGTGGCGGTGTGGACCCTCAATGTCTCCACCGGTTCCGAAGTGCCCTATCAGGAGCTCAACCAGAACACCGGCGAGATGCTCAATGGTGATGCGGTCACTCCCAATGGTCTGTTCAAGATTTTCAACCAGCGTTCTGACGGCTGGTGGGAGGGCGATCTTGGCGAGATGTACCGCCCCAAGTATTTCGATGGTGGGGTGGCGATCCACGGATCGCGACACATCCCCGCCCGTCCGGCTTCACACGGTTGTGTCCGGATCAGTGTGGATGCGATGGATTGGATCTGGAACGACGAGGTCTTGCCGTTCAGCACGGCGGTGTGGGTCTACGGCCAGAATCCGTCCCCAGCCTGAGTGCTGGTCTCGTCACACGCTGACCATTCGACATCGATACCCGTCGACAGCGCCATAGACTGAACCGTCGCGCCGGGTTAGCTCAGTTGGTAGAGCACCGCACTTGTAATGCGGTTGTCGCGAGTTCGATTCTCGCACCCGGCTCTCACCAACCCACGCGCACTCCGGTCTCCACCGGGGTGCTGGGGTTAGGACGATGGACGGCGATAGCGAGCGATCTCGTAGGTCGCCAAGGCGGTTGCTGCCGACACATTGAGCGAGCTCACCCGACCGAGCATGGGAATCGACACGATCATGTCGCAGCGCTCGCGCACCAACCGAGACAAGCCGGCCCCTTCGGCGCCGACCACCAGGCACACACCCTCGGTAGCCAGATCACCGATATCAAAGAGTTGACGGTCGGCAGCATCATCGAATCCGATCACCCAGATCCCGGCATCGCGCATCCGTTTGAGGGCGTTGGGCAGGCCCGACACCACGGTGATCGGGACATATTCGATCGCTCCTGCCGATGCCTTGGCCACGGTGGGCGTCACGTGGACCGCCCGATGCCGAGGCAAGACGATGGCATCAACCCCGGCTCCGTCACAGCTCCTGACGATCGCTCCCAAATTGCCAGGATCGGTGACCCCATCGACAGCGACGATGAAGGGAGCCTTCCCCGGCCTTGGGGCAACACAGTGATCAAAGTCCACCGCCGGAAGGGCGCCAGCGTGAGCCAGCACCCCTTGGGGGGCTTCACTGCGAGCAGCTGATTCAAGGGTGGAACGAGCCACATAATTGATGGGCACTCGGTTGGCCGCGGCGATCGCCACGATGTCGGCCACTCCGTCATCGCCTTCCAACTCACCCGAGATCCAGATCTCGTGTACCCGCCGCCGTTGGGCCAGCAAGAGCTCTCTGACCGCTTGGCGACCCTCGATCTGCTTGCCGCCCAGATCACCTGAACCCGACGACCGTCGCGATGACCCGCCGGAACGCACCTGACCGGTGCGGCCGGCTCCTCGGCTTCGTGGTGGGCCCGATCGGCGACCGCCAGCTGGCCGGCCTCCTCGTCGTGGTGGTTGACGTCGACTCATGTCCTGTCCTTCCAGATCACCGTGACCGCCAGGGCAGCAATGCCCTCACCGGCTCCCAACGCTCCCAACTTCTCAGCCCGACGACCCGACACGGTGACCGACGCGCCGGCCGCGGCCGACAGATGGGCTTCCATCTCGACCCGACGCGACGCCAGATGGGGCCGTTCACAGATCACCTTGATATCGATATTGCCAATCTCCCAGCCAGCCTCGCGCACCTCGGTGGCAGCGATCCTCAACAGCTCCAAGGAGTCCGCCCCTCGCCAGCGTTCATCGGTATCGGGAAAATGCGACCCCAGATCACCCAGACCGGCTGCCCCAAGCAGGGCATCGGCGGCGGCATGAGCGGGAACATCGGCATCGCTATGGCCGACCAAGCCCTGCTCGCCATCAAAGACACATCCACCGAGGATCAAGACCCGATCGGGGTCATCACTGAACCGGTGGATATCGACACCTTGACCAACGCGAAACATCGTCACATCCCTTCCTCATCACGCTCGCTGATCTGCTCAGCAGCGACCTGATCGCGAGCCCAACAGAGATCATCCGGGTGGGTGATCTTACGGTTGCCAGCTTCACCGGCCACCACCACCACCGGTTCGCCAGCCGCTTCGACCAGACCGGCATCGTCGGTCGCATCGCCACCGCTGGCATGCACTGCCCTCAAGGTCGAAGCTCGAAAAGCCTGAGGGGTTTGGACGGCGACCAGTTGGGATCGGGCCGGGGTATCGACCACCGTGCCGTTGGCGTCAACCACCTTGATCGTGTCGGCAACCGGGATGCCGGGCACCGCTCCAGCGGCGCCATCGGCCACAGCAGCGATCACCCGATCGAAGAGCTCACCGCTGGCAAAGGGCCGAGCAGCATCGTGGACACAGATCACGTCAGCCTCGCCGGGCACCGCCGCCAATCCAGCCCTCACACTGTCGGAACGGGTTGATCCACCGGCCACACCGCCCTCGCGATCGGCGTCGGCTGCCGGGACGACGATCACCACCCCATCGCTCACCGACGATGCCACCCTCACCGATCGGTCAAGAACGCGTTCATCACCGATCAATTCGTACTGTTTTGGTCGACCAAAACGGGTTCCGCTTCCCCCAGCGACCACAATGGTCCATACGATCAATGGTCGAGACACG
>PDWJ01001736.1_pt1 | contig 25483 bp, 18 predicted proteins | sample 1430881 | NCBI WGS metagenome assembly PDWJ01 (sample SAMN01162460, study PRJNA174530) | Oral metagenome, whole genome shotgun sequencing project. | biome: Marine environment; feature: Marine mammal; material: Swab sample of the gingival sulcus; isolation source: swab sample of gingival sulcus...
GCGCAAGGCCGACATCGAGGACCTCGAGCTACCCGACGACGTCGCGATGCTCGTCGCCCGCCACGTCACCCACAACGTCCGCGAGCTCGAGGGCGCCATGATGCGTCTGGCAGCCGCCTCCAAGCTGATGCACCGGCCCATCGATCGGGAGCTCGCCGAGCAGACCCTGAGCGACATCATCGGCCACGGCCTCAAGCGCGTTCAGCCCGACCAGGTGATCAAGGCCGTCTGCCAGGAGTTCCGCGTCAGCCTGGCCGACATCAAGGGGCCGCGCCGCCACCGCACCATCACCGTGCCGCGCCAGATCGCCATGTACCTTTTGCGCGAGCTGACCGAGGAGTCCTTGCCTCAGATCGGCAACCTCTTCGGCGGCCGCGACCACAGCACCGTCATCAATGCCCTCAAGCGGGTCAAGGCGATTCGCGAGGGCAAGCCCGACGTCAAAGCCCGCATCGAGACCATCCGGCGGCAGCTCCGCGACTGAGCCCCGAACCTCAGCCCCCACGAGGCCCCGGCCCCAGGCCCGCTACCAATGCGGTCGCCGGGGTGCGGGGCCTCGCGCCTTTCGCATTCGCACCATAGGGCATCTAAAACGCCTATGAAACCTGTGTGGATAAGGGTGTGCATTGCACGTGGATTGGACGAGGGACAAGCCTGTGGATGGTCTGTGGCCGGCTCCCAGCGCCGGGCTTCCACAGGCTCTTCCCCCGCTCTTCCCCAGCGCAGTCCACGGAAAACGGGTCAAGAAAATTGACAGATCCCAAGACCCTATGGAGCTGCCCACGTTGTCCACAGGTCCTTCTCTTTCTGTCTTATTTTTCCTGATCTTCTGATCCAATGAGACAAAGGCCCGCTTGACCGACGGCGACGTGAACGCCAAGTTAGGCGCCACTCGCGGTGTGAACGCCAGGTTAGGCGCCACTCGATGCCGACCAGGATCCGAGGAGACCCGAATGGCTACAATGGAGCTGAAGCTCGACCGCAACGCCTTTTTGAGCGCGCTCTACAAGACCCAGGGCGTGGTCGACCGCAAGTCGACCACCAATGTCCTGAGCCACGTGTTGCTCGAGACCCTGCCGGGTGGTCGCGCGCGCCTGCTCGGCACCGACTACGACGTCACCATCGAGGCGGAGCTCCCCGCCGAGGTGATCGTCGAGGGCACGGCCTGCATCAACGGCAAGAGCCTCTTCGACGTCGTCAAGAACGCCGACGACAACGAGGTCCTGCTTCAGCAGCTCGACAACCACTGGGTCGAGGTCCACGCCGGCCGCTCCCAGTTCAAGCTTGCCGGCATCGGCGCCTCGGACTTCCCCGAGCTTGCGACCCCCGATGACGTCGTCTGGCTCGACGTGCCGGCGGCGACCTTCAGCGACCTGGTCGACAAGACGTCCTTCAGCATGTCGGACGACGAGACGCGGATGAACCTCAACGGCGTCCACCTCAACATCGAGCCCGGCTCGGGCGACGGGCTGTCGAAGCTCACGATGGTGTCGACGGACGGCCACCGCCTGTCCAAGGTCGATCTCGAGGCCGCGCTCAACGGCTACGAAGGCCAGACCTTGTCCGCCATCATTCACAAAAAGGGCGTGCAGGAGGTTCGTCGCCTGCTCGACGGCGACGCCCAGGTAATCGACGTCGGCTTTGGCAAGGGCGTCATCCTCTTCCGCGCCGCCGGCACGACCTTCACGGTCCGCCAGATCGAGGACTCCTACCCCGACTATGGGCGGGTCATCCCGGCCTCCTCGCCGGTGCGCGTCCCGATCCCTCGCGACCGCCTGATCCGCGCCATCCGCCGCAATGCCGTCCTGACCAGCAGCAAGACCTACATCATCAAGTTCGAGCTCTCGGCGGGCAAGGTGGCCGTCACCACGTCCAACCCCGACTACGGCGAGGGGCGCGACGAGGTCGACGTCCCCTACGATGGCGACGGCATGGTCATCGGCTTCAACTACAACTATCTCCTCGACGTGCTCGGTGCCATCCGGGGCGATCACGCCGTCTTCGAGTTCAACGACGAGTTCAGCCCGACGGTCATCACCTCGCCGACCGAACCCGGGGCCATCTTCGTCGTGATGCCGATGCGCGTCTGAGCAGGACCCGCGCGTGCACCTGACGGTCCTCGCCGCCCAGGGGTGGCGCAACCTCGCGCCCTTCAGGATCGTCCCCGATCGGCGCTTCAACATCGTCGAGGGGCGCAACGGCCAGGGAAAGACCAACCTCCTCGAGGCGGTTTACCTCTTGGCGTCCTTTCGGAGCTTCCGCGACGCGCGCAACCGCGAGCTCGTGGGCTGGGGCGAACAGCGCGCAGCGGTCCTTGGTGAGATCGTGCGGCGAGAGGTGGCCCGCACCGTGGAGGTCCGCGTCACCAGCATGGGCAAGCAGGTGGTGCTCGACGGCAAAGGCATCACCAAGCTGCCCGCCGAGCTGGCCCACCTCAACGTCGTCCTCTTCGGGCCCGACGACCTGTCGCTGACCAAGGCCGGGCCCGCCGTGCGCCGGCGCTTCATCGACCGCGCCATCTACGCGGTGTGGCCGGATTACGTCAACGATCTCAGATCGTACAGCGCCGCCCTCAAGAACCGCAACCGGTTGCTCCGCCAGGCTCAGGAGCGCCGCATCGACGCGGCCGTCCTCGGGGCCTTCGAGCGAGAGCTCATCGGCCACGCCGCGCGGGTCGTCCACCGCCGTCACCTCTTCTTGCAAGGCTACCGGCCCCACTTTGCCAAGGTCTTCGACCACATCACGGGTCACGAGCTCAGCGGCCGCATCACCTACAGGGGCTACCGGGGCCTGCGCGAGGAGGCTCCGCCCGAGGATATCGTCGCGGCCTGCGAGCTCGCCCTCGACGAGGCCCGCGCCACCGATCTCAAGCGCGGCTTCACCTCCGTCGGGCCTCACACCCACGATTTGGGCTTCACCATCGACGACCGCTCGGCCAGGACCTACGCCAGCCAGGGCCAGCACCGCGCCTTCGTCCTGGCCCTCAAGATCGCCGAGCTTCATCGCCTCCACGAGGCCCTCGGGGTCTACCCGGTCTTCCTGCTCGACGACGTCTCGAGCGAGCTCGACGAGCAGCGCAACGGCCAGCTCATGGACTACCTGGACCAGGCGGGCGGCCAGGTCTTCATCACGACCACCGACCGCCGCTGGATCCGGGTCTCGGCGGCGCCCGCGGTCTACCGCGTAGAGGCCGGCCGGATCTCCTCGGCAGCCTCGTAGTCTGTTGAGGCCCCAGGCTCGTCGTGGTGGCACGCAGGGCGCGGACAGGGGGCGATGGGTGGCGCGGTCCGGCGGGCGGATCGCCGCCTCATCGGCGTCGATGTCTCTTTGATTTCAGACTGTTCTACGACGGGATCGACGAGGGGATCGAGCGGCGGTACAGTCCCGGCACACACCCACGGGGGAGAGGATGGAACGATTCGTCATCGAGGGAGGCAAGGCGCTCTCGGGCGGCGTCACACCCGGCGGAAGCAAGAACGAGGCGCTGCCGTGTCTGGCGGCCTGCCTGCTGACCCCCGAGCCGGTGATGCTGAAGAACCTGCCGAACATCGCCGATGTGCGGGTGATGCTCGAGGTCATGGAGGCGCTTGGCTGCGCGGTGGAGTGGTTGGCCGAGGACACGGTCCGGGTCACCGCCGCCGACATCAGGCCGGAGATCGACGCCGCCTTGGCGCGTCGCATCCGGGCCTCGATCCTGTTCGCCGGGCCGCTGCTCGCGCGCCTTGGCCAGGTGAAGCTTCCGCCGCCTGGCGGTGACGTCATCGGGCGGCGGCGCCTCGACACCCACTTTTTGGGCTTCGAGGCCCTCGGTGCCACCCACGACCTCGGCGACGTCTACGATCTGCGCGCCAAGCCTGCCCTCAAGGGCGCCGAGATCTTCTTCGACGAGGCCTCGGTGACCGCTACCGAGAACGTCATCATGGCGGCCGCCCTCGCCGAGGGGCGCACGGTCCTGATGAACGCCGCCTGCGAGCCGCACGTCCAGGGCCTGTGCCGCCAGCTCGTGTCGATGGGGGCCGAGATCGGCGGCATCGGCACGAACACCCTGCGGATCATGGGGTCCAAGCGCCTGCATGGCACGACCCACACCATCGGCCCCGACTACTTGGAGATCGGCAGCTGGATGGGGCTCGCCGCGGTCACCAACTCCGACATCACCATCCACGACGCGCGGCCCGACGAGCTGCGCATGATCCTGACGATGTTCAACAAACTCGGGGTCTTCCCCGAGATCGGCGAGCACACCGTCCGCATCGCCCCGGACCAGCCCCTCGAGATCCGCCGCGACCTTCATGGGGCCATCCCGCGCATCGACGACGCCCCGTGGCCGGCGTTCCCGACGGATCTGATGTCCATCGCCATCACCGTCGCCACTCAAGCCAAGGGCACCGTCCTGTTCTTCGAGAAGATGTTCGAGGGCCGGATGTTCTTCACCGACCACCTCATCGGCATGGGTGCGAGCATCATCCTGTGCGACCCTCACCGCATCGTGGTCGTCGGGCCCTCGCAGCTGTATGGCACCACCCTCGAGAGCCCCGACGTGCGCGCCGGCATGGCGCTGCTCATCGCCAGCCTTGCCGCCAAGGGCCGGTCGACCATCTACAACATCCGTCAGATCGATCGCGGCTACGTGAAGATCGACGAGAAGCTGCGGGCCCTGGGCGCCTCGATCCTCCGCGAGGATGTCTGAGACAGGCGCCGGACGGCGCGACCTCGGCGACGTCAAGCGGCTCGTCATCAAGCTCGGCAGCTCCACCCTGGCCGCCATCGACTTCGACGCCTTCGTCGACGAGGTCGTGGCCCTGCGCGCGGCCGGCGTCGAGGTCGCCTTGGTCACCAGCGGTGCGGTGGCCTTTGGCATGGCCAAGCTGGGTCTCGCCCAGCGTCCCGCCGAGCTGACCCGGACCCAGGCCCTGGCCGCCGTCGGCCAGGTCGATCTCATGGCGCGTTACCAGGGCTCCTTCGCCCGCCACGGCGTCTACGTCGGTCAGATCCTCATCACCCACCAGGCCCTGGCCCAGCGCCACAGCTTTCTCAACGCCCGCCACACGATGAGCGAGCTCCTCAGCGCCGGCGTGGTCCCCGTCGTCAACGAGAACGACACCGTCGCCGCCGAGGAGCTGCGCTTTGGTGACAACGACCGGCTGGCCGCGGCCATCGCCACGGTCATCGACGCCGACCTCGCGGTGCTGCTCAGCGACATCGACGCGCTGTATGATGCGGATCCGCGCGTTTCGCCCGGGGCGCGCCCCATCCACGAGGTCGAGCGCGTCGATGGGCGCATCTGGGCGGTCGCCGGCCGCGCCGGGAGCGAGGTCGGCACCGGCGGGATGTTCTCTAAGATCCGGGCGGCGGAGATCGCCGTTGAGGCAGGGATCCCCTTGCTGATCGCGGCGGGTGAGGTCCCCGGCGTCGTCACCGCGGCCCTGGCCGGCGAGCTCGTCGGCACGCGCTTTGCTCCGAACCCCGCAAGGGTCGACCGGCGCCGCCACTGGATCGGCTTTCTGTCCAAGCTCTGCGGCACGGTCATCGTCGACGCTGGCGCCGCGGCGGCCCTGCGCGACCGCGGATCGAGCCTGTTGCCCATCGGCGTGACCGGCGTCCGCGGGCAGTTCGAGCGCGGCGATGGGGTCACCATCGAGGACCCCACCGGTGCGCCCGTCGCCCGCGGCCTCGTCGGCTACGACGCCGACACCCTTTGCAAGATCGTGGGCCTGCGCAGCGACGAGGTCGCCTCGATCCTGCAGCGCTCGGGTGTCGATCCCGTCGTCCACCGCAACGACATGCTCCTCGCGGTCGACGGCCCCACCGAGCACCCCGAGGCACCATGACGATCCCCCAGGTCCAGATCCCGCCCTTGCGTGAGGACATCGCGGTCAAGCGCTACGGCGGCAAGTACTGCGTCGAGGACCGCGTGCGGATGGTGCGCGTGCCCATCGACGGGCTGACCCTGAAGGTCATGGAGGTCCTCGCCGAGGGGCCGGCGTTCCCCGAGCCTCTGGTCGAGGCCCTCGAGGCGCCGCGCGCCGAGGTCTTCAAGCGTGTGGCGCTGCTCGACGGCCAGCACCTGCTCCAGAGCCCGCGGGCCGCTGAGCAGCTGGCGATCCACGCCGCGGCGGCGCCGCTGTGGCCCGCGGACCAGCTGAGCGAGGCCCCCCTGCGCTACCCGGCTGAGCTGCGCCACGGGTGTGTGGCCTGCGGGGCGTGCTGTCATGGGACGGATGTCGGGCCGCTCAAGCCCGACGACATCGACAGGATCAAGCAGATCGACTGGTCTCCCCACCTGCCTCAGGGGGTGTCCGCCGACGACTGGCTCGACGAGGTCGACCACCCCGCGGGCCCGATCACGTTGGTGGGGATGCGTCACGGCCGCTGCGTCTTCCTGGGTGACGACAAGCTCTGCGTCATTCACAAAGTCGCCGGCGCCCACCACAAGCCGACCATCTGCCGCCAGTTCCCCTACACCTTCACCCGGACGCCGAGCGGCGTGGACGTGAGCTTGTCGATGGAGTGCCGATCTTGGCTGAAGGCCAAGCGCAACGGCGCGCCCCTCGAGCAGGACGAGGCGACCATCCGCGCGCTCATCGCCGAGGGAGGGCCCGTATTGGATCTGCCCGCCGTCGTGAGCCTGTGGTCGGGCGTGGACCTGACCGGCGAGGCCTGGCAGGCCCTGCGCGGCGACCTGCTCGAAGGGGTCCGCGTCGCCACCACCGTCGCCGGGGTGGTCGAGGCGCTGACGGCGCCGGTGGTCGCGGCCTTCGACGAGGCTCATGAGGTGCCTGTGGGCTACTTGGCGCGGGGGGCGTGGGGGCTGCCGGCGGCGGTCGGCGATGAAGACCCCGTCGCCACCTTCCTTGCGGGCTGCCGCCGGGTAGGCGGGGCTCTGTCGAGCGGCCTCGAGGCGCTGGCGGTGGGCTTCGACGAGGCTGACCGGCACGACGAGGCCGATCGGACGCGCCGGGTGCGTTGGATGCTGGTGGCGCTATTGAGCGGGCGCCGCGTGGACGACCTGGTGCCCTTTGCGCACGGCGTCGAGATCTGGCGCGATCTTGCGCTCGCCTCACTGTACGCTCATGAGCCCGCGCGCCAGCGCGACGTGATGACGGGCGTGTCGCGCTTGGTCCTGCGGATCCTGGCGGGCCACCTCGGCTCGGGAATGCTGGCCCAAGCCGCGCTCCGGGGGCGGGTCCTGCAACAGGACGTCGTTGACAGCATGGTCGTCCTCACTAAGATGCTTCGCGGCTCGGCCTTTGTGAGGCTTCTCAATGGTCTTCGAGACGAGCTCGTGGCGCTGATGGTCTACAACGGTGGTGCGTTCGTCGCCGGGGCCACGCCGAGGTTGCCGCACGTCCGTCTACACATCGACAACCGTTGAACTCGCGCGACTCGTTTTGCGTTGTACGCGTGCTGCTCGATCGCTAAGGTCCCGGCGCGCGCAGGAGCGCCCCGAAACAAGCGGAGGATCCATGAGGAAACTGCTCGCCGTCGTCACCGCCCTGGCGCTCTTCGCCGGCTGCGGTGGAAAGAAAAGCCCACCCAAGCCCGCGCCCACGGCGGCGAAGGCCGAGCCCGCCGAGCCCGGTCCTGCCAAGGCCGAGCCGACCAAGGCCGAGCCGACCAAGGCCGAGCCGACCAAGGCCGAGCCCGCCGCCGCGCCTAGGATCAAAGGTCCCATTGCGAAGGTGAACGGGGTCGAGATCGAGTCCGACGCGTTCTATGCGGAGCGCGACAAGATCACCTCGCGCGGCGCCAAGATCCCGGGCGACCGCCTCGCGCGCATCGAGCAGAACATCCTCAAGCGCCTCATCGAGCAGGAGCTCATCGAGCAGGCTGTGAAGGCCGCTGGGATCACGGTCTCGGAGCAGGATGTGGCCGCGGGCTTTGCCGAGTACAAGAAGCGCTTCCAGAGTGAAGCGCAGTTCCAGAACTACCTCAAGCACGGCCGGGTCACCAAGGAGTCCATCGAGAAGCGGATCCGCGATCGCCGCGCCCTCGAGCTCCTGTTGGAGAAGAAGGGCGACATGGCCGTCACCGACGAGGCTGCCAGGGAGTTCTACGACAAGAACGAGCGTTTTTACACCGAGAAGGCCGGCGTCCGCGCCAGTCACGTCCTCATCAAGCTGGACCGGAACGCCAGCGAGGAGGAGGACGCCAAGGCCATGGAGAAGGTCAAGACCGTCCAGGCCAAGCTCAAGGACGGCGGCGACTTCGGCGCGGTGGCCAAGGAGCTATCCGAGGGCCCGACGGCCTCCTCCGGCGGCGACCTGGGCTTCTTTGGCAAGGGCCGGATGGCCAAGGAGTTCGAGGACGCGGCCTTTGCGATGAAGGTCGGCGAGGTCTCCCAGCCCATCCGCACCCGCTTCGGCTACCACATCATCAAGGTCACCGATAGGCGCGAGGACCGCAAGAAGGCCTTCGACGAGGTCAAGGACCAGATCATCAAGAGCCTGAAGAACAAGAAGTTCTTCACCGAGCGTCGCAAGCTCCTCGCCGACCTCGACAAGAGCGCCAAGGTGGAAAAATTCCTTCCCGAGCCTGCCCCGAGCAAGCCCGCCGCGCCGGCTCCGGGCGGCCAAGGGCACGGTCATGGCCCCGGTGACGGCCACGGACACTGAGACCGAGCTGTGAGGCATTGAACCGGACGACGCCCGCGCATTGCCGCGGGCGTCTGTCTAGGGTCTGTCGGCAGGACCCGCGACCTGGCGAAAGGACTGATCGTGAGCGAGCCCAACGCTTCTATCGCGACCCGCGGCCTGCAGCTCCGCGAGCCCCTCGTCTTCGAGATCTCCCGTGATGGCCGCACTGGCCACAGCTTGCCCCTGAGCTGCCAGCGCGCGGTCGGCGAGGTGAAGCTGCCCGAAGGGCTAGTGCGGGAGCGCCGCGTCGGCTGGCCCGAGGTCAGCGAGGTCGACGCCGTCCGCCATTTCGTCCGCCTGAGCCAGCAGAACTACGGGATCGATGTCGGGTTCTTCCCGCTGGGCTCGTGCACGATGAAGTACAACCCCAAGGTCAACGAGCAGGTGGCGCGCCTGGCGGGCTTTACCGACCTGCACCCGTGGGCGCCGGCCTCGTGGGTGCAGGGGGCGCTGCGCCTGTACTGGGAGCTCGAGCGGCTGTTGGCCGAGATCACCGGCTTTGCCGCGGTGTCGCTGCAGCCGGCGGCGGGTGCTCACGGTGAGTTCACCGGTCTGCGCCTCATCAAGGACAAGCTCCTGCGGATCGAGGGGCGGCCGCGGACGAAGGTGCTCATCCCTGACACGGCGCACGGCACCAACCCGGCGACCTGCAAGATGAACGGCTATCGGGCCGTGCCCATCCACTCGTCGTCGGATGGCATCGTCACCCCCGAGGCGGTGGCCGCCGCGATGGACGAGGACGTCGCCGCCATCATGGTCACCAACCCCAACACCCTGGGGCTGTTCGAGACCCACATGGCCGAGCTCGCCGAGATCGTCCACGCCAAGGGCGGCTATGTCTATGGCGACGGTGCCAACATGAACGCGCTCCTCGGTCGCGCCCGCCCGGGCGACATGGGGGTGGACGTGATGCACCTCAACCTCCACAAGACCTTCTCTACGCCCCACGGCGGCGGGGGGCCCGGGTCGGGGCCGGTGTGCGTCACCGAGGCCTTCGCGCCGCACCTGCCGGTGCCGAGGGTGGTCAAGGAGGCCGACGGCAGCTTCTCGGTCGACCTGGATCGGCCCCAGAGCATCGGCCGCGTCAAGGCGTTCTTCGGCAACTTCGGCATGCATGTTCGCGCCTACACCTACATCCGCGAGCTCGGGGCCGAGGGCCTGCGCGACGCCAGCGGCATGGCGGTCCTCAACGCCAACTACCTCAAGGCGCGCCTGGCCAAGACCTACAACGTGGTCTTCGACCGGGCCTGCATGCACGAGGTGGTGCTCAACGACAAGCGCCAGCGCCACACGGGCGCGGGCACCCGCGACATCGCCAAGGCCTTGATCGACGAGGGCTTTCACCCGCCGACGATGTTCTTCCCCATCTGCGTCAACAGCGCCATCATGGTCGAGCCGACGGAGACCGAGAGCCGCGAGACCCTCGACGCCTTCGTCGCGGCCATGGAGCGGGTCGACGCCCGGATGCGCGACGACGCCGAGGCGGTCAAGGCGGCCCCGGAGCGGCCCTTGGTGGGTCGCCTCGACGAGGCCCGCGCCGTGCGCCAGCCGATCCTGCGCTGGACGCCGCCGCTCGACTAGGCGTCCGGAACCGCGGAGATACGCAAGCCATGGAGGGCGTGGTCAACAGCGTCTCTTTTCGCCCCCGCTAGCCCCTGCGAGCCGGTTTGAAGCTGTCGGTATCGACCAAGATCTTTCTCGGCTTCGCCGTGGTGATCATCGCCTTCGGGTCGACCTTTGCCTACGCGCTCTACCAGCTGAGCACCCTGCGGCGCTCGGTCACGGTCATCTGGAAGGAGGTCATCCCGATCTCCAACCAGCTCGAGGGCCTCGGCCGGCAGCTCCAGGCGGCCGAGGAGCTCTTCGGCCTCGAGCGCCCCAGCGACGCCCGCTGGCTGCAGCAGGTCCTGCCCACCATCGAGCCCTTCGACGGGCCCCAGGGGATCGGTGTCGCCGTCGATCGCCTGCGGGTGCTGACGGGCGACGGATCGGCGCTGGCCGAGGCGGACCGCGTGACCCTGGTCGCCATCGCCGCGGACCTGGACCGCTTCTTCACCGGGCGCGAGCTGGTGGACGCCATCGCGGGCGAGGACCTCGGCGACCTCGCAGACATCCGTGATCCGCTGGCCAATGACGCTCTCTACGATGCCCTTGTGCGCAGGACCCTCAAGAAGGCGAGCGTCGGCGAGCTGACGCAGCTGTCGCCCGAGGTGCGGGCCTCGGTGCGGGTCTTTCGGCGGGTCAACCGCCTGGTCGGCGATGCCGTCCGCCGGCTCTCGACGCCGATCCAGCAGATCGACAAGCGCGCCCAGGCCGAGGAGCGCTCGACCACGCTCGCGGTCGTCATCATCGCCAGCGGGGCGCTGTTGATCTCGCTGCTGATGCTGTTCGTCGCTCAGCTGACCCTGCGGCCCATTCGGGCGCTGCGCGCCGGCGCCAAGCGCGTCGCCGCGGGGCGCTACGATGAGCGCGTGCAGGTGAGCTCGGGCGACGAGCTGGGGCAGCTGGCCGACGAGTTCAACCGCATGGCGGCCTCTCTCGAGGCGCGCGAGGAGCTGCTCGAGAGGCAGCGCGAGGAGCTCCTGCGGGCCGAGCGCCTCGCGGTCATCGGCAAGCTCGCGGCGCAGATCACCCACGAGGTGCGCAACCCGCTGTCCTCGATCGGGCTCAACGCGGAGCTGCTCGAGGAAGAGCTAGAGGATCTCGAGGACGCCGGCGAGGCGCGCGAGTCCCTCGGCGCCATCATCCGCGAGGTCCAGCGCCTCAAGTCCATCACCGAGGAGTACCTGCACTTCGCGCGGCTGCCGAAGCCCGACCTGGGATCCGTGGACGTCGGTGCGCTCCTGACGCAGTTTCTGAGCTTCCTGTCCCACGAGGTGCGTGAGGCCGGGATCAGCCTGACCGCTCAAGGCCTCGTCGCCAGCCTCGAGGGCGGGCCGCCCCCCATCGAGGCCGACGCGGATCAGCTGCGCCAGGCGCTGTTGAACATCGCGCGCAACGCCATCGAGGCGCTGCGCGACGCCCCCGCGCCGCGGCGCATCGAGGTGACGCTGTCGCCGCGTCCGGGCGGCGGGGTGCGCGTGCGCATCGCCGACAACGGCGCTGGGATCGACCCCGAGGTGGCGGACCGTCTCTTCGAACCGTTCGTGACGGGCAAGTCCCATGGCACGGGCCTTGGGCTGGCGCTGACGCGCGAGATCATCCACGAGCACGGCGGGACCATCACGCCGGTCAGTCCCGTGGCCGATGGGCGAGGCACCGCCTTCATCATCGACCTGCCCCAGGACGCCGGCAGGCGCACCTGAGACCCATTGGCGGTTGTCGGTGACTCGTTTCCCGGTTAGATCTGGGGGGTCGAAAGGAGTCCCGATGGAATTTTCGGTCATGACGTACAACATCGCGTTGGGTCTGGAGAGCGATCTCGAGACGGTGGCCGGGATCATCGGTGAGGCGGACGTCGTCGCCGTCCAGGAGGTCGGCAACGAGTGGATCGAAGGGGACGGTGGCAACCAGCCCCAGCTCCTGTCGCGTCTCAGCGGTCTGTCTCACTTCCGCTTCGCGTCCGCGCTGACCGTGCGCGCCGGCACCAACCCGCCGAAGCTGCGCCCGGCCCCGACGGCCGACGACAAGCCCGGCTTCGGGATCGCGCTCTTGTCCCGCTTTCCGCTGGGCCCGTGGACGCGCCACCGCCTGCCCAAGCGTCAGGACCTGCAGCGCTGCATCCTGTCGGGCACGGTCGTGACCCCGAAGGGTCCGGTGAGCGTGCTGGTGACGCACCTGTCGGACAACCCCATCGATCGCGGCGCCCAGGTGCCGGCGCTGCTGCGCCACGCCCAGACCCAGGCGGCCCCGCTGATGGTCCTCGGCGACCTCAACGCCGACGTCGACGATGAGGATCTGAGCCAGCTCAGCCGGTTTCTCCGCAATGCCGCCGGCGATGACCCGCTGCCGTCCTTCCCGACGGAGGCCCCCGAGCGCGCCCTCGACCACATCTACGTCTCCAAGGAGATCGCGGTGGTCGCCCCGGCGATGCCCCTGCCCTTCACGGGCAGCGACCACCTGCCGGTCATGGCGAAGCTCTCGCTGTAGGGATCTGTCACAAAGAGGTCCGGGCAGATTGGCTAGTTGGCCCGAGTGGCCGGCGGCATCCCACCAGCGGTCGGGATGCGGCCCTCGACCGACCCGAGGCTGCTCCGTGCCTCGGCGGCCTCCCCGCTGCGCCGGCTGGCGGCCGCGGCTCGCAAGGCCTCGCCCGCAGTCGTCGGGGACAAACGCAGGTTGACGCGCCGCGTCGAGCCCTCGATCCTGTTGCTGAGCACTTGTGACGGAGGTCCGGCCTTGTCGCTACGTCAGAGCAACCTCGATCACCTCGACGACCAGGAGTTCGACGTCCTGATCATCGGGGGTGGCATCAACGGCGCCGTCAGCGCCAGCTCCCTGACCAGCCGCGGCGCCAAGGTGGCGCTCATCGACCGCGGGGACTTCGGCGGCTACACGAGCCAGGAGTCGTCGAACCTGGTCTGGGGCGGCATCAAGTACCTCGAGGGCTACGAGTTCGGCCTGGTCTGGAAGCTCTGTAAGGCGCGCAACCAGCTCATCAAGGCCTACCCCTCCTTCATCCGCGAGATCCGCTTCCTCGCGACCATCCCCAAGGGCTTCCGCAAGCCTCGCTTCATGGTCTTCATGGGGGCGCTCTTGTACTGGGTCTTCGGGCGCTTCTTCACCAAACGGCCCCGGCTCTTCTCCAACGCCTCCCTGCGCAAGACCGAGCCGCGCGTCGACACCGCAAAGGCCCAGGGTGCGGTCGAGTACTCCGACGCCTACCTGGTCGACGCCGACTCGCGCTTCGTCTTCCGCTTCATCCGCGAGGCCCTCGACCACGGCGCCAAGGTCGCCAACTACGTCGAGTCCCTGGGCGGCACCTGGACCGGTCGCCACTGGAAGGTTCGGGCCAAGGACCTGATGAGCGGCCGCGAGCTGACGATCCGCGCCAAGGTCCTCGTCAACGCCGCCGGCCCCTTCGTCGACGAGCACAACAAGCTCACGGGCATCCGCACCGAGCACCACCACCTGTTCAGCAAGGGCATCCACCTCATCGTCAACCGCCTGACCCGGGGCGACCGGGCGCTGGCCTTCTTCGCCTCGGATGGGCGCCTGTTCTTCGTCGCACCCCTGGGCGCCCGCAGCGCCATCGGCACCACCGACACCCGCGTCGACGCCCTGCCGCCCGTGGTCACCGCCGAGGATCGCGGCTTCGTCCTCGACAACATCAACAGCCTCCTCGACCTCGACGAGCCCCTGACCGAGGCCGACATCATCGCCGAGCGCTGCGGCGTCCGCCCCCTGGTCGTCTCCGAGCGCCGCGGCGACGACGGCGACGACGGCGACTGGACGTCATTGTCGCGAAAGCACGCCATCGACGTGGACGTCAGGCGGCACCACCTGAGCGTCTTCGGCGGCAAGCTCACCGATTGCATCAACGTCGGCGACGAGGTCGCCCGCGCCGTCAAGGATCTCGGCGTCCGCTTCTCCCACTACGACCACCGCTGGTTTGGCGAGAACCCCTCGGTGCGCGCAGAGTACTATCACCAGGCGACGCTCATGGGCCTCGACGCGCTGACCCACCCCGACTCCAGCGAGCTGCTGTCCACGCGCCTGTGGCGTCGCTATGGGGCCCGGGCGCTGACGCTGCTCGAGGAGATCCGCCGCGACCCCTGCATGGGGCAGCTCCTCATCGACGGCACCGAGTACATCCGCTGCGAGCTCCACCACGCCGCGCGCCACGAGATGGTCACCAAGCTCGAGGACTTCTTGCGGCGCCGCTCGAAGATCGACCAGGTGACCGACGAGGAGGCCGTCAGCCGCGGCCCGGGCATGCTCGAGGCCTGCCGCATCCTCTTCGGCGAGGAGCAGGCCCAGGCCAAGCTCGACGAGTACTTCGCCGACAAGGCCAAGCCCGGCTGGGGCAAGCGCGGCCTGGCCAAGCGGGTGGTCCCCAGCGAAGAGCCCGACGCCGCCTGAGCGGCCGGCCCGCTGACGCGTTGGCTCCCCCCGTCCGCAGGCGGCCCAGGCGGCCAGGCGGCCCAGGCGGCCCAGGCTCAGTGGTGTCGAGCGCGGCGAGGGGGTAGGCTCGGGCGATGATGCACCGCGCTCTGTTCGCCGCCGTCTTGCTTTTCGCGCTCCTTCCCTTTGGCTGTGGTGACGCGGGCGGGGCGGATGGCGCGGCGGAGCTCCGCTGCAACGGGCACGCGGCGCTCTGCGGGCGTCGCCTCGACGAGGTGACCCTGGCGGCGACCCACAACGCCATGTCGTCGGCCGAGGCGGGCTTTGTGGCGCCCAACCAGAACCTGGGCCTGGCGCGTCAGCTGGAGGACGGGATCCGGGGGCTGTTGCTCGATGTGCACAGCTGGGAGGGTCACGAGGGGCTGTGGCTGTGCCACGGGCTGTGCGAGCTGGGCGCGACGCCGCTGGCCGACGGGCTCGGGGTCATCGCGGCGTTCCTCGAGGCGCACCCCTCCGAGGTCTTGGTGGTGGTCGTCGAGGACCACGCGCCGGCCGCCGACCTCGATGCGGCCTTCGTCGCCGCCGGGCTCGAGCGCTGGCTCTACGTCCACGACGCCACGGCGCGGTGGCCGACCTTGGGTGCGCTGGTCGAGGCGGACACGCGGCTGGTGGTCGGCGCGGAGAGCGCTGGCCCGCCGCCCGCGTGGCTTCACCACGCCTGGGATGTCATGTGGGACACGCCCTACAGCTTCGAGCGGCCCGAGGACTTCAGCTGCGCGTGCAGCCGGGGCTGTCCGAGCAGGCAGGGGCAGCTCTTCCTCGTCAATCACTGGCTGTCGACGCCCCTGGCGGCTCCCGAGCAGGCGGCCGCGACCAACGCCTATGATCGGCTGTATGGCCGGGCGGCGACGTGCCGCGACGACAGCGGGTTCCAGCCGACCCTGCTCGCCGTGGACTTCTACGATGTGGGCGATCTCTTCGCCGTCGTGGACGCCCTCAACGGGATCGCCGCCGAGGCGCGCTGAGATGGTCGGCCCGACGGCCGATCGACCTGGGTGCAGGCCGCCGCGCTGAGCTCTCGCGCCCAGCTGACGGGGGGCGCGGGTGGCCTGTCAGGGCGCGGGGATGCGGCTGCGGATGTGCTCGGGCAGCTTGAACCAGCGGTCCGGGTCGAGGCGCACCACCTCGCGGAAGCAGGCCAGGCCCTTGTCCTCGCGGCCCAGCTTGTTGATCAGCAAGGTCCCCAGGTTGTGCCAGACGGTGATGGCCGCCCGGTCGATCTGCAGGGCCTTGTCGTAGCAGGCGGCCGCGTCCTCGTAGCGCTGCATGCGGTTGAGGACCACGCCCTTGTTGCTCCAGGCCTGCCCCAGGCGCGGGTCGAGGGCCAGCGCCTGGTCAAGCTCGGCCAGCGCCTCCTCGTGGCGCCCGTCGAGCAGCTCGCCCATCCCGAGGCACAGGTGCCCGTGGGCCTCGCCCTGCTGCGCCAGGTGCGCCCGCCCCTTGAGGCGCCAGGCCTCGGCGCTGTTCTGATCGAGGGCCATCGCGCGCTGCGCCACGCCCATCGCCTCGTGCGCGCGCCCCATCCGCAGCAGCAGCTCCGCTATCTCCAGGTTGACGTCGAGGGCGTCTTGCTTGACCGTCTGCGCCAGCACCAGGTCCTGGAGCGCTTGGGACAGGCGCGACAGCCGCCGTTGCACCCGCGCCCGCTCGCGCAGGGCCTCGAAGTATTTGCCGCGCTTGGTCAGCGCCTGGTCCAGCTGGAGCAGCGCCTCCTCGTCGCGCCCGAGCCGCCACAGCACGCGCCCAAGCCAGTAGTCGCCCTCGGGCGCCTTGGGATCGAGGGCCTGCCCGCGCCGCGCGCTCTCGAGCGCCTCCTCCAGCCGGTCGAGGGCCTCGAGGGCCTCGGCCCGCCCCAGGTGCATCTTGGCCCGCTCGCCGTCGCGCGCGATGGCCGCGTCCCACGCCTCGAGGGCCTCGGCCGGCCGCCCCAACAGCCCCAGCACCTTGGCGCGGTTGTTCAGCGCCACGAGGTCTTCGGGGGACCGCTCCAGCGCCTGCTCGAAGCTCTCGAGGGCCGCCTCGAAGCGCCCGAGCTTGTACATCGCCACGCCCCGCTCCAGGCGCAGGCTGGCGTCGGCGGGCGCCAGGGCGATGGCCTGGTCGAAGTGCTCGGCGGCGGGCTCCGCGCGCCCGCCGTCCACGAAGGTCCAGGCGCGCCTGAGGAGCGCGTCGATCTCACGTCGGGAACCAGCCATGTCGGACCTCCGGGTCGGTCGTGGTGCGCCACGAGGCTACACCCCCACCGCCGAGGCCGTCACTCGCGCGCGCGCGGCGCCTCGAGCACCTCGACCTCGCCGCCCTGGACGACCTTCAGCTGGTAGCCCGCGCGCACGTCGCCCAGCGTCTGCACCTCGCCGTCCGGCCACCGGATGGTCACCTCGCGCGCCCCCGAGTCGCCGCCGAGCCCGAAGTAGGCCCCCCGCGTCAGCTGGACGTTGTAGTGGCTCGTCCCCGCCGTGATCTCCCGCACCTGGATCCCGGCGCTCGACTTCAGCGTCACCCGGGCCCCCGTCGCGTCGCGCGGCGCCGTCGCCTCGAGCCGGATCACCAGGTGCCCGTTGGCGTCGCCCACCCTGTTCTCCCAGATGCGGCCTGCGCCCTTGGGCATGAACATGTCCAGGTCGCCGTCGCCGTCGTAGTCGAGCCACAGGTTCGGCCCGGGCCGCTCGACGTCGATCCCCGTCTGCTCGTGCGTGCGGAGCCGGAAGGTGCCGTCGGCCTGCTGGTCGTACAGCTCGAGCTTCGAGCCGCCGCGCAGCCGCGACATCACGAAGTCGAGGCGCCCGTCGTTGTCGAGGTCGACGAGCCCCGGGTGAAGCTCGTCCTCGTAGTACTCGAGCCCGCGCGCGGCGCTCTGCTCGCTGAAGGTCCCGTCACCCTGGTTGTAGTGCAGCGTGGTCCGGTCGCTCTGGGGGTAGTCGGGGTGGGCGATGGTCCCGACGGCGAGGTCCAGGTCGCCGTCGTTGTCGAGGTCGCCCCACTGGCACCCGAAGCCGTTGCCCCCGATGGGCCCGCCGTAGGTCACCCCCCCCATGGTCACCGGCGCCTCGGCCTCGACCCCGCCGATGCCGCGCTCGGTGGCGTAGACGCCGGCCTCGACGCCGACGTCCGTAAACGTCCAGCCGCCGTCGTTGCGCCACAGGATGTTCTGCTCGAGGTGGTTGGGGGCCGACCCCATCGCCGGCCGCCCGGCGCCGTAGTTGTTGACGAAGATGTCGACGTCGCCGTCGTCGTCGTAGTCCGCCATCGCCAGGCCGTAGGTGTTGCGGCCGACGTCGGCCCAGGTCGGGTGTAGGTCGAGGGTCATGGCCGGCACCTGGATCGGCAGCTCGAGCTGCGCGAAGTTGCCCTGGCCGTCGCCCCGGTAGAGCTCATCCGGCGGCGCGAGGAACGCCCCGTCGAGCCCCGGCGCGGCGCTCCGCCACAGGCCGAGGTACAGGTCGAGGAGCCCGTCGCCGTCGAGGTCCGCGAACCCCGCCGCCGCCATCTCTTTGTAGATCACGTAGCCGCCGGTGTACGTGCCCACGACCGGATCGGCGAGGCCGCCGGCCCCGAGGTAGCTGAAGTGCCCCTGACCGTCGTTGGCCCAGACGCCGACCTTGCCCCGGTAGGCGCGGAAGCTGACGCCGGTGAAGACGTCCTGATCGCCGTCGTTATCGACGTCGGCGAACACCATGATCGTCGCCTCGGCGTCGGCCATCCCGGTCTGCGCCGTGACGTCCTCGAAGTGGTGGGTGCCGTCGTCGTCCAGCCCCGCCCAGCGCGCGAAGGTCGGCGACATGGGGTCGCTGTTCGTCGGCAGGCTCACCAGGTCGTCGTGGCCGTCCCCGTCGAAGTCGACCACCATCGCGCGCCCGGCGGCCATCGTCACCCCGGCCAGCGCCGCGCCGCTCACCTCGACGAAGAAGGGCTCGACGAGCGCGGCGGCCTCGCCCTCGACGACGGCCTCGGTGTGCCGCCACTCGGCCGGCGGCGGCGCCGTGTCCGCCGCCTCAACCGTGTCCGCCGCGGCGGCGCTGTCGGGGGCCTCGGCCGTGTCCGCCGCGGCGGCGCTGTCGGGGGCCTCGGCCGTGTCCGCCGTCGATCCCTTGGTCCCGTCGTCTCCGCAGGCGACAGCGGCGGGGGCGGCGAGCAACGCGGCGAGGCTCAGGAGCGCGGGGGTCTTCATCGGGTCCTCACAGGTAGGCGCGGACCCTAGCAGAAGTGATCCGGCGCTCAAATCGTCAGCCAGCCGCGACGCAGGCGGGCGGCCCGGTCATGGGGCGGCGCAGGTGATCGCCGCCGCTGTCACGGTCGGCGCCGCCGGCAGGGCCGCGGCCGACATCGCCGCCGCGAGGGCCTGCGCCTCGGTGGCGCTCCGCCCCGCGCCCAACGAGATCTCCAGGTAGTCCGTCGCCAGGCGCTCGTTCATCATCGGCGCTGCGACCAGGCGCCCGTCCACGCTCACGAGCAGCGCCGAGTGCAGGTGGCTCCGGGTCAGCGCCGCGAACCCCTCGATACCCGAGGGCGACAGGTTCACGCGCAGGGTGCGCTCGCCGCGCGCGCGCTGCTGGACCCGCACATCGGTCACGGCCGCGCCCGTCAGCGGCGGCCGCCGCGGCCCGGCCCACAGCCGGTAGCTTCCGGGCGCCTCCGCCGGCTCGGCGAGCACGGTGGCGCCTGGCAGATCGAGGGCGCCCCAGGACCGCACCCGAGCCTCGTCGACCCCGCTGACGACGACGGCGCCCCGGGTGCCCAGGGTCGTCAGGTCGGCCCCCTCGGGCAGCGCCTGCCGCAGCCGCTCGGCGAGCCTGTTGCCCAGCGCCACCGAGGCCGGGCGGAAGGCCAGCGACCCCGAGCGCGTCAGCGCCTCGATGACCCGCGCTTGGACCGCCGGCAGGTCGGCCTGATCGCAGGGCGCGTCCAGCAGCACGTCCACCCGCACCTGAGCGCGCCCGTCGGCCGCCTCGGTGATGTCCGCCAGCCGTTGCCTGAGCCCCTCGCGCCGGTCCAGGATCCGCAGCCGCGCCCGCCACACGGGGAGGGCCTGCGCGAGGCCGCCGGGCAGCGACAGGTCGACGGATACCGTCGCCACGGCCTGCGGCGGCGCCTGGGTCCGGCAGCCTCCGACGAGCCCCAGCGCCGCCAGCGCCGCCGCCAGCCCGCGCGCGATCACGGGCCCTCCTGCCGCACCAGCGCCACGACGCTCTCGACGTGGGGTGTGTGCGGGAACATGTCGACGGGCTGGACGCCGCCCTCGATGGCGTAGCCGCCCTCGATGAGCCTCGCCAGGTCCCGCGCGAGGCTCGTCGGTCGGCATGAGACGTAGACGATGCGCTTGGGGCGCAGCGAGACCAGCTGGGCCAGAGCGCGCGGGGATAGGCCCGCGCGCGGCGGGTCGACCATGACGGCGTCCGCGTTGGCCAATAGCCCCGCTTCGGCTGGGTCCGTCAAGACCTCGCCCACGTCCCCCACCTGCCAGCGGACGTTGGAGATGCCGTTGGCCTCGGCGTTGGCGCGCGCGTTCTCGATGGCGTCGGCGACCAGCTCGACACCGACGACCTGGTCGACGAAGGGCGCCGCAAACAGCGCCAGGGTGCCGGTGCCGCAGTACAGGTCCAGCACCAGCTTCGGATCGGGGCCGAGCTTGGCGAGCGCCGTCGCGTACAGGACCTCGGCCTGGCGCGGGTTCGGCTGGAAGAAGGCCCGCGGGTGGATGGCGAAGCGCAGCCGCCGTCCGTCCGGCAGCTCCAGCTCCTCGTGGTAGACCTCGGCGCCGCTGAGGTGGTGGGTGATGAGGCGGCTGCGTTCGCCGCGCGCGGCGTGGTGTTGGGTCCAATAGACCGACGTCGCTAGGCCCGTCGTCTCGATCATCTCCGAGAACGACCGCGCGACCTCCGAGGCGGCGCGGGGACCCTCGGCGGTGTCGATCACGGGGTCGCTGGTGGTGACCAGCTCGACTAGGCGCTCGTCGGTGCGCTTGCCCTCGCGGACGGTCAGCTGCCGCAGCGCCCCCTGACCGCGCCGAGGCTTGAAGGGCGCGACCCCCAGCGTCTCGGCCCACGCGCGGGCCCTGGGGACCAGCGAGGCGGCGGCCTCGCTGACCAGGTGACACTCGCTGAGCGGCAGCACCTCGTTGCGCCAGCCCGTCCGGTACAGGCCCACGGCCAGGTCGCGCTCGGGGTCGTCGCCGAAGCTGAACTCCATCTTGTTGCGGTAGCGCCATGGCCGCGCGCAGCCGATCGGCGCGGCCACCAGCCGCGGATCGACGCCCTGCCCCACCATGGCGCGCTGGACGAGGTCGCGCTTGGCGGCCAGCTGGGCCGGGTAGTCCAGCGCTTGGAGGGTGCAGCCTCCGCAGCCCCTGCCGGGGTCCTCGCGGCGGCCGAAGTGGGCGCAGCGCGCCTCGACCCGGTGAGGGGAGGGGGTGACGACCTCGGCCAGCCGGGCGCTGATGAGCGGCCCTCGGCGGCGCTCGACCTCGGCCACCACGCGGTCGCCGACCATCGCCTTGCGCACGGCGAAGACGAAGGTGCGCTCGGCCCGCTGAGGCCCGAGGAGCGAGGGCAGCTCCGCCTCGCCCTCGCCGGACTCGCCGAGGCGGGTGATGGCGATCTCGAAGCGCTCGCCGCGCCGGGGCGCGTGCGACAGGACCGTGGGTTCGATCATCGCGGGTCCTCTGGGGGCTCTCGTGGCGCGGGCGGCGCCGGGCGGAGGGGGCCGCGCTCGCAGGCGCGCAGGGCCTCGAAGCGGCGCCAGGCGGGGCCGCCGGCCGCGGCGAGGCGGCCGGCGAGGGCGAGGTTGTCGAGGGCGCGGGAGAGCCTGAGCAGGGGCGCGAGCTCAAGCGTCAGGGCGTCGCGTCGGCGGGTGACCTCGTCGACCTGCTCGCGGGCGTCGAGGTAGTCGAGGTAGCGGGGGCTCGTGCGGAAGAAGGCCTCGATGGCGGCCCGCTCGTCGCCCAGGGTGCGGGCGAAGTCCGGGTGCCATGGGTCGCCGAGGGCGGGCCAGCGGCCGAGGACCTCGGCGCCGACGCGATCGACGGCCAGGGCCTCGGCTTCGGCGGCGGCGCGGTAGCGCGCGTCGAGGGCGTCGATCTCTTTGCCGACGCGGGCCACCGAGCGCCTCAGAGCCTGGCGGTGGGCGGGCAGCGCGCCGTCCGCGGTCAGCGCCGCGACGACCGCGCGCTCGGCGGGGAGCTCCACGGCGATCGTGGGCGCGTCCGGGGTGGCGGGCGCCGCGTGGCGCAGCCAGCGCTCGGAGGTGGTGGTGGGGACGTCGAAGCCGCGGCTGGCGACGCGGACGCGGGTGTGGGCCTCGAGCAGCGAGACGGCGCCGTCGCCGTCGAGGTCGAGGGTCGCCAGTGGCAAGGGCTGGCCGAGTTTGTCCTGACCCGCCAGGGCGTGGAGGAAGTGGACGCCGTAGCCCTCGTGGGCGCGGCGGTCCGGGTCGGGGTCGCAGCCGCTCGAAGGGCGGTCCCAGGTCGCGGCGAACAGGCCGCAGTGAACGACGTCGCCGGGGGCGGGGAGGCCCGCGTCGGCGTCGGCGTCCTCGAAGACGATGTCGGCGAAGGCGCCGCTGTGGCAGCTGGTGACGACCACGCGGGCGGGGCGCGCGGCCCCCGCGAGGGCCTTGGCGAGATCCGGCGGGGAGAGGGCGTCGCCGCCCCACAGGGTGAACAGCGTCGTGGCCGGGGTCTGGCCGGGCTCGCCGTGCCCCGCGAGGTAGACGGTGGCGGGGCCGCTGCCCTCGACGGCGAGGGCCTCGCCGACGTAGGTGAGGAGCGCCTGGCTGGTCGCGGCGGCGTGGGGGCTCAGGCGGGTCGGGCGGTAGGTGGCGTAGCGCCCGGCGCGCGGGTCGAAGAGGTCGCCGAGCAGGAGCATGAGCCGGTCCGCCCCGCCGTCGTCGCCGGGGTCACGCGAGACCTGGACGCCGCGGGTGTTCACGCCGCCGGCGTAGAGCAGGGCGCCGCCCTCGGGCCCGAGGCGGGCGACGGCCTCGGCGACGTCGTCCTCGATGGACACCTGGTTGTCCGCGGGCCAGGCGCCGCCGCCCGCGACGACCCAGTCGATCCGGTCGGGCAGGGGCGGGGCCTCGCGCCGGGGCGCCTCGACCAGCGCGGGCGCCGGCGTCGCGTCGCCTGCGGGCGCCGGCGTCTTGGCCAGCGTCGCGTCGGCCTGCGCTGGGGCCGGCTCCGGTCGACACGCGGCGAGGGCGAGGCCGAGCAGCAGGGCAGTGGCGGTGAGAGGCATGGGCGGTGACATAGCGGTCGCGCGGCGGGGGGACAACTCAGCAGTCGTCCGCGCGCCAGGTCCCTTACTCCCTCACACAGGGCCTGCGTCGGCCCCCCGGAGCTCGCGCCCCTCGGCGGCGCAGGGGCGCGGCCAGCAGGGCCAGGAGCGCGACCAGCAGCCAGGGAGCGGTGGGGCCGTGGCCGGCGGCGCAGCCCTCGGAGGCGGCCCTGATCGGCGCGCAGGTGCCTTGCTCGCCGCACCGGTAGCCGTCTGGGCAGGGGGCCTGCTCGTGGCAGGCGCGGGTGCAGAGGCCGCCGGCGCAGACGCCGCCGCGGCACTCGGCGTCCTCGCTGCAGGCGAGGCCGACGTCGATGAGGGCGCACATGCCCTGGTCGCAGAGGTAGCCCTCGGCGCAGGGGGCCAGGTCGTCGCAGCCGCGGGTGCAGTAGCCGGCCTCGGCGCAGACGCCCTCGCCGCAGGCCGCCGCGTCCTCGAGGCAGCTGGCGCCGACCTCGATGAGCAGGCAGCTCCCGGCGGCGCCGCAGGCGTAGCCCGTGGGGCAGTCGGTGGCGCCGTCGCAGGCGCGGGTGCAGTAGCCGGCCTCGCACAGGCCCGAGCGGCAGTCGGCGCCGGTCTCGCAGGTGTCGCCGACACCGTAGAGCATGCAGACGCGGTCGCCCGAGTCGCACTCGTAGGCGGCGGGGCAGGGGGCCTCGGCGCCGCAGGCGCGGGTGCAGTAGCCGTCGACGCAGCCGCCGCCAGGGCACTCAGACGCGCTGTCGCAGGCGGCGCCGATGGGGTGCAGCACGCAGCTGCCGTCGCAGGCCCAGCCGTCGGGGCAGCCGACGTCGAGGTCGCAGGCGCGGCTGCAGACGCCGCCGCGGCACAGGCCGCCCTGGCAGTCGTCGTCCGCGGCGCACTCGGCGCCGACGGGGTGGAGCATGCAGCGGCCGCCGTTGCAGCCAAAGGCGGCCGGGCAGGCGACGCGCTCGTCGCAGGGGCGGCTGCAGACGCCGCTGATGCAGTAGCCTCCCTCGCAGTCGCCGTTGTGCTGGCAGGCGCCGCCCACGGCCGCGTACCACGCGGGGTGGGTGGGCAGGCCCCGGGCCCAGGCTGTAGGTGGGTAGCCGCCGAGCTGGGCCGCGTAGGCGGCGCCCTCGATGATCCACTCGCTCCAGGCGAAGACCGAGGCGTAGATCGGAAACGAGCAGTCGGCGGCGCCCCGCGACGCCACGCCGATCACCCGGTCGAACTCATCGATGGCCGGGCCGCCCGAGTCGCCCTGGCAGACGCCGCTGTCGCCGACCCACTCGTTGGTGCTGATGCCGGCGTAGCTGGGGCATTCCTCGTGGACGCAGGCGACGTCGAGGTCGTCGAGGCGGCGGCGGACGCCGCTGTCGATGTTGTCGTCGCCGGTGACGCCGAAGCCGATGGCGCTGTAGGACTCGCCGCGGCCCTGCCGCCAGGCGTCGCCGACGAGGAGCTCGTCGACGCGCGGGGTCAGGGGTGTTGCGACCTGGTCGAGGACGGGCTCGTCGAGGATGACGAGCGCGATGTCGTTGCCACAGAAGTTGGTGTCCTCGGGGACCAGGATCTCGGCCACATCGAGGTAGCTCGCGTTCGGGCTGAGTTGATACGAGGTCGACACGAGCATGGAGCTGGGGCTGTAGGTGGTGCCGAAGTAGGTCCGGCCGCAGTCGACGCCGCCCTGGACCTGGCTCAGGGTCGGGGCGACGCAGTGGCGGGCCGTCAGCACCAGGTTCGGCGCGATGAGTGACCCTGAGCAGATCCCCACCGCGTAGTCGTCCAGGTGCACTAGGCCGACCACGGCGGTGTCCTGCTGGCTGACGTAGCCGCCCTTGATGGCGCCGGTGACGACCTGGGGGGCGCGCTCGGGCGCCGCGTCTTCGGCGCTGCACCCAAGGGGCAGCTCGATGGGGGCGATCAGGAGAGCCAGCAAGAGCAAGTTTCGCATTCGAACTCCTAGGTTCCAGGCGGCGAACCATACCCATCCTGTTGCCGGTGCGACGAACTATCATCGTTCGTTCTGACGAACGAACCGACGAACGTCCGGCCCTGCCAGGGCGCCGAGCTGGTCGCTGAGGACGAGGGCGCCCTCGAGCTCGGTCGCGGGGGGCACCGGGCGGGCGGCGACGCGGGCCGCGCCGGCGTCGATCCCGACGACGACCGCCCCGGCGTGGCAGCGGTCCGTCACCCAGCCGGCGAAGCGGTCCCGGCGGCCGGGGCGGGGCTGCTCGGTCGCGGGCTCGGCTACTCCGTGGTCAGCACGACCCGCCGCCACTGGAGCGTGACGGATGTGCGGTCAGCGGTCGAGATCCAGCCTCGAACGTAGCCGCCGTCGTGGGCCTGGGCGACGAAGCCGTTGCCGGCGGCGGCCCTGACGAGGGCCTCGGTGTCGTCGGCGGTGGGCAGGGTCGTGGGGACCTCGTCGAGGTTGGCGAAGGTCTCGTGAACCCCGCCGGCGGTCCTAAACCAGGTGACGGGGTTGTTCGTAGTCGGCGAGGGTCCGCCAGTGGCCAGCTTCAGCGCGGTGCTGCTCGCGGGGAGCCCGCT
>PDWJ01001737.1_pt1 | contig 25477 bp, 16 predicted proteins | sample 1430881 | NCBI WGS metagenome assembly PDWJ01 (sample SAMN01162460, study PRJNA174530) | Oral metagenome, whole genome shotgun sequencing project. | biome: Marine environment; feature: Marine mammal; material: Swab sample of the gingival sulcus; isolation source: swab sample of gingival sulcus...
TTGATATTCTTTAACCAAAAGAAGTTGAAATCTGGGACTTATCCACATTCCAAAATGAAAAGCTATATCTTTATGCGCATACGTTCCTCCATATCTTCCTGCCTTAGCTTTTATACCTATGGCATTGGTTGCCTCAATCCAATTTTTTACAGATAAAACAAAATTATTACTCCCTGCCGAATTTCTAATTATACCGAATTCGGTATAATTAAAATCCGGATTATATAAGGCTTCCCATTCTCCAATGTATTCAATTGTACTTTTCAAACTAAGCCACTTTATAATGATAACATCCTGCATTTGACTTTTTGCCATATCTGTAAGTGAGATATAATCATCTCTTTCCTGAGAGATAACTGATATTTTTGTTCCTGCAACTTCTATTTTTTTATTCTTGGTCATAGGTCTCTATATTATCATGCACCCACAAAAGTAAGACTTTTATTAGACAAAAATAATTTACAGGAAAGTCTTTTTTTACTGACCGCTAACGTTTTTGAAGTATCTCGCTAGCATTTGTTTTTGCAAATGTGGGTTAAACAAATATGCAAAATTTCCCGGAAAGCAGGAATAATTAATTGACGAGCAAATGAAACTGTTTTAGACAAGCGTTATTTTTTACTCACTAAACCTTATTCAAAAATTCAATACCTCCTATTTCATTTTCTTTAATTTGACATAGTAAATTTAGTAAATGTGTTTCGCTATGAATAGCCATATATAATTTAAAATAATATAAGGCATCTTGTTCACTTGTATTTTCAAATCGCCACTTTACTTTTAACAAATCAATAATAATATCCGTTAAATCATCTATTTCATCTTCAAGTCCAATTTCCGGTTCAATTTCATTAGGATATAGAACTTTATTGTAAAATCCAAAAGCTGGAAAATTAGATGAAACATTTTCTCTAATTAAGTTGTAATTAAAATCAGGTTCTTCATCATATTCTTTTTCTTCACAAGTAAGCTTTAAATTTATGAAATAATAGTAAAGATTGATTAATAGTTTCTTTAAAACATAAATCTTATCATCTATTTCTAATTTTGGAGTATTCCCAAATTGAACAATCTTCTCTATAACTTCTTTTAATTCTTTCAATTTGTTTTTTTTAATGTTGCCTAACGCTCTTAGTGTATCTCGCTAGCATTTGTTTTTGCAAATGCGAGAAGACATTGGCTTTGTTGCTTAGATCATACACGATATAAAGCCGGATTAAATGCTGAAAATTCAGAAGTTAGGACGTTTTCTTGCCGGTACTAATTAAGTGAGGTATCTCTCAAAACTTTAACCGTTGTTTTTAAAATGTCAACATCTTCTTTCAGTTTCTCATTTTCCTCTCTAAGTGCTTGGTTTTCTTGCTTCAGTTCTTCAATAATTTCTGCATTTTTATCTGTTGAAACAGCAACTTCCCGGCTTTGCTCTTGGGGATTAGCTTCTTCAACTTCTGAAATAAAATAATGGGTGTCGCCCCACCACGGGAACGTTTTAAATCTCTCTTTATAAGTAAGTTTAACATGTTTTCCTTGCAAGTTTTTTAATAAGTCTATAACTTCTTCTTCTTTATCCAGAACTGAAAAATCCCAAAGCGGTTGAGTTGCTTCTTGACTTATTTGTCCTTCCCAAGTTCTAAAAACAACACCTTTTTGGCTGAATTTCACTAATTCACCGGCTCTGTAACCATGACTGTATGAAAAATAATAAACAAAGGCATAATAAGCTCCGCCGGCAATAATCAGTATTAATACGAAAATTATCAGAAATTTTTTCATTTTTTTAAGATTAAAATAATAAAACAATGCGTAAAAATAGGAAAGTTTTTATTACAAAACATTTTTATGTATAAAAAAACAAGATAATTGTTCTTATACATTCATAGCTTCAAGTATAATATGCAACAGCTCTAAGGTATGTTCAAAAATTAGTGTAAATTAAAAAACCCGCAGATTGCCGAAAAAAATTTAATTTTGAAAAGTCTATGAAAAAGTAAAATCCCGGCATACTTTTTTCATCTGTAATATATATTTAAACGATTGATTGTGAAAAAAATATTTGTCATAGTAATTACTTGCTTTATCTGCACATATACTTCAGATGCTCAGAGCTTTGAGATATATAAAGGCGATACTGTAAACATGACAGATGTTCATCATAAAAAACAAGGCTACTGGCTTATTTTCAAGCCCAACTCCAAAGACATAAGCGATGAAGGAAATTTTATCAACGGCAAAAAAGAAGGGGTTTGGAAATCTTATTATAAAAATGGACAAATCAAATCCGAAATTACTTATAAAAACGGACAAACATACGGCAAAGCAACGGTATATTACGAAAACGGAAATATTGCCGAAGAGGGTACTTGGCTCATTGACAAATGGGTACACAAATATAAAGCATATTATAAAAACGGAAAATTATCTTATGCTTGGAATTATAACGAAAATGGAACTCGCTGCGGTTATCAGCAATATTTTTATGAAAACGGCAATATTAAAATTGAAGGCGAATGGGAAGAGGGAAAGGAAAAAGGAGTGATTAAAGAATATTATGCCGACGGCTCAATACGCTCCGAAAGAATATTTACCGAAGGAAAGATGCAAAAAGAAAAGTTGCATAGCCCCGGAAAAAAAGAAGCTGTCTCAAAAGCAAAAAGCAAAAGCAGAGAAGTGCCAAAGAAAACTTCAACAAAAACATCCAAAGTAGAAGTATTTTCCGGTACCGGGCAGCACACTTTTTATAATAAATTTAATAAAATTGAAAAAAACGGCTTCTTTAAAAACGGCTACCTAATTGAGGGCAAACACTTTATTTACAATAAATCCGGAACCTTAATAAAAATTGCAATTTATAAAAACGGAAAAATTATAAAAACAGAACGCCCAAATTAATCCTTTTCGAAGGCATTGGCACTTAATATTTTTGAATATTTTTGATTGTTGCTTAATAATTCAACGGCTTTTAAAATGGTTTCGTCAAAGGGGTTAAACACCTTATAATATTCTTGTGCCCCCCATAGATCAGAAGCAATAAGCGCTTTTATTTGCGATTTAATATATTTGTTTGCTTTATATTCCGAAATAAATCTTGTCTTTTCATTTTCATCCTCATCTTCACAAACATAAGTAAAGAAGTCGTTTAAATCATCATCGGACAACTCAAATTCCGAAAGGAAATGATTAAATTCCGGATATTGACCAAGAATTTTAGTTCTGTGTTTTTCAACAAATAAATGCACCGCTTCGTTAATTTTAAATCCGCTTACTTTTTCTGTGTAAAAAGACGGATATTTGCCGGTATCAACCGGAATAAAAACATCCGGCATAATTCCGCCCCCGCCAAACACGACTCGCTTTTTAAATAAAGTTTTATATTTCGGCAAACTATCCAGATTGATGCTGTCTTTATTGGTATGCTCTCCGTGTTCAAATCGATTTATCAAGTCTTTGTTGTAAGCATCAACCCCTTTGTTAAACGATTTTTGAATGTTTCTTCCGGAGGGGGTATAATATTTTGCAATTGTTAAGCGTATCAAAGAACTGTCATTTAAGAAAATGGGTTTTTGCACCAAGCCTTTTCCAAAAGAGCGTCTGCCAATGATAATGCCTCGGTCTAAATCTTGAATGGCGCCGGCAACAATTTCGGAAGCCGAAGCCGAAGCTTCGTTAATTAAAACAATCAACTTATTATTTCGATATTTTCCTTTTTTCAGGGTGTAATATTTTTGAGGTCTTTGATGCACCCCTTCTGTATAAAGCACCAAGGTTTTTCTGTTCAGAAAAAATTCCAATAACTGAACAGCTGCATATAAATAGCCGCCGGAATTATATCTTAAATCTAAAATCAATCCGGCATTGCTTGAATTCATCAAAGTATCCGTCGCTTTTTTAAACTCCCTTATGGCAGTTGCCGAAAACCGATTTAATCTCAAATAGCTTATGTCCTTAGTGATATTGTATGCTGCATTGACACTTTTTAAAGGGATTTTGCCTCGCACAACCATATAATCTAAGCATTGTTCCGAATTTCTTCTTTTTACCCTAAGGTTTACTTTCGTGCCTTTTTTCCCTATTAATAAATCTCTGAGTTTTTTATCACTTATTCCGGTTCCGGCAATACATTCGTTTTCAACCTCAATAATTCGGTCGCCCGGTTGTATGCCAGCTTTATACGAAGGTCCATTCTCCACCACACTCAGTATCAACACAGTATCTTGAATAATATCATAACTGATTCCCACACCCACAAAACTGCCTTTTAAGCCTCGATTCAACTCTTCCACTTCATCTTTTGAAAAATATAAGGAATGCGGATCCAGTTTTTTTAATAAATCTCGGATGGCATCTTCAATAAGTTGTTCCTTATCAACACTGTCGGCATAACTTTCGGTAACAGCGTCAAATACCTGTTTAAACTTGGAAATTTGCTGTTTGTTAATTTGAGCCGACAAGTTTATGAGGGCAAATAATAAAAAGAATGTGAAAAAAACTTTTTTCATATGTTTATATTTATAATTTTTAAAGGTCATATAGGAACACCCTAAGTTATTTCATTACAAATAATTAATAGTGTTGGCAAATAATCATTCCGTTGTGTGATTAAATCTTAATCCCGGGTGTTTCATATGTTTATATTTATAATTTTTAAAGGTCATATAGGAATACCCAAAGCTACATTGAGCACTTTATATTCTCCACAGGGTTTAAACCCTGTGGAGAATAATCATTCCGCCGAGAGTCTTTTATCAGTCCGGGCGTTTCTTTTTGAAAACCAAACTAAATAATGGAATAATTATCAATATTAAATTTACTTTTGCAATAAAACAAAACCCAAACGATTCTATTATGAAGTCAAAATTATATATTTTTATTGTTATTCTTTTATTTTCGACACAAATTAGTGCACAAAGCATTATTTTTTTTAAGCCGGTAAGTTTCGGAAAGCCTTTTGTATCGGATACAAGAAGCCCGATTACAAAATTAAGTACAATTTATCTGAATAAAATCTCGGAATACTATTATAAATCGGAAGTTTCAAAACGCCCGTTTATAGAAGCTCGATTTGGTTACGGAATACCGCTTATGGCATATCATACAAAAAACACAAGTATTGCTTTAAATATGCAAGGAGGTGCGGTTACCTTAGTTGATATGTTCGAGCCGGAAACCGCTCCGGTTATTAACACAGATTATTGGTTCGGCGGTGAAATAAAAATGATTAAACGATTTTCCCGGCAATCTTTCCTGAAAAACATAAGCGTTAAACTCTTACCGATGTTTCACGAAAGCACTCATATCGGCGACGAATTTGCCATGCACGGATACAGTCAAATCCCGAACTTTAAACGCATCAATGTTTCTTATGAAGCATGGAAATTATCTTTATGTCTGAATGATCCCGACACGTTAAGCGGAAATATTTTATCACTGAAAGTCGGCATCCAAAGTCTGTGGGGAACCCGAGACGGTTACTATGTAACAGACAGTTACGAAGTAAAAAATGCAAAGATACCGAGCAGCAAGAAGAAAACAGAATGGTATTTTTCAGGAAATTACCAAAGGACAAAAGGCTTCTTATGTTCCGAAAAGTTCGTTAATATTTTATCGGCGGAAATCAACAACCGACCCAAGTTTTCTTACAATGCAAATATTCCGGAAAGCCGAGTATGGTCTTTCAATGTATTTTTTGGTTGGCAATACAAAATCTCCAACAAAGCATTTCGCAATGTCGGCTTTTTTCTGCAATATTACTCCGGCTTAAATCCGCACGGGCAATTCCGAAATGAAACTGCTTGGCGTGCAACAGGAATAAGTATTGTTTTGATGTAGCCTTATTTTTTTGTTTCTTTGCCGAACGTATGAAAAACAAACTTCGTTTACCGATTTTCAATATAATTAAAACCCTTGCCAAAGAAGAGAATTTGCAGGTGTATGTTATCGGCGGTTTTGTTCGAGACCTTATTATGAACAGAGCCTCCAAAGATGTCGATATTGTACTTATCGGAAACGGCATACAATTAGCCGAAAAGATTGCAAAGAAACTTCCCAAACAACCAAAAGTCAGCATATTTAAACGATTTGGAACTGCCATGTTTAAATATGAAGGCATTGAATATGAATTTGTGGGCGCTCGCAAAGAATCCTATTCGCCCAATTCAAGAAAACCGGCAGTTGAAGAAGGCAGTTTACAAGACGACCAAAACAGAAGAGATTTGACAATTAATGCGCTGGCAATCAGTTTGCACCCCGACACATTCGGAGAATTGCTCGACCCTTTCAATGGCAAAGACGATATTTCAAATAAAATAATACGTACACCTCTTGACCCGGACATCACTTTTTCGGACGACCCGCTGAGAATGATGCGTGCCGTACGTTTTGCCTGTCAACTTGACTTTGAGATTTATCCGGAAACCATCGCAGCCTTAAAAAGAAATAAGGAACGTATTAAAATTATTTCAAAAGAACGCATCAGCGACGAGCTAAATAAAATAATTCTGTCTCAAAAACCCTCACGCGGCTTTAGCATCTTAGAGCAAACCGGCTTATTGGAACTTATTTTTCCGGAAATGACCGCGCTCAAAGGTGTTGAAACCATAAACGGCATGAGCCATAAAGATAATTTTTTACACACCTTGCAAGTTTTGGATAATATTTCCGAGAAAACGGATAATTTATGGCTCCGCTGGGCTGCTATTTTACATGATGTAGCAAAACCGGCAACAAAACGATTTACGGAAAACGGCTGGACTTTTCATGCGCATGAATTTGTCGGAAAAAAGATGATTCCCGGAATTTTTAAAAGAATGCGACTGCCCATGAATGAAAAAATGGCTTATGTGCAAAAACTTGTGCTTTTGCATCTGCGACCGATTGCTCTGGTCAAAGAAGAAGTCAGCGACTCGGCAGTCAGACGATTGCTTTTTGAAGCCGGAAATGATATTGACGATTTAATGACCTTAGCCGAAGCTGATATTACATCTAAAAACGAACGAAGAGTTAAATTTTTCTTGCAAAATTTAAAAAATGTCCGACAAAAACTCATTGAAGTAGAAGAAAAAGACAAACTGAGAAACTGGCAACCCCCAATTACCGGTGAAATTATAAAAGAAACCTTTAATTTGCCGCCCTCTAAAAAAATCGGTATTATAAAAGATGCCGTGCGCGAAGCCATCCTTGAAGGAATAATTCCCAACGACTATGATGCTGCTTTCGATTATATGATTTCGTATGTAAAAGAACATAAACTTGTTTAACCCGCATTTCGAGACTTTTGCAAAAGTAAAGCCAAGAATCTAACTTTGCAATCGCAGAAGCTTCAAAAGTCGGAAGACCGAAGACCGAAGTCGGAAGAAAAACGCTCATGCTTGTTTGCTGCGAGTGTGTTCTTTGCAATTTTCATGATTTTTGACAAATCGCAAATTCCCCCTTGGAGAAGGAGGTGTAGGGGGATTGATTTTACAAAAAGCCTAAAACATTATACACCAACAACTTATAAATCCAGATAGATAAAATTTCGAGACTTCTGGAAAAGTAAAGCCAAATAGCTAACTTTATCGGTGTAGCCCTCACGCAAGTAATTGAGAATTGAAAATTAAAATGCTGATAAAAAAGCAATTTATAATTTACAATTAAAACAAAACCTTATTGTCGGTTTAAACCTTAGTAGAAATAAACACCCAAAAGAAAACCAACCTTATTACCTTATAAAAAAATGCTTGCCGGAGATAATTCTTAACCGCAAAGGATGTAAAATTTAGCAAAAAGCGCAATTGCAAGTTCCCTCTTGGAAAAGAGGGTGTAGGGAGATTGATTTTTCAAAAAATAAGACACTGTATATTAGCAGCTTGCGGATTTAGCTAGATAATAATACGGGTTAAGCTAAAAAATAACAAGCAGATTACCTCAAAAAGAACAACAGTTTTTTGGCAATAAGTCGAAAAAAGGGATGAAATTTTTCATCTAAAATATTTTGTTTCGTCAAAAAAATGTAACTTTGTTTGCCAGAGAATATTAGTTTGTTTTTATGTTTTGCTGAATTAGAGTTGAATTTTCTATTTATTTAACCAAATTATATTTCGACATGAAAAAGATTATATTTTTAAGTTTTGTACTATTGTTTGTGAGTTTTTCAGTTTATCCTCAGGCTCATATTACAACAAGAAGAGGAAAGTTAAAATCATTTGTTGCACAGCGGTCTGTAAAAGGGATGTTTGCCGAAATCAGCACAGAAACCCGCTATATACCCGGTGATACTGTTGATATTAATTTTATTTTAGACTATCAAGCAAATGCTCCCTATGAATATGGAGACTCTGTCGCTTTAACTTTTCCTGCCGGATTTACCATTATCGGAAGCCCCACCGATCCTATTGTTGTCCCAAATGAATTTGGGCAAGAACCGGAAATGTTAAATCCTATCGATGGTCAAACAATCTCTTGGGGCGATAATGACAATGATTATGGAGGCATCTATGTAGGGCTGCACCCATTTGTTGTAACTGTATTTGTTGATGCAACGGTAAGCGGTACGCAAAATATACAATATCATGTTTCAGGAGATGAGTTCGGTCCGTCTCCCGGCAATATACATTCTGTTGATGGTGTCGTTTCCATTATGGAGTTTTCGAATTCTCCGGATCTATATGCAGATGCTGCGGACTTGGTTGCCGAATATTATAGTTTACCCCTTGATCAAGCTAATTTTAATCCTACGGGAAAAATTGGTAATCTTGGAGAAGAATTAACGGAGGATGTAACTATGACTTTATCTGTTACCGGCGGCTACTCAAATACCCAAACGATGACAGATACTTTAGATACTTACGAAGAAACAACTCTAAACTTTGATAATTTTGTTGCGACCAATTTAGGAACACACACCTTTACTTATGTCGTAAATTATAGTAACGATGCTGATTTCTCCAATAATACATTTTCAAAAAACATTGATATTAATCATGAGCTTAGCTGCAATAATGGCATAAAACAGGGCGTTGTAGGCATGAATCTTAGTGGGGCAGAAATAGGAAATGTGTTCACTGTTAATGCGCCGGATACACTTACTTCTATCAAATGGAAAATGGAAGGTGTTTTGGGGGATTCTATTTATGCCGTTGTTAGGTCGTTTGATGCTCAACCCGGAGAAGAATTGGGTAAAAGTATTGTTGTTGTAAATGACGGACGAACAGACTATTATCAGGCTGACATGCAAAACTCCCTTGTCTTACAACCGGGTAATTATTTTATCGGGCTTGTTGAGTCACAGAACGGATCTTGTGATTTGGAATATACAAGCACACCTTATGTCGATGGTAAAGCATGGGGTTTTGACGGCAACCAATGGCAAGAAATAGCAATTTGGGGCGGCGGATTTGCACGTATGTTCAATATCGTTGCAGTGTTTGATAATGTTGAACCTGTATTAAATGATATTAAAATGATATCCTTAGATTTTAGAGACAGAGAAGCACAAGGGGCATTGAATATTGTAGGAACGATTCAAAACAAATCAACCCAAACGCCTTTGACCTCTTACGATGTGGTTTATAGTATTGACGGAGGGACAACATCAGCAGTTTATTCAGTTTCAGGCATCAATATTGGATTGAATGAAACGCATCAATTTACACATAATATTCCTGCAAATCTATCGGTTGGAACTCATACCATAGAAGTTGTTATTTCCAATCCTAATGGCAATATAGATGAAGATGCCTCTGATAACAATATGTATAAAAATGTTTGGGTTATTAACGAAGCATACCCTCAGATGGTTGTTGCAGAAGAAATTACCGGAGTTCGTTGCCCTTATTGTGTTTGGGGCTTGTACGGCATGGAATATGCCGAATTACAGAATCCTGATAATTTCATTGGTATTGCTATACATAGTAGCAGTATGGGCTTAGATCCTATGGCTATTACTCAATACGAAACCGCATTTACGGATGCTTTTGGACTTGGACAACCAAATGTAGCCTTAAACAGAATGGAGCTTGTTCACCCTAAACACTTACCCCAAGAAGGTACTACTGCCGATGGAACTGATGTTATGGCACAAATGAAGAATCACCTGCCATTAGCTAAAGCTTCTGTAAACAATATTGAGTATAATGATGAAACAAGAGAAATAACATTCCAAGCATCAGCAACTTTTGCGACAGATTTAACCGGTACGAATTATAGATTTGTTCCGGTAATTACCGAAGATAATGTAACAGGGAATACTTCTGATTACGATCAAGCCAATGCTATGAGCGGAAGTTCTACAGCTTTTGTTACGCCAATTACAAATATAGATTTTCAAAACGGACCTTTTAACATGCCGGCATCAGAGATGATATACAAGCATGTAGCAAGAGCCTTAATTGCAGGCTGGGAGGGACAAGAAAATAGTATTCCTGCGGATTTAACTTATAATGTTCCCGTAACATATGACTTTTCTTATACCATTCCGGAAGAATATAACGAAAATGAAATTCGGATTGTGCTTATGATAAGAGATGCGGCAACCGGAAAAATCATAAATGCAGCTAAAAACGATATAATTACGAGCATTACTACTCTTGATGATATGAATGTTCATCTATATCCTAATCCAACAAGCGGCTTGCTGTATATAGACGGAGCGGAGAACACACAAGTTCTTATTTATAATATATTAGGTCAAGTTATTTATAATCAAAGAAAAATATCTAATCACGAATTAATAGACCTTACGAAGTGTGATGCAGGGAATTACATTATTAAATTTATTAAAAATAAAAAAGTAATCACTCAAAAACTTATACTTACAAAGTAAGAAAAATAATAATATGTATAACAGCCCGGGGAATATACTCGGGCTTTTGCATTTAGCGAATTAATAATCAATTAACCCGCATTTCGAGACTTTTGCAAAAGTAAAGCCAAGAATCTAACTTTACAGTTGCAAATGCAGATGCAAAAACTGCAAATTTCTCAAAACATCAAAATACTATAATAACAACTTACAAATTTAGTTAGATGGAATTTCGAGACTTTTTAGCAAAAACAAGTATCTAACTTGACCGTTGTAGAAGATTCAAAAGTCGGAAGACCGAAGTCTCGGCAGCAAACAAATGCGCACATTTGTTTGCTGCAAGTGTGTTCTTTGCAATTTTTCAAGGGTTTTAGCAAATAGCAAAATCCCTCTTGGAGAAGAGGGGGTAGAGAGATTGATTTTCGCAAAAAATAAAACACTGTAAATAAAAGCCTTACATACTTAACTAGGTAATAATGCGGGTTAAAGGGCAGGCTGCCCATCAACATAAAAAAAGCTGTCCGAAAAGGACAGCTTTTTTTATGTTTAAACAAATACCTTATTATTGAATAATACGGAATTCTGTTCTTCTGTTTTGACGATGCTCTGCATCAGTACATTTAACACCGTTTGCACAACGGTTAACCAATCTGGTTTCACCATATCCTCTGGCAACCAATCTAGAACGGCTAATTCCTTTTTTCACTAAGTAATTAACTACAGATTGTGCTCGTTGTTGAGATAAAGATTTATTGTATTGGTCATTACCTCTTGAGTCGGTGTGCGACATAATCTCAATGCGAATACCCGGTTTATCTTTCATTAAACTGTATAAGTATTGATCAATAATCTTTTCAGATGCCGGTGTAAGTTTTGCACTTGCTGTTTGATAGAATACCGGAATAATATTAGAGTTTCCGCTCACTAAACCACAGTCAACTTCTTCCCAAACAGTCATTCCGCCTTTTTTCACCAATACAGTTTTTGTAACGGTTTTTGTAACAGCCGGAATAATTTTTTCCTCAGTTCTTGCCGGTTTATCCACAACTTGTTTTTTAATAACTTTATATTGAGCAGGTATCTCAATTTCTTTCATGGTAGCAGGAGTTTTAACAACTTGCTTTTTGTAAGTTCCTTTAATCTCGGGAACATCAATTGGAGTAGTTGATGCATCTGCGGTTAAAGTTGTGATGGAAACAACTTCATTTCTTGCCGGACGCTCAACAAAACAAGCAACCATACAGTCATCTTTATTTGCCGAAGGGCAGTCTTTTAACTCAGTGTATTCCCAACGTCCTGTTTTGGGATAAACCTCAAAAACTTTGCTGTCTTCGCCAAAAGTAGCCGGAACAACTTTTAAATTTTTGGTAGCTTCTTTTTTTACATAAGGTACATTAACTGTTTCGTAAACAGCGGGTACATAAACTAACTTTTTAGAAGCTTCTTTTACTAAAATACGTTCCTCAACTGTTTTAAACGTTGCGGGATATGTTACTAATTTTTTATATTCAGGAGAGACTGTTACAGTTTCTGTAACTTCTTTAAATTCATCAGCGGTAATACATTTAACATAACACTTGCCGGGTTCAGGATTTGGGGGTAATTCTTGAGCAAAAACATTAGCTCCGATTAAGAATAAAAAAGTCGCGAATAAATAAATTTTGTTCATGATGTTTTTTGTTTTAATTTAAAAATAATCTATTAATATTATACAAATGTAACAAAAAAAAATGATTATAAAAATTTTTTTCAGGATTATTCTATAAAAAACTTTTAATAAATAGACACACACGAGCGAAAATCGAATTTTCGAGCCGGACACTTTTTTTCTAATTCTTTACCCATCATAAAAATAAGATTACACCGATCAAAAGGATATATTTTTCATATTTTTTCAAAAAAATGACGAGCAATTAATTCGCATTTCGAGACTTTTGCAAAAGTAAAACCAAATAGCTGACTTTTTACGATTTCATGGTTTTTGGCAAACAGCAAAATCCCCCTCGGAGAAGAGGATGTAGGAAAACCAACCTCCTTAAAAAACACTAAACAACAGTAAATAAACAGCTTACAAACACTGTTAAATAAAATTATTCACCAAGTAATCTATTCCGGTCAGCATCTACATCAAAATAAGGCACTTTGTTTGATAAGCCTCAGTCACCATATCAAAGGATATGCCTCAATCGCCTTTTCACTTATTTTATTGTATATGCAGCCCTCGCTAAGAAGACTTGATAAATAATTTGGATTAAGCAAAATACTTGGCATTTAAAGAAATAATATTATTTTTGTTTGCAGGGAATAAAGAATCTTCAGCAAATTAACAATTAAATATAAAAAATATGGAAATCAATAAAAAATTGTATGTAACTTACGGCGCGCTCGGAATATTTTATGTTCTCATAAAAATAATATTCATTTCATTCGGATATTTGCATTTCGGAGCAATTTTTCATGGCAGCATACCTTGCATTTTATCACTTGCTGCAGCAATATGGGCATTTAAATCGGACAAGAAAGTTTTTAAAATAAAATTAATGCTTTTGCTGCCCGTTCTTTTTCTTATTATTACACCTGTTTATATGTATCTAAAGCAAGAGAGTGAATGGCTTACAAATGGTCGCTTGCCTGTGCTTATCATCTATGAATTTATGGCATTGGCACAAATCTTTATTGCAAATAAATTATTACAATCAAAATCATAAAAAAAGGCTCCCTCATGGAAGCCTTTTTTTATTTTGTGCCGGAGTAAGAAAACAACAAAAATACGTCTAAGAAAGTATTTAGTATTTTCTTGCAGAGGCTATTTATTCACATGTTGCCCTAAATACATATTAAATTGCAATAAACCTTTCATATAATCGGGAATATTTGCATACCATCGTTCTTGCGCTTTTCTGTTCATCTTCGACAGGTTTGCCGTAAATGCAAAACGCTCTTCCAGCAAGCTGTATGCCTGCAATGTGTATTTACGGGCAAGTTCGCCTTGATTGTTCGCATATAATTTACTGAGCACATCTTGGTACAATGCTGCAGTTCTGCCTATATCTTCCTGCATGGTTTCTAAATACTTATTCTCAAGAGAGCAATAATATACCAAATCTTCGTGGTAGTTATTTAATGCTGTTTTTAAAAGTTCCGTAGCTTTTTTCGGCTTGTTTATTTTAAAATATAATTCAGCCAATAGAACATCATAGTAACTCAATTGTGCCAATGAATTGGGAAATAACTCAACACATCTGTCCAAAACTTTTTCCGCCTTATCATTTTTACCTTCCTGAATAAGCTGTCCGGCAAGTGCCCTAAAACTGCTTTTAAAGTTCATGATAAATCGGCGATTGTTTTCGTTTAAATATATTTTTTCGGGATGCGTATCCAAGCCGCCCCACAGGAATTTATTCATTAATCGGTCGTAAAGTACATCCGAATTAACCGAACCTTCCGAACCGAAAGTTTTACCGGCTGCTTTTATCGGCACAATTTTATAAGCCAAGCCCTCTAACCGGAAATAATCTTCCAAATTTAAATACATACTGTTACCAACAGTTGCGGCAAAATAAATCGGACGTTTCCAGTTGTTTGTTGCCAGCATATCCAGCACCATCATTTCATTTTTTGCGACATGTTGTTTGCGAATATCCCATTTTATTGCATCAAGTATTTTTGCAGAGTCTTTCGGTGCCACAATACCGTTCTTCAAAACAGTTTCTTTATCAACCGGCAACACAAAATTTGTAGTCGGCAAATAATTCACTTTTTGACCGTTTTGTAAAGGAGCTTTATACGCATCGTCTTCTTGTGCAATATGATTTATGATTGACTGCAAATACAGTCCGGTATTAGAAATATCCTCAATCAATTTCCGAACTTTTTCATTTAAGGGTTTAAGCGTTTCAAAATCAACATTCAAACCTTCATCTTTAATGAGTTTTTCAGTTTCTAACCGTTCTCTAATAAAGGCATAAAACTGAACAGGATCAACTGCCTCATAGCCTTTTGATAAAATGGCATACTTGTTTGCGAATTTATCCTTAAAGTTTGTTTTGCCGAGATAATCAAAATATTCATTATACAGTTTTTTATATCTGTCTTGGAATACATCTTTATTGGCTTTATATCGTCCTTGCAAATAAATTCCGGGGTTTTCTATCTTATATAAAACATCTCGGGTGCCATCTTGGTATTGGTCCGGTTTCAAAGTAAAATCAATCGGAGCCGATTTGTATGCCTGTTTGCGCATTTGATTAATATACCAATGGGTATTAAAATAGCTCAAATTAACCACTCTTACATCTGTTCTGAAACCTTCCACTTCTTGTACATACCACAAAGGAAAAGTGTCGTTATCGCCGTTTGTGAAGATAATGGCATTCTTGTCGCATGAATTTAAATAGTTTTTGGCATAGTCTCTTGCAGTATATAAAGAACTTCTGTCGTGATCGTCCCAATTTTGCTGAGCCATTAATATCGGCACCGGCAAAGTCAGTATAAGCGCTGCACTTGCACTTGTAATTTCTTTGGTATATTTTTTCAAGAAATTATACAAAAATGCAAGACCGAAACCGACATACATTGAAAAGACATAGAAAGAACCCGCATAGGCATAATCTCGCTCTCTGGGCTGGAACGGCGGTTGATTTAGATATAACACAATGGCTATGCCCGTAAAAAAGAAGAAAAGCATAATAGCCCAAAAATAATTTTTTCCGCTTTTGCCTTGTTTATACAAATAAAGCATTCCCAAAATACCGAGGATAAAAGGCAAAAAGAAATAGACATTTCGCGATTTATTATCTTTCATTACTTGCGGAATTTTATCTTGGTCTCCCAATCGCCATTCATCAATAAATTTAATACCGCTTATCCAGTTTCCGTCTTTCACGTTTCCGTGTCCTTGAATATCATTTTGTCTGCCGGCAAAATTCCACATAAAATAACGCCAATACATAAAATTCAGCTGATAATTAAAAAGGAATTTCAAGTTTTCCGCAAAAGTTGCCGGTCTTTTCGGATTGTAATAGTCATAAGCCACCTCACCGTATCGGTTTCTGATGATTTGACCGGTATTCGGGTCGGTTTTTGCAAAATAGAAATCGTCTTTTGATTTTCCGAGCCAATTGATGTAGCCGGTAACATGGTCGGGGCTTTCCGAATTACTGTACATTCTCGGAAAGAATGTAATATATTCGTCATCGAAATTACGTCTGTTTTTATAACTTATAATAACATATTTGTCATTGCCCTTTTCGTCTTTTTTATCCAAATAAACCGGTTTTACTTGGGGATAAGGGTCTTCTCTGTCCAAAGGTGCATTAAAATACTGTCCGAAGAACAGCGGGCGGTCGCCGTATTGCTCTCGGTTAAGATAGCTGAGCAAAGAGAACACATTGTTCGGGCGATTTTGATTCATCGGCGTGTCGGCTTTGGAACGAATAAGAATGAGCAAGAAAGACGAATAACCGATTAGAATAACGGCAAACATGGTGAAAATGGTGTTCCAAAGCACTTTGTTTTTCTTTAAAGTGTACCTAATTCCCAGAATAATACCGCCGAATAAGAGCACGAAATAAAAAATTAATCCGGTATAGAAAGGCATGCCAAAGCCGTTTGTAAAGAGCAATTCAAATTTAGAACCTATCACAAAAAGCCCTTGAATAATGCCGTACATGATAAGCAATAAAATGGCAAAAGATATGAGCATCGCATAAATAATTCCTTTTGTGCTTGTTTCATATTTTCTGAAATAGTAGATGAATACAATAGCCGGAATTGCCAAAAGGTTCAGTAAGTGAACCCCAATGGAAAGCCCCATCAAGTAAGCAATTAGAATAAGCCAACGATTGGCGTATTTTTGGTCGGCTTCATCTTCCCACTTCAATATTGCCCAAAAAACAATTGCCGTAAAGAATGATGATGTTGCGTAAACCTCACCTTCAACAGCCGAGAACCAGAATGAATCGGAAAATGTATAAACCAATGCGCCGATAAATCCGCTGCCTAATACAACAATTAATTGTGCTTCTGTTAATTCTTTGCCTTTTGCAATAATTTTTCGAGCAATGTGCGTAATGCTCCAAAACAAGAACAGAATGGTAAAGGCGCTTGCCAATGCCGACAAAATATTAACCATTACGGCAACCTGTGAAACATTTCCGGCAAACAAAGTAAAAAAACGTGCCAAAAGCATAAAAAAAGGTGCACCGGGCGGGTGTCCCACTTCCATTTTATAGCCGGAAGTAATAAACTCTCCGCAGTCCCAGAAACTTGCAGTAGGTTCAATGGTTGATAAATAAGTAAATGCCGCAACGGCAAAAGCAAACCATCCGGCGATATTGTTTATAAGCGTATATTTCTTCATTATAAATAATTTTTTTATCTGAAAAACTCAGCGAAATTAACATATTAATTTCTTTTTTAAGAAAATAATTTTAAAATTCACGCAATAAAGTCGGTAAAACTATATTTCTTTATACTTTTGTATGCGCTTTTATGGATTCGCAAATATCTGAAAAGTAAAAGATATTAGAACACACAACAGAGTTCTTGCATGAGCAATTTAATTTAATATATACACATAGAATACCTCAGTATGGACATTTTTGAAAAATGCTATTTATACACCAAAGCAGATGAATATAAAAAGATAGATTTATACCCTTATTTTCATTGCTTAGAGACAATACAAAACCCTATCGTAATAATGGAGGGGAAAGAAAGAATAATGTTGGGAAGCAATAACTATCTGGGCTTAACATCTAATGAAAGAGTAATAAAAAGTGGACTAAAAGCATTGGAAGAATATGGTACAGGTTGTTCCGGTTCCAGATTCTTAAATGGAACTTTGGATATACATCTCGAATTAGAAAAAGAATTGGCAAATTTCCTGAGAAAAGAAGATGTTATTACTTTTTCTACCGGATTTCAAACGAACTTGGGGGTTATTAGCAGTATAGCAGGTCGTCATGATTATTTAATAGTTGACAAAGAAAATCATGCCTCAATTTACGACGGTTGTCGGCTAAGTGCCGGAATAATGAAAAGGTATAATCATAATGATATGCAGGATTTAGAAAAGGTTCTGAAATCTTGCCAAGGCAAACAGCATGGGCGACTGATAATAACCGACGGAGTTTTTTCAATGGGGGGCGACATTGCAAACTTACCTGAAATAGTAAGACTTGCAGAAAAATACGATGCAAGAATTATGGTAGATGATGCACATGGTTTGGGTGTACTTGGCGAAGGTGGCAGAGGCACTGCATCTTACTTTGGACTTGAAGATAAAATTGATATTTACATGGGTACTTTCAGCAAAAGTTTGGCATCATTGGGAGGCTATTGTGCGGCGTCCCATAAAGTTATAGACTTTATCAGGCATCATTCTCGTCCGTTTATTTTTAGTGCATCTATACCGCCTGCCAATTGCATGACAGCCTTAGAGGCACTAAAAGTACTTAAAGAAAACCCCGATTTAGTGGAAAAACTGGATAGTATCGCCTCGTATATGAGAACTCAACTGAAAAAACGTAATATTAAAACAAAAGAAAGTACCACGCCAATTATACCTATATATACTTATGATGAAAAATTAACTTTTGTAATTTCTAAGGAGTTGTATGATAAGGGCGTTTATGTTAATCCGGTACTTCCACCGGCGGCAGAAAATGGTCAGTGCCTAATAAGAACGAGCTATATGGCTACTTTAAGCAAAGATTTATTAGACAAAGCCATTGATATAATTGAAGAAGTTTTAACAAAATACAATTTAATAGAAAAAAGTTTATAGAAGTAGTTAGGAGCATAGGCTGTCCTTAAAACAATATATATGGCATTAATTTTACATATTGAAAGTTCGACATCGGTTTGTTCGGTTTGCTTATCAAAAAATCGGGAAAAAATTGCGGGCAAAGAAATACACGAAATCAACGCACACTCCAAAATGCTCACGGTTCTTATCGAGCAAATGTTGAAAGAAGCAAAGCTTAACCTTAAAGAGATTGATGCCGTTGCGGTAAGCAAAGGTCCGGGTTCCTACACGGGTTTGCGCATCGGAGTTTCGGTTGCCAAAGGTATTGCATACGGTGCCGGCGTGCCTCTAATATCCGTAGGAACATTGCAAAACATGGCTTTTGGGGCAAAACAACATTTGGCTTCGGAAGAAAATTTTTTGCTTGCCCCCATGATTGATGCCCGCAGAATGGAAGTATATACACAACTTTTTGACAAGCATCTAAAGGCAATAAATAATATTTCCGCCGAAATTATTACAAACACTTTTTTAGAAGAAGAATTAGAACATAAAAAGGTCTATTTTTTCGGAGACGGTGCGGCAAAATGCAAAGAGGTGATAAGCAAAAATAATGCTCATTTTTTGGAAGATTTACATCCCTCAGCCGATTATATGATTAATTTTTCGCATCAAGCTTTTGAAAATAAACAATTTGAAGATGTGGCATATTTTGAACCTTTCTATTTAAAAGATTTTATAGCAAACGTTCCCACAAAACATATTTACGGTTAAGAAAAAATTATATACTATTAAAATACAAAACAATGAACACAAAAGATAAAGGATTTAACACAAAACTGGTACATGCCGGACAGGTAGAAGACGTTTTCGGCAGTGCCGTTACCCCAATTTATCAAACATCGACTTTCGGGTTTAAAAGTGCAAAACACGGAGCCGACCTTTTTGCCGGGAAAGAAAGCGGTTATATTTATACGCGCATAGGCAACCCAACTATTCAAGCCTTTGAAGATGCCATGGCGGAATTAGAAAACGGATTTGGCGGAATTGCAACAGCATCGGGCATGGGTGCCGTATCATCCATTTATATGGCATTGCTGGGACAAGGCAAACATATTATTTGCGGAGAATCTGTTTACGGACCTTCCAGAGCCATTTTAGAGCGAGATTTTTCCCGTTTCGGAGTTGAAATGAGTTTTATCGACACTTCCGACATTTCAAAAATAGAAGCCGCCATACAAGACAATACCGTTCTCTTGTTTTTGGAAACTCCGGCTAACCCGACTATGGTTTTAACCGATATTGAAAAAGCAAGCGCATTGGCACATAAACACAATATTCTTGTTGCCGTTGACAACACTTTTTCAAGTCCTTATTTACAAAAACCGCTTAATTTAGGCGCAGATATCGTAATGCACTCCATCACAAAATACATAAACGGGCATGCCGATGTGGTAGGCGGTGTTATTGTTGTGAAAGAAGAAGAATTATACAAAAAAGTAAGAGGTGCAATGGTATATCTCGGCGGAAATATGGATCCGCATCAGGCTTTTTTAACACACCGAGGTTTAAAAACACTCAGTTTAAGAATGGAAAAAGCCCAAGCCAATGCCATGCAAGTTGCCGAATATTTGGAAAAACATCCCAAAATAGCATGGGTAAAATACCCCGGCTTAAAATCACATCCGCAGCATGAGTTGGCAAAAAAACAAATGACCGGTTTCAGCTCCATGATAAGTTTCGGTCTGAAAGGTGGATTAGCAGCCGGCGAAAATTTAATGAACAATGTGCATTTGGCAGTTCTTGCCGTATCCTTGGGCGGTGTGGAAACATTAATTCAACATCCGGCATCAATGACACATGCAGGCTTATCTAAGGAAGCAAAAGATGCAGCAGGCATATCCGATGAATTGGTACGTTTCTCCGTAGGTATCGAAAATGTTGAGGACATTATTGCCGACTTAGAGCAAGCATTGCAAAAAATTTAATGCGTATTATAAAATATGCTAAAATTACAACAGGCGGTTTTTCGGTTTTATCGAAAGCCGCCTGTATGATATAAAAGCATTTTCGATTGAAAACTCTTACGAATGTCCGCGTGCTACAATACGCAAAATTTTAAGGTTCAAATGAAAAAAATGAAATATTTGCTTGATGAAGCATACGCGTAAGAAGCGAACAAATCGTGTGGGTTCGGTTGCATACGAATAATTTGCATAAGGTATGGTTTTATCTTTACTTTTTGCCATGATATATTATTTTTTCGTTATTATTTAATTTAACTGACTGCTATTCCGGAATAAGCCACCAGAACAATTTTGCTTTTGCTTTATATAAGAACATATAGTGCATAAAGAGTTTCATCCAATGTCCGGCAGAACCGACAACACCTACGGTGTCATTAATATTTCGTCCCCATTTAGGATATTTTTCCCAATCTTGCACAATCGGATTAACCGTCATAACCGCCGCTTGTCCTTTAACAATACCATAACCGGCAGAAACAAGGCAGGCAGCCCCCATTTTGGTCATGGAAGCTGTGTGCGGATTGTCCTTTTTCCCGGTTTTAATTTTATGCACAATATTTTGAGCAACCACTTTGCCCATTACGCCGGAGGGCATACCGGTACGCGGCGGTGTCGGGAATATATTTGTTCCGTTAGGGCTTTGCATCGGTTTTGATATGCCATGAGGAGGCGCAAATGCAATTCCGCAGGCATAGATGTTTTCATAAACAGGACTTTGGTAGGTTTTGGGCCAATCATCTGCTGCCCACTCTTCAAAAGTTTTTCCCGAATAATCGGCATCTACTTTCATCATTCCGTTGCCGGCAAATACTTTGTCTGTTATATCCGCATCGTTTTTGTCATAAGCTTTCATGCCTACACCGGCAAAACCGGGTATGAGCATGGCAAAATCATATTCTTTCTCGTGATTCTCGCCATCCAAAGTTTCGTAATATATTTTGTTTGCATCCACTTTTTTAACGCCCGCACGTTTTATCCAGCGAATACCGTATTCTTTAAAAATAGATTCGGTAAACACTTTGGTCGGCGTAATATATCCGTTTCGTTTTATGTATGCTCCGCCCATGCCGAAATCACCGAGTTCATACTCGTTGCTAAGCCACCAAATATCAGCCAAATGGTTTAATTTTCTTTTATTCACTTCAAAAGAAATATTGAGGGCATATTCAAAAGCTGCACCTTGGCAAGTTGCCATAGGATGTCCGGTTCCGATTACGAAAGTTTGCTTTTCGCCTTTTTCCATTTTCTCTAAGGCTTTTTGAAGATTTTTCCAAGCATGTTCCGCATGATCATAGGTACAAACCGATTGGGTAAACTTATCGGGACCTAAGCCTTCAGTTGCGGCAAAATTTAATTTCGGACCGGTTGCATTAATCAAATAATCATAAGTTACCACTTCTTCCTTGTCTTTATCTTCTCCGGCAACATATTGAATTTTAACAAAAGCTTGGTTGTGCGCTTTATTTCCTTCGGGATGAATGGATAATGCACGAGCTTGTTTAAAGATTACCCCCTGTTTTTTATAAACGGGAGCCAGCTTAAATTTTACTTGCTTGGGTTTCATTAAACCCACACCGACCCATATATTTGAGGGCACCCATTGATAATTACTGTTGGGGCTGACCACAATAACCTCATGTTTTTTCCCCAACTTTCGTTTTGCAACCAATGCTGCGGTGTGCCCGGAAATACCGGCACCAAGAATTACAACTTTTGCCATATTTATATATTTTATTGTTTGTAAAAAACCAAATATAATAATTTATTTCCAGAAGTCAAAGAGATAAATCCGAATTTTGTTTTTCATCTTTAAAAAGTTTTTACTTTTGCGGCAAAAATGTCGCCCGAACTTGTTTTTCTTATTATAGCCTCCTATTTTATTCTTCTGATTGTTATTTCTCGCATAACCGGCAAGAATGCCAACACCGCCGGATTTTTCACGGCAAACAAGCAGTCTCCTTGGTATTTGGTTGCTTTTGGCATGATTGGAGCATCGCTTTCGGGCGTAACATTTATTTCTGTTCCGGGCTGGGTGCATGATACAAAATTCTATTATTTTCAAATGGTTTTGGGCTATTTGGTCGGCTATTTTGTTATTGCAACTGTGCTAATGCCTTTATATTACAAACAAAACCTTGTTACAATCTACACCTATTTGCATAATCGCTTCGGAGCAAAAGCGCATAAAACAGGCTCGGCATTTTTTCTGCTTTCGCGTGTTATCGGTGCTTCGTTTCGCTTATTTTTGGTTGCCGGCGTTTTGCAACTCGGGTTTTTCAATGCTTATCATATCCCCTTTTGGGTTACGGTAGCCGTTACCATTGCTTTAATCTGGCTTTATACTTTCAAAGCCGGAATTAAAACCATTGTCTGGACGGATACGCTGCAAACATTTTTTATGCTTACCGCACTTATTGTTACCGTATTCATTATTGCCGGAAAACTAAATCTGAATATTGAAGGTGTGTTTTCCTATATCAAACATTCGGATTATTCCGATATTTTTAATTGGGATTGGAAATCAAAAAGCAATTTCTTTAAACAATTTATTGCGGGAGCTTTCATTGCCATTGTAATGACCGGTCTTGACCAAGATATGATGCAAAAAAACTTGACTTGTCGAAATATTAAAGAGGCTAAAAAGAATATGTTTTGGTTTAGTCTTACTCTTATTCCCGTAAATCTTATTTTTCTTTCTCTGGGGGTGTTGCTCTATGCCTATGCCGAACAAACCGGAATTGCCATACCGACGCATTCCGATGATTTATACCCCTTTTTGGCATTAAACCACCTTTCAACTTTTGCCGGTATTGTCTTTTTGCTCGGCATAACGGCTGCTGCATTTTCGAGTGCCGACTCCGCAATTACGGCATTAACAACAACCTTTACGATTGATTTCTTAAATTTGAAAATTGACAAAAACGATAAAAGCGTAAACAGAAAAAAACGTTTGGTTCATTTTGCTTTTTCACTTCTTATATTTTCGGTTATTTTGATTTTTAAATTAATCAGTGATAAGGACGAAAGCAGTAATGTGGTTTCGGCGGTTTTCAATGTTGCCGGATACACCTACGGACCCATTCTCGGACTATTTGCTTTTGGCATTCTTTCTCGAAGACAGGTAAACGACCGTGCCATTCCTTTTATCGCTGTCATTTCACCTTTACTTGTATTTTTTCTGAATAAATACTCCGAAGTTTTATTGTCCGGATATAAATTCGGCTTTGAACTGTTAATTGTAAACGGAGCATTAAGTTTTCTCGGTTTATTCTTGTTTTCCGCTAAAGCAAACAGACCGGGAAAATAAACTTTACGGCATCAATTACTCAAAATAGTTTTTTATATCGTAGCCTGCATCTTGTAAGAACTTATCTTTTTCCATCAATTTTAAATCACTTTGTACCATTTCTTTCACAAGTGCGTGAAAAGAATATTCGGGGGTCCAGCCTAATTGCGTTTTTGCTTTTGTCGGGTCTCCAATCAGCAAATCGACTTCGGTGGGGCGGAAATACGCAGTATCTACTTTCACAACTGTTTTCCCGACCTCCAAATTTTTCTTGTATGCTCCGGAAACAGCTGCAATAACCCCTCGCTCTTCTTTCCCTTCTCCTTGAAACTCAATTTTTGCCCCGACTTCCGCAAATGCCGTTTCCACCAAAGACCTCACGGAAGTAGTTTTGCCGGTGGCAATTACAAAATCTTCGGCTTTTTCTTGCTGCATCATAAGCCACATCGCTTTTACATAGTCTTTTGCATGCCCCCAATCTCTTTTGGCATCCAAATTTCCCACATACAAAACATCTTGCAAACCCAAGGCAATTTTTGCCGTTGCTCGAGTAATTTTTCGACTTACAAAGGTTTCCCCCCTTACCGGTGATTCATGATTAAATAAAATACCGTTACAGGCAAACATATTATAAGCCTCGCGATAATTAACGGTAATCCAATAAGCATAGAGCTTTGCAACTCCGTAGGGACTACGCGGATAGAAAGGGGTGCTTTCTTTTTGCGGCACTTCTTGCACCAAACCGAACAGCTCGCTTGTAGATGCCTGATAAATCTTTGTTTTCTTCTCTAAGCCGAGTAACCTTACCGCTTCTAAAATTCTTAAAGTTCCGATACCATCCGCATTTGCGGTGTACTCGGGGGTCTCGAAACTAACCTTGACATGACTCATTGCCGCCAGATTATATATTTCGTCCGGTTGTATTTCCTGAATTATCCGAATTAAATTTGTAGAATCCGTTAAATCGCCGTAATGCAATATAAAATTCCGATTCTCTACATGCGGGTCTAAATACAGATGATCTATTCTGTCTGTATTAAACAGCGAACTTCTGCGTTTTAGTCCGTGTACGATGTAATCTTTTTTCAATAAAAACTCGGCTAAATAAGCACCATCTTGTCCGGTTATTCCGGTTATAAAAGCAATTTTAGGCATATTTTATTTTTTTGAAGTATCAAAAGTAATGTTTCTGAAAACTTAGGCAAAATTATTATCCGAAATTTGATAAATTACGATATAATCCGGGTTAAAGCATTTTAATATAGCCGTTTTTATTTTCGACTATACTTGTTTAATAATTTAACCAATTCATAAACCAAACTTACCGGGTTTTGTTCATGATAGTTTAACTGTTTTTGGCTTTCATGTAGTTTTTTAGCTCTTTCAATTGCTTTTTTCTGAGAAACATTCTCGCCGGATTGTAAAAGCGAGTAAATTTTTAAGCAGAAGTCATATTTTTTGCCTTCTTTTTCATAATTGCAATTCCAGACTTTTCCTAATTCTTTATAGTAAAACTTTCGGTGATTTTTTTGTTCTGTATTATTAGTGTCCGATAAAACTTATTGCTATAGCAATAAAAAGGGCTGATTTCTCTACATATTGAAATCAGCCCCAAAAGTTTTATTTTTGCTTTTTCA
>PDWJ01002339.1_pt1 | contig 25446 bp, 28 predicted proteins | sample 1430881 | NCBI WGS metagenome assembly PDWJ01 (sample SAMN01162460, study PRJNA174530) | Oral metagenome, whole genome shotgun sequencing project. | biome: Marine environment; feature: Marine mammal; material: Swab sample of the gingival sulcus; isolation source: swab sample of gingival sulcus...
ATACTTACGCTTTAGGAGATGATAACAGAAAACTTTGAGAAAGCACAAGTGTTTCATTCCGTTTTGTGGCTTTCTCGCAGAGAAAGGAATGGTCATAAAAATGAAAAAATTAATGACAATTGTCTTGATACTAGCACTGGTAATCTGCTTAGCAGGTTGCTCAAATGATGGCAAGTCAAATGATGTGGCAGATCAAAAGACCGTTAATCCGCAAGATAACCCAGTTGTCGCAAGTGTTGACGACGAAAAAATTGATCTTGAAACGTTTAACAAAGCATTTGCCATGCTTGAACTGAGTTATCTAAAACAATATGGTGCAGGCGTTTTAGAACGCGATATCAATGGCAAAAAATTAAAAGATATCTTAAGGCGCGAATTGTTAAATAGTCTAGTTGATGAAATTGTATTGCGTGACTATTTGACAAAAGAGGGCTTTACCATAAACGAAGAAGAACTAAATAGTAAATTGGCCGAGTTTAAGTCTTATATTGCTGGCGAGGCGGAACAAACTGACGTGTTCAAAAAAGAGAAAATTACTGATGATTTTCTGAAAGAACGCATTAAAATGCAAATGTACTTAATTGAATTTCACGATCGCGTACAGCACGAAGTTGAAAGCAAAATAGACTTAGATTCGCCTGAAAAGCAAAGCGAAATTGTCAAGGTTGATGCCCAGCACATTTTAGTAAAAACTTTAGAAGAAGCCAATAAGGTAGTTGAACGCTTAGATAACGGTGAAACATTTGAGACTTTGGCAAAAGAATTGTCACAAGATCCCAGCAATGCTGAAAAAGGCGGTCATTTAGGCTTTTTTAGCAGAGGGGTAATGGTTAAACCATTTGAAGATGCCGCCTTTTCGCTTGGTGCAGGACAAATATCGAAACCCGTTGAAACACAATTTGGCTTTCACATCATCAAAGTTAATCAAGTGGTTACAATTGGCAACTTAAAGGAAACAGAAGATGGTTTGGCTGAACTGGCTGAAATTAGAAGTAAGTTGGCAGAAAACGATTTTGTAGAGGCCTTTGAAAGCCAGTTAGAGGCGCTTCGCGGTGAACATAAAATTGAACAAAACGTAGATTTAATCGTTGGCCCAAGTGGTACAGTTCAACCAACTGAAACAGAGACGATAACCGAGTAGTGTGAGCGCATTTTTATGAAAAAAAATAATTCTTTTGTCAATGTCGCGCTGATATACAGTGCGACACTGATCGTCGTCAAAATAATTGGCGCGGTCTATAAAATATTTCTGGGCAATGTGCTGACAGATGTCGGTACCAGTTATTATTCTTTTGTCTATCCCTATTTTAATGCCATGTTGGCGATTACAACGGTTGGCTTTCCAGCGGCGATTGCCAAAATAACTTCAGAATACTTAGCCGAAGACAACTTACTGGGTGCCGAACAGTTATTTGCCGTCATGAAACGCTTTTTATTGATTATTGGCTTGATATCGACGACCATTTTGTTTGTGGCCGCACCCTTTATTACGTCAATTGGCGGCAACCCGAATGCCAAGTTGTCGATGCAAGCCATTTCGTTGGCGCTAGTCGTGGTCGCTTATATGTCGGCTTATCGTGGGTTCTTTCAAGGACATTCTAATCTGTTTCCGTTTGGTATGTCACAAATTGCCGATCAAATTGGTCGCGTTGGCGTTGGTTTTTTCTTGGCGGTCGCACTGCTTCAATTTGGTGACGAATATGCGGCGGCAGGCGCAACTTTTGCCGCTACACTGGGGACAGCGCTCGGCTTATTAACACTGCTCTATTTTCGTAAGCGCTATGAAAAAGAAAACGGCATTACAGAAAAAATTAAAGTTAAATTGAGTGACCACAAAGCTGAAATTAAGCGCGTTGTCATTATTGCGATACCAATTATTATCGGTGCACTGGTTATGCCAATGGTCAATATGATTGATACTTTAATTGTGATCAATCGCTTAGAAGACATTGGTTATAGTGCAAAAATAGCGAAAGAGTTTTATAGCTATCATGCCTATTTTACGGCATCAATGATCAATTTTCCGCAGGTGTTATTTACAGCGATTCAAGCTAGTTTGTTGCCGGCAATAGCCTTTGCGATCGCCGCCAAAGACAATAAGTCAGTTGGCGATACTATTAAAACGGGCATTAAAGTTGCTTTTTTGGTTGGTGCCCCTTCAGCGATTGGATTGTCGGTGTTGGCTAAGCCAATTATTATGCTACTTTATCCCGCTAAGACAAATGTCATCTTATACACGCCAGGCATCTTAGCAATTGCTGCACTGTCACTAATACCACTGTCACTCTTTCAGGCGACGACAGGTATTTTACAAGGCATGGAAAAACAGCAACTGCCAGCCTTTAATTTGATGATTGGTGCACTGTTTAAAGTTGGTGTCTGTTATGTTTTAGTTGGCATACCGGCAATTAACGTTAAAGGTGCCGCCATTTCGACCTTGTTGGCATTTACAATTGCGGCAATACTCAACTTGCGCGCACTGTTTAAGTATCGCAAGCCAAATTATAATATTATAAACATTACCATTAAACCGCTGATCGCCGCGCTATTGATGGGGGTTGCGGTCGGGCTTAGTTTCAAGGGCATTTCAGCCATTAGTTTTAAATTGGCGACACTAATCAGCATTTTAATTGGCGTTGTTGTCTATGCTGTTTTAATCATTGTTTCTAAAGCACTCGATGTCGAAGACTTAAACTATTTACCAGGTAAGAAATTTTTGTCGAAAGTGATAAGGTGATGTGATGAATCAGTTAACCATTATTGGATTGGGCCCAGGTGATATGTCATATTTAACGTTGCAGGCACTTGATGAATTGCAGGGGGCAGATGTCGTTTACTTGCGCACAGCGCGTCACCCGATTGTTGATGCACTTGCTGCCAAAGGTGTTAACTTTGAAAGTTACGATGCGTTTTATGACCGTGCAGACTGCTTTGAAGACGTCTATCGTGACATTGTAGACGATATTATTGCGAAGTTAGAAAGCCAAAAAGTAGTCTATGCCGTGCCGGGTAATCCCTTTGTGGCTGAAAAGACGGTTGAACTATTAAAAGCGCGTTGTGGCGACATTGAATATGTTCATGGTGCCAGTTTTATCGATGCGGTCATTACAGCACTTGGCATCGATCCTGTAAAAGGCCTGCGCATTGTCAATTCACTTTCACTAGACCCATTTGTACAGCTGGGCGATGATGTGTTGGTTTGTATTCAATGTTATAATTTGGTTGTTGCCTCGCAGCTTAAAATTTGGTTGGGCAATATCTTTTATGACGAACACCCCGTGTTAATAGTACAATCTGCTGGCATTAAAAATCAGCAAAAAATAGTTGAAATGCCACTTTACGAGCTTGATCGTTATCAAGATTTTGATCATTTGACGAGTGTTGTGGTCATACCGCAAAGGCGGCAAATGCGACATCAACTGGCTGAATTAATGAACATCATCAAAATGTTGCGTTCCGAAAATGGTTGCCCTTGGGACAGGGAACAAGACCATCAAAGTCTTAAACCAAGTGTTTTAGAAGAGGCCTACGAAGTGGCCGAAGCACTTGATAATGATGATATCTTTGGACTTGAAGAAGAACTGGGTGATTTGTTATTACAAGTGGTATTTCACGCCCAAATTGCGAATGAAAATGGTGACTTCAATATGGTTGATGTTTGTGATGGCATCAGCCAAAAATTGATTAGGCGTCACCCACACGTCTTTGCTGATACAATTGCTAAAACTGCTGAACAGGTAAAAGTCAACTGGGAAGCCATCAAGAAGCAAGAAAACCAGCATAAGACTGTCGCAGATACCATGCACAAGTATTCGAAGGGTTTGCCGGCACTTTTTAGAAGTCACAAAGTGATTGGCAAGGGTATAAAGGCAGGTTTTGATTGGGAAAACGTTGAACAGGCAATTGCTAAAATAGAAGAAGAAATCGCTGAACTTAGGGCAGCGTTGACGGCGGCAGACCATGTCAATAGTGAAGAAGAACTAGGCGATATATTATTTGCCAGTTGTGTTGTTGCGACTAAATTGGGCATTCAACCAGAAGAAGCCTTACAAAAGTCGACGGATAAGTTTATCAGACGTTATGAGCGCATGGAAAAGCGCCTAAACGCGAGTAATTTAGTGATTAATCAGCTCGATTTAGGCACTTTAATCGATGCTTGGCAAAAATCGAAATAAAAAAATACATTTTTATCAAAAAAATACAAAAAAACACTTGATAAACGCTGTGGATATAGGTAATATGTACATAGCTATTAAATTTCATACATTGTAAATAAGGAGGTAATGTTGTGAATAAAGCTGAATTAGTTTCAAAAATTGCCGATCAAGCGGGTTTGACAAAAAAAGATGCAGAAGCTGCATTAAATGCGTTTATGAACACTGTCGAAGCATCACTCTGTAAAGAGGAAAAAGTTCAGTTGGTTGGCTTTGGTACATTTGATATCAGACACAGAAAAGCCAGAAAAGGTAGAAACCCAAGAGATCCTAAAAAGATGTTAAATATTCCAGCTTCTAAAGCACCTGTTTTTAAAGCTGGTAAAGCGCTTAAAGAATCTGTTAACGGCAAAAGCAAGAAGAAGAAATAAGACAGAAAGTTAATTTAAGCACTTGTGATAAAAAACAGCATGGCGATCGCCATGCTGTTTAGAGTTTTATGAAAAGTTTAGGGTTCAAAGACAATGCAGGCGACATTGTTTTTGTGGAGGAAAAATGATGAATATAAGTCGAGATAAGATCAACAATTTTATTCAAGTTGTAATAGGCATGACTATTTTAGCATTCGCCATTGCCGCCATCTTGAAGCCAAATCAATTGGTTACGGGCGGCATTACCGGTATTTCGTTTATTATGGAAACGCTGTTCCATATTGATTACACAATTGGCTATACAATACTGTCGATTAGCGTGCTATTAGCGACACATTTTTTCATGGGTTGGCGCGAAAGCCGCAAAATCATTATACTGTCAATTTTGTTTCCGATTGTATTAATGGTGTTCAGTCGCTTTAATTTTAATTTAACACAAAATGATATGTTTTTAGCATCGATTTACTACGGCTTGCTTGGTGGTATTGGCACGGGTTTGATACTAAAAAGTGGTTTCTCATCGGGTGGCACCGATTCAATTGGCAAGATTATTCACAAAAAGCTCTACCCCTTTATATCAATCAATTTAATTATCACAATTATTGACTTGGCAATCATCATTGTCTCAATGATGGTTTACGATTTACGGGTTGCGCTTTATGCTGTTATTACGCGTATTGTATTTTTAAAAAGTACTGACATAATTATGTTTGGTTTTAGTAATAAATTGGTGAAACTAGAGATTATTGCCGATAAACAAGAAGAGATAGAAAAGTATATTATGCACCAAGTAAAGCGTGGCATTTCAAAGTACCAAATTGTCGGTGGCTATAGTAACGAAACTAAAACAAAGATCGTAACAATTTGTTCGCCGCGTGAATCAATGTTAATCAGAAAATTTATTGCCGATTGTGACAGAGCGGCCTTTGTCAGTGTATTGCCAGTCAGTTCGGTTTGGGGTGAAGGTGCTGGTTTTAGGCGATTGGAAGAAGAAGATAGTTTTTAAACAGTTGTGAATGGGAGAGCGAATATGACAGATCCGATGCAGTTTATGAGAGAAGAATTTGATAAAATTGACAAAAAATTAGTTGACTTATTAGAGCAGCGTTTTGAATTATCTGAAAAAATTGGCGTTTATAAAAAGGGCATGAACATTGCAATTGAAGATGTAACGCGCGAAGGACAGGTACTACAGAATATTGCAGGTATGACGACTGCGCGCTGCAGTGACAATATTGTGACGATTTATCAGTCAATTTTAGATGAAAGTAAGAAGGTACAGCTAGCAATAGAAAGTGAATAGGGATAAAGCGCGCATTGTCATTTCGAATATCCCAATAATGTCATCTCGACTGGAGCGCTAGCGAAATGGAGAGATCTCGCTTTTTAGTGCGATTGAAATGCAGTGTTTTATGGCGATTGAAACGAAGTGCTTTCGCCTTTGTCGTGCTCCTTCGTATATTTTTAGGTGGGAGCTGCGCGCAAATTCGTGATAGAGAACGTGCTTCTTTCAGATAAGGTGGTTTAGCAGCAGCTCTTACCACTACAAAACACAACAGTCGCACGGGCTTCAAGCACTTCTGACAATCGCTAAAGTTGGCGTCGCTGACAATCTAAGCAGATTGCTTGCAATCTGCTGCGTCGCAAGTTTTTTATTTGTTTCATTGGTTTATTTGATAAGAACAAATAAAATAACGAAAGACTAGTCGTCTGAACCATGCAATGTTTTATGCCTACAAAAGTGTTGGATTAGCTAACACACCGACTTGTCATCTCGACTGGAGCGCTAGCGAAATGGAGAGATCTCGCTTTTGACTTTAGGTTTTAAGTATTTGACTTTAAGGGTTTAGGTTTTCCATTCCACTTTCAGCTTTCCACTTTCTACTTTTATTGCGCTTTAAAAATTGCCGGTTGTAAATTTTTGTGATGTTGCGATGACGTCGTAAAAAACGTTTAGCGTCGATTGGCGCGCGTCAATTTCAGTTAATATACCCTGTTCTTCATAGTAACGTCTTAATGGCTTAGTAAACTGACGGTATATGTCAATTTTATGTAGAATGTTTTCGGGGTGGTCGTCTTCACGCCAAATTAGTTTTGATTCGCAGCGGTCACAAACACCTTCAACTTTTGGTTGATAAATAATGGTGTTAAAGACGGCGTGACAGGTCGGACAAACGCGTCTGGCAGCTAGTCGTCTGACATCTTCTTCGGCATCTGAATCAAAATAGATGACTGAATCAATTGCTCGACCGTTGTCTTGAAGTATTTCATCAAGCGCTTCTGCTTGCTTGAGATTACGTGGAAAACCGACCAATACAATATTTTTCTTATCTGTAATGTGTTTTTCAACCATGTCGATGACGATTTCGTCGTCAACAAAGTCGCCGCGTTCAAATTGTGCTTTAATTTTTTTGCCCAGTTCAGTATCGGCAAAAATTTCTCTTCTGATTAATTCGCCTGTTGCTAAAATGTCAAAACTAAATGTTTCACGTAGTTTTCTTGCTACGGCACCTTTACCAGCGCCAGGTAGCCCCAATGTTAGAATAATCATAGCGCTCTCCTTATAGTCATTATTGTCGATCGGGTCGATCCAAGTGTGATATAATAATTATAACATAGATAATAATCGTGATAAAGGATAAACAATTAGTTATGTCTAAAGTTTTAAAAGCAATTGAACGACAAAATAAAAGAGGTAAACAAATTAAATTATATGCCAAATATCAAGCTGGCAAATATGATGTATTGACTTTTGACAGCTATGATAAAACCGCACTTCAACCGATTTTTTCGATTACCAAGTTTATTACCTGTTGTGTGGTATTAATGGTTGCCAAACAAAAAAAAATTTCTTTAGATACGCCAATTTTTAAGCACTGGCACTATGTGCCTAGCAATAGGCGCGCCCAAAAATTGACGATCTCACAATTTGTCAATATGACAACGGGCATTGATTGGCAAGAAATTGACAATTTTTACCAAGCTGACAATTGTTTTAATCAATTTGTTAAGTCTGCTGATCCAATGGGCTTCTTATTTGCTAGAAAGGTAGTAAATGAGCCGATTTTTACGTATAATAGCGCTGTTAGCCATGCTTTATCTCACTGGGTTGAAGCTGTTACAGGCAAGCCATTTGAACGGGCGGTTGAAAGCTTGATTTTTGAACCATTATCGATTTCGCATTATAATTGGCAAAGAGATATGACTGGTCGCGTTTTTGGTGGACATGGTTTGGCATTGAGAGGTCAAGACTTTATTAAATTAATGCCTTTACTGGCTAATGGGCGTTATCAAAACCGACAAATTTTTGATGTAAAATTACTTAAAATAATACATCATAAGGTTGTCAGTAATACATTAGGCTACAATGGCTACGGCTATGGTTTATGGCATGACAAAATAAAAAACGCACCATTTATTGGCGCGTTTGGCAATGCTGGTCAGCGCATCTACTATTTTCCGACTTTGGGGCAAAGCCATGCGTTTTTAGGTAATACAAAACCTGAATTTGGCATTCAAGAATCGATTTTAAAAACGATTTTATAGCATTTAACGACGTCCTGCTAGTATTAGGGCAATTTCTTCATAGCTCATATCAGAACTAAGTGAAAATGTACCGATTTGTAAGCGATTGCCTACGCCCAATTTGGCAACAACCTTTAAAAACGCATTGGCATCTTCAATTATACCAGCTTGTTTTAACTGCTTGGCAATTACATTGCCGGACGAACCACTTTTAATCGTTATCTTCTTCTTTACGATGTCAGATGTAGTGCTTTGCGCAACGGTTGTTTCAATAATTTCGGTTGTCTGTGATTTCCCTTGCGGCGTATCGGCGCTTTCGGTCATCGTGATATTGACGGTGACTTCTGGTGTCGTCTGCGATGCAACTACACTCGTTTCACTTTGATCGCTTGAAAAAAGCGTTGATTTTATTGGTAACGTATCGTTTAATTTCCAAGAAACCACGCCAAAAATAACGGCTATAATAATAAGCGAAATAATGACGTCGCTCAAATCGTATAAGATATCTTTTAATTTTTCCATAATGCCTCCTGCAACTATTTTACCACATTGGCAACTATTCGTATAGTTCTAATAAGAGATTATTATTAATTTTATAGTTTAATTAAAAGTAAAAAAAATGGCGGATTGCAAATTGCGTTATTTCAAACTTTGGGTTGAATTATTAGATGTAATTGATATACAATATAAAAAATAAAAATTAGGAGTTTACATTTGAAAATATATTTAATGCGTCATTACAAAGTAAAAATGAAATTTCAATCGCGTTACAACAGTACTGATTATATGAAAGATAGCATCGAATACAATTTGCGTGATGTTTACGAGGGGGCGCCCAGTGCGCCAGTTGAAGGGCGACTTTATGCGTCAACCATGAAACGTGCCATACAAACGGCAGAGATGGCATTTAATAAGACGCCTGAAATTTTAGAGGGCATTCATGAAGTTACAATGAAAAATTATCGTCAATCTGATCGCAGCAAGTCAGTTAATTGGTGGGAAACAATGGCGCGCGTGCATTGGTTTTTTAATAATAAGTCACAATACGAAACGCGTGATGAAACCTTTGAACGTTTGACAAAAGCATTAGATTTGCTAGAACAAAGGGGTGAAGATGCCACCTTGGTGATGCACGGTCACGCCATGCGCTGTATGGCTTACTTGCTTAAAAAAAGAGGTTACCGTGGGCGATATGTCTTTAATGCAAAAAATGGCGAAGTCTATCGCTATGAAAGATGATTTGATATACCTATAGTTAATTATAGAGCAACCAGCAATGCTCGTCAGCTATCTTTTGACATTGGCAATTTACAGAATTTAACAATTGTGCTATTTCACTGTTGTTCATATGGTCTAGTTCAAGGACTATCTTGCCCGTTGGGCTCAATTTTTTTAATAAGAACTGAATGGCCTCTACTTGTTCGTCCATCATGTGAAGCACATCGATTAATAAGATGAAGTCAAATTCAGATTGTGTGATGTCTGTGTAATTGTTAATTTTTTGTGCTTTGATATTTTTATAACCTCTTTGTGCGATTTCTGTTTCAATTTCAGCAATCATTGTTTCAGAAATGTCCGCTGCGATGACATTGCCATTTGGACCGACAATTTTAGCTGCTTCAAAGGCATAACTACCAATGCCGGCGCCATAATCAAGCACACGCATTGCGGGCTCAAGGCCAAGGCTTTTTAATGTGTCGTAAATTTTTTGCGGGTTACGTCTTGTCTTTAAAACCATTTTCATAGCAAAAATGGTTAGTTTCGCAAAAATGGTGTCCTTATTAAATTGGTTTTTCATAAATTTCATAAGTGACTCCTTTAAGCAATGATAAAAAACCACTGGCCATTTGAATTGACCAGTGGTTAGATATTTCGCTATTTAACTTTTACAATCCAGCCTTCAGGTGCTTCGACATCGCCTTTTTGAATGCCGACCAGTGTTTCATATAATTTTTTAGTAACGGGGCCAACTTCAGTTTCTGAATGGAAAACATGTAATTTGTCTTTTGTTTGAATGCCGCCAATTGGCGTGATAACCGCAGCTGTGCCACAGGCGCCAGCTTCGACAAATTCGTCAATTTTGTCGATGTAGCAATCGCGCTCTTCAACTTTCATGCCGAGATATTCTTTGGCTACGTGCATCAGTGAATACTTGGTAATTGAAGGTAAAATAGAAGGCGACAATGGTGTAACAAAGGTATGATCAGCCGTGATACCAAAGAAATTAGCTGCGCCGACTTCTTCAATTTTAGTATGTGTCGCTGGGTCAAGATAAATACAATCAGCAAAGCCACCATCGGCAGCTATTTGGTGCGGCAATAAGCTACCAGCGTAGTTGCCGCCCACTTTAGCGGCGCCTGTACCAAAAGGTGCTGCTCTATCGTAGTCAGCAAGGCTAAAGTTAACTGGTACCATGCCACCCTTAAAATAAGGGCCAACTGGTACACAGAAAATACTAAAAATATATTCCGGTGCTGGTTTTACGCCAATGTTGTCACCGACGCCAATTAAAAATGGTCTAAGGTAAAGCGTGGCACCTGAATCGTATGGCGGAACAAATTTTTCATTTGCTTTAACAACTTGGACACAGGCATCAATAAACATATCGACGGGTATTTCTGGCATCAAAATGCGTCTAGCGCTTCTGTTCATGCGGTTAGCGTTTTGGTCGGGTCTAAATATTTGAATACCACCATCTTTAGTGCGGTAAGCTTTAAGGCCTTCAAAGCACTGCTGACCATAGTGAATTGCAGTTGATGATTCGGCAATATGGATCATATTGTCGGTTGTCAATTCACCTTTTTGCCAGCTACCATTTTGCCATTTTGCAATGTAACGATAATCAGTTTTAATGTACGAAAATCCTAAGTTTTTCCAATCGATTGACATAAAACCCTCCTAAATTTTAATACAGCTTTTAAAATAATGTTACACTTACGCGCTTAGGTCATTTGTAATGACTTGCGTTTACTTTATTATACACGATTTAGAAAAGATATTCAATTTATGATACATAGTTAAATATTTTGAGTTAATGCTTCACATTTTGACGATTTAGTGTTAATATACTCATTAAACTCGATTTGAAAGGAGTAATTGTGATTAAATCAGTCGTTTTTTTATTCAAAGTGATCGGTTTTTCAATTTCAGTTGAGCCGCGCTACTGGAAGATAAAATCACTCACCAAAGCAAACAAGCATGCTGAAAAAGATCAGCTATTACGGCAAACTGCTAAACAATTTGCCGATGTTGTACTTAAAAGTGCTGGCGTCGAAGTGATTGTTGAAGGGCGCGAAAATTTACCGCCCAAAGGCAGTCCTGTCGTGTTTACACCCAATCACAGTTCATATTTCGACATTCCAATTATGATACATGCCGTTGATGATATTGTTGGCTTTGTATCAAAACCAGAGAACGCTAGAATTCCATTTATCGGTAAATGGATTAAAGAAAGTTACAGTGTTTATATCGATCGCACATCGCCAGCACGCGCAATAGAAGGCTTACGAGCAGGTGTCGAAATACTAAAACAGGGTCATCGTCAAGTTATCTTTCCTGAGGGTACGCGCTCACCAAGTGGCGCTGTACAGTCTTTCAAAGCTGGTAGTTATAAACTTGCCAAAATGTCAGATAGTATCGTCATACCCGTCGCAATTGTCGGGGCAGCAGATATCGTGCAAAAAAGCGGTAAAATTAAAGCGCAAACTGTGCGCGTTAAATTCTTCAAACCACTCGACCAATCATTAAATACAGTTGAGATGGCGAAAACTGCACAACAAGAAATCAGCGAATGTATTAACAATTTTATATAAAAATATTTATTTAATCATCTTGACAATTATTAAAAAATAGGTATAATAAACCTTAACTGTATAAAAATATTTATATAAAAAAACGGAGGTTATTATGTCTTTTGAAGCAGTTAAAGAAATTATTGTTGATAATTTAGGTATTGAAAGTGAAACAATTTCATTGGATTCGCATTTACAAGATGATCTAGGTATCGATTCACTTGATGCTGTCGAATTAGCGTTACAAATCGAAGAGGTAACAGGCGTTGCTATTCCTGATGATGCGTTTGCTCAAATGAAAACTGTTGGCGACATTGTCAGTTACAAAGCGTAAAAAATGATACTGAGCAAATTGTTAAATATTGAATATCCGATTATTCAAGGGGCAATGGCGCACATTGCAACTGGTGAATTTGCCGCTGCAGTATCCAATGCTGGTGGGCTTGGTGTCGTTAGTTCGGCAGTATATGATCCAGTCGAATTTCGGCAAGCGGTACGCACCTGTAAGGCGAATACCAACAAGCCATTTGCGGTCAACTTATTGTTATTACACCGTCAAATAGATGAAATTGTCGATGTCGTCTTAGAAGAGGACGTTAAAATTGTCACGACAGGTGCTGGCAATCCGGCTAAGTACATGCCACAGTTTAAAGCAAAGGGCATTAAAGTTATGCCCGTGGTTAGCAGTGTTGCCTTGGCAAAAAAAATGGCTAAAGAAGGCGCCTTTGCAATTATTGCTGAAGGCTGTGAAGCAGGTGGTCACGTCGGTGATTTATCGACAATGGCGCTATTGCCGCAGGTGTCTGATGCAGTCGATATACCAGTAATTGCTGCTGGTGGCATTGCCTCAGGCAAACAATTACTGGCGGCACAAATACTGGGTGCGTGTGGTGCACAAATTGGTACGGCGCTACTTGCGACGGCAGAGTGTCCAATTCACGATAACTATCGTGACAGCATAGTGGCAGCACGTTCATCGCGCGTCGTTGTGATTGGCGGCATCAATGGGTATAAGACCCAAGTGATCAAAAACAATATGAGTCGCCAGTATATTGCAGCCGAAAAAAGTGGCAAGACAAAAGAAGAACTTGAGCTTTATACACTGGGTGCATTGGGGCGTGCAGTTAGACACGGTGATGTTGTCAATGGCTCATTAATGGCGGGGCAAGTCGTTGGTCAAATCAATCAAAAAACCGATTTGTCAAATTTCTTTGATTGTCTGATGGGTCAATACGAAAGTGCAAAACAATCGATATGCGTACGCTAAAGTTAAGAGATAAACTACTTGAATTGCCTTTAATTCAGGGTGGCATGGGTGTTGGCGTGTCGCTTTCTTCGCTGGCAGGTGCTGTAGCACAGTGTGGTGCGATGGGCGTGATCAGTGCGGCTAATGTTGGCTTTGATATGCAAAAAGAACTGCTGGCAGATTTAGAAAACGATAAAAAGCGGCTCGCTTATCATATAGAAAAAGCCTGCTCAATTGCCAAAGGGCGCGGCTTAATCGGCGTCAATGTGATGGTTGCAATGACTTATTATCGTGAGATGGTGCAGTGTGCAGCAGATGCTGGCGCTGATGCCGTCATTTGCGGTGCGGGCTTGCCATTAGATCTACCGCAGCTAGTTGGCGATAAAATGTTGTTTGCGCCAATTGTATCAAGCCTTAAGGCACTACAAGTGCTAGTCAAAATATGGCAGAAACGCTATGGCAAGATCATGGATTTTGTCGTCGTCGAAGGGGCTGACGCTGGCGGACACTTAGGTGTTGCGCGCGACGATTTAGCGGCCTATTCGCTACCCGAAGTCATTCAACAAATTCGGGCTTATCTTGATGAACTCAACCAAAAATTACAGACAGATATCAAGCTGTTTGCAGCTGGTGGCATTAGAAATAAAGCTGATGTCGCTCAAATCATGCAATCTGGTGCTGACGGTGTACAAGTAGCTACGCCGTTTATTGCAACGCATGAATGCGATGCTTGCGATGCCTTTAAACAGACCATCGTACAGGCAACAGATAGTGATTTAGAAATTATAAATTCGCCGGTTGGCATGATTGGCCGAGCGGTTAAAAACCAATTTATTAAACGTGTTTCAACAGGGCGTATTGCGCCGACAAAGTGTATCAATTGTATTAAAACTTGCGACCCGACCAAGACGCCTTATTGCATTAGTGAAGCGCTGACATCATCAGTTAAAAGCGGCGCTGGTCTTGTTTTTTGTGGTAATAAAATCAATACGATTGACCGCATTAAAAGTGTAAGAGCAGTTATTGAGGAGTTATTCGAATGAAAATAGCCTTTGTGTATGGCGGGCAAGGTGCCCAAGTAGTCGGTATGGGAAAAGACTACTATCAAAATGAAAGCATGGCAAAACAGTACTATGATAATTTGCAGCTAGACACAGATGTCAAAAAATATGCCTTTGAAGCCAGTTTGGAAGAAATAACCCAAACCGATATCACCCAAATTGTCATCGTCAGCTATCAAGTGATGGTGACTGACTTATTAAAAAATCATGGCGTCGTCCCCAGTGCGACAATTGGGCTCAGCATTGGTGAATACAGTTCGCTTTATGCAGCGGGGGTGTTAAGTCAAAAAGATGCATTAAAAGCTGCTGAAATGCGCGGGCGCTATATGGCGGAAGTCGATGCTGACACCGCAATGTACGCCATTTTAAGAGCAGAAGAAGCCGATGTACTAGCAGCACTTGAAAAGGCGAACACAGGTAGAACAGACTGTGCCTATATTGCAAACTACAATTGCCCTGGTCAAATTGTCATATCAGGCGATCGGGTTGCTTGTCAAAAGGCGGCTGAAATACTTGGTGCAGCCAATAAAAAGGCGATTAAGCTAAATGTGTCAAGTGCCTTTCACACACCTTATATGGATGGCGCAGCAGTCAAGTTCGCCAAGTTCTTAGAAACAGTGCCCTTTAATCAGGCAAAGATACCAATTTACTGTAATGTTACGGGTGAAAATCAAACTGTTGATGCTGAACTGATGGTCAACCAAATGCGAAAGCCAGTCCGATTAGAAGCGGCAATCAGAAACATGTTAGACGATGGTGTTGATAAAATCATTGAAATTGGCTACAACAATACCATTAATAATTTTATCAAACGAATTGATCGCAAGTTAAAAGTTGAGACAATTTCTGATTACGAGAGCTTTCAAAAAGTGTTAGGAGACATCAATGTCAGCTAAAAATGTGTTGATCACTGGCGCCAGCCGTGGTATCGGTAAAGCAATTGCTTTAAAGTTTGCGGCAATGGGTTACGATATTATCGCCAATTATCGCAATCAATCGTCACTAAAAGAACTTGAAGAAGCACTTAGTCAATATCCCGTAAAATTAGTTAAATTAAAGGGCGATGTCACGTCAGTGGCAGATTGCGAGGCGATGTTTAAGGCAATAAAAGAACAGTTTGGCAAGTTAGATGTGCTTGTCAACAATGCTGGCATCACGCGCGATCAATTGATTTTGCGCATGTCAGAAGCAGACTTTCGCGATGTCTTAGACGTCAATGTCATGGGAACTTTTTTTTGCATGAAACTGGCGTTTAAAATGATGATGCGCCAGCGCTATGGTAAAATTGTGTCAATTAGTTCGGTGGTTGGCTTGCATGGCAATAGTGGCCAAGTTAACTACGCCGCGTCAAAAGGTGCGGTTGTCGCAATGACAAAGAGCTTAGCCAAAGAGGCTGCAGCGCGCAATATCAACGTCAATGCGGTGGCACCAGGCTTTATTGAAACCGATATGACCCGTGTTCTTGGCGATGATGTCGTCGACAAGGTTAAACAAAATATCCTATTAAAACGCTTTGGTAGTACAGCAGATATTGCAGAAGCGGTTTATTTTTTAGCAAGTGAACAAGCAAATTATATTACTGGTCAAGTACTGGTTGTAGATGGAGGAATGAGCATATGAATCGCGTAGTAGTAACAGGTATTGGCATTGTATCACCAGTTGGTAATGACTTAGCAACTGTGGTTGACAATTTAAAAAATGGTTTCAACGGCGTTTCTGAAATAGAGTTATTTGACACGACAGACTTTAGGGTAAAAGTGGCAGCTGAATGTAAGACATACAATGCAGATGATTATTTTCCACGTAAAGAAGCAAGGCGCATGGACAGGTCTAATCAGTTCGCCATTGTCGCAGCACGTAAGGCAAAAGAAGATGCCAAATTAGAGATACCACAAAACACGCGTGTAGGCTGCATAATGTCAAGTGGTATTGGTGGCTTAAATACAATAGACAGTGAAATCAAACAGGCGCAAACACGCGGTTATGATCGCATGAGCCCGTTTTTTATCTCTAAGTCAATTGCCAATATGTCAGCAGGGCAAATTGCAATTGATCTCGGTATTCATGGCTACGTGTCAAGTAGTGTAACAGCCTGTGCTTCGGGTTCAAATGCCGTTATGGACGCCTATGATTTAATTCGCTGTGGCAGACAAGATATCGTCTTTGCCGGTGGTTGCGAAGCCAGTATCAATCCATCTGGCATTGGCGGGTTTACGTCGATGAAGGCGCTGAGCGACAGCAATGACATCAATCGGGCATCAATTCCATTTGACATTGCAAGGTCAGGCTTTGTCATGGGTGAAGGCGCTGCCTGTTTGGTATTAGAAAACTACGACACGGCGGTTGCGCGTGGTGCGCAAATTTACGGCGAAATCGTCGCTGCTGAAATGACCTGTGACGGGCATCATATTACACATCCTTGTGAAGATGGCGAGTATCAAATAAAGGTTATGCAGCAGGCAATGCAGGCAGCAGGCATTACACCAGTAGAACTCGACTATATCAATGCACACGGCACATCGACGGTATTAAATGATCAAATCGAAAGCCATTCTATAAAATCTGTTTTAGGTGAGCATAATAAAGATGTTGCCGTATCGAGTACAAAATCAATGACGGGGCATTTGCTTGGTGCAGCAGGTGCATTAGAAAGTGCCATTTGTCTACTGGCAATTAAACACAATTTTGTTCCACCGACAATTAATTTGCAAAATTGTGAAGTAGAAAATGACTTAAATATTGTCGCTAACCAAATGCAGACGCGTCAAATCAATTATGCGCTTAACAATTCGTTTGGCTTTGGTGGTCACAACGTGGCGATTATCTTTAAAGGGTTAAATGATGAAGTATAATTCTAATCAACTATTTGAAATACTACCGCATCGTCAGCCGTTTGTCATGATCGATGGTATCTTAGAAAGCGAAGTGGGCAAAAGTGCAGTAGGCATAAAAAACATCTCGCTGGCAGACCCTGTATTTCAAGGGCATTTTCCAGCAATGCACATCTACCCAGGGGTATTACAGCTTGAGGCAATGGCGCAAGTTGGCGCTGTTGCCCTGCTAGAACTACCTGAAAACAGTGGTAAAATTGCCCTGTTTGCCGGTGTTAAAGATGCAAAATTCAAACGACCAGTTAAACCAGGTGATACTTTAATCATAAAAACTGAATTAATAAAAGTAAAAATGGGTATAGGAATTGCGGAGGCCAAAGTGACAGTCAACGATAAAATCGTTTCAACTGCAACACTTATGTTTGCAATTAATTAGGAGTTTGAGTGCTATGTTAGAAAAAGTATTTAACGAAATATACGATAAGTTTAAGTTGAACTTTTACCGAAATATTTTTCGTAGTTTTGCCGATCGTGAATCTAGCTTAACAGCATCTGAAACTTTTTGTACTGAAGTGGTCAAGGGACTTAATCGCCCAACCATTAATGAATTGGGTGATTTTTTGCGAATTTCGCAACCCAACACCGCTTACAAAGTCAATAATTTAGTAAAAAAAGGCTATTTGACTAAAACGCAATCAACTGAAGACAAACGCGTATACTACTTAGATGTAACCGAAAAATTTACACACTATGAAAACATAAAGTATCAATACATTAATCTGGTGTTGGCGCGTACGCGCGATCGCTTTTCTAAGGAAGATATTGACAAGTTTTCAGAAATGCTAATGATTATTTCCAATGAGCTGATGCCTGAAATATCCGAGTTTTTAGAGAAAAACACTTTGGAGAAAAATGCTTAGCTACTCAGCAAGTAATCACAAATTTGTTCAACATCAATCATTGCAATATTATCGGCAAAATTGTTCGTTTTAGAACAAATTGCCAATTTATAAGTTGGATCGATATTGTATTGTTTAAGTAAATAGTGATCATTTGTTTTAAAAAGCTGGTCTAACTGGCTTTTTTTAATGCTAAAATCATTAAACGGCATGGTTAAACCGCGCCCGATTGCCTTACTATAGCTTTCTTTTAGTGTCCACAGGGTATAAAAATAATCGACACGCGCATTGCCCTGATGCGTCATTAATGCCTTATATTCATCAGTACTAAATAAGCGCTTTGCAACAGCAGGGCGAAACTTGCCAACTCTTTCAATATCAATGCCAACTGGCTTATCGGTGATGACACAGATAATCCAATCGCCCGAATGCGATAAATTAAAGTGAATATTATCAACTGGCAGTGCAGGTTTACCATGTTCATTATAAGTAATTTTAATTGCACTGTCGGTTAGCTTATAGTGTTTTTTTAGCATGTAGCGCAGTAGCAGTCTACCCAACAAAAATTGCTCGGCTGACTTGGCGTTTTGATAGCGCTTGTAGCGCGCTAGTCCGTCATTGTCAAGCAGTTTCAGTAATCTATCAATAGGAAAATCTCTTTTATTTTGTTGTTGGTTAATACCGTAAATAATCATAATAAGTCCTTTAGCGATTTTAGTTATTGTAATGATAACATATTGCCTATCACCTCGCAATACCGCTAAAGTTATTGCTTGTCATCTCGACCGAAGTGGAGAGATCTTGGGTTTTAGCATTAATTGCGATTGAAACGCTCCTTAGATACCCGAAGATACGGGCGGCGAAGCCGTATTTGCGAAGCAAATATAGTGAGGATCTGAAATCGTTCCGCTATATTTTTACCTAGGACAACCTGCCTGCGGCAGAACGTTACGGTAAAAATACAGCTTCACCGCGCACTGGCGTCGCTGACAATCGCTAACGCAGTCATTTCAATCAAAGTAACCCTATTATCATTTCAACTGTAGCGCGATAAGCATATAAATACACTTTAATGGATGCGGTCGCTTGGAACGTAGGGGCGTTTATATTAATTTTCGGAGCGCGCCTAAGTGAACGTTGCAATGCTTAATTGTTTCAGGCAATTGAAAATGTTCAAGTTCGAGGCGCAAGCAAGATGACGGGCTGCGGCGTATAAAGACATACGTAAAGGTAGTATCGGAAAGATGTCCGACTACGACCGCAGGGAGTAGCTTTTGCGTAGCAAAAGTACTGAAAAGGCATCTTGCGTAGCAACAAAGAAATTGGGCATTTTCAGCTGCCTGATAAAATAAAGCAACCTGGCACCTTAAAACAGATCTGTGATATAATAAGACGTAAAGAACGGAGGACGTGATGAACAAAATAGCATATCACCCAATTGGCTATATAAAATCACCGATCATTAGCCCTCAAGATGCGCCAATTCAACCGACGGGGGCGCGTGATATAACGGGTCAAATTGTGATTGATCGACAGTATAGTGATGGTTTAAGAGACTTAGCTGGCTTTAGCCATATTATAGTGCTGTATCACTTACATAAACACAAACCTTATAAGCTTATTTGCAAGCCTTTTTTAGACGATGTCGAACACGGCGTCTTTGCAATTCGGGCGCCCAACAGGCCAAACCCAATTGGCTTTTCGGTTGTGCGACTAACTAAAGTTGTCGACAATGTCATCTATATTTCAGATGTCGATATGATCGATGGCACACCTATACTAGACATTAAGCCCTATGTGCCAAAGTTTGATGCCTATCCAGAGGCAAAGGCTGGTTGGCTAGAGAAAAAGGCTGAAAGAAGTGAGCACTATAAATCTGATAATCGCTTTATGGTTGATTGAGGCTGCTTGACACATTAATTGTCTATAGAGTTTTTGTGCAGAAATCTACCACGCTGTCATTTCGACCGACCGTAGGGAGTAGAGAAATCTCGGTTTTTTAAACGTAATATGATAAGAGGCGAGTATGAAAAATAGCATTACTAAATTGATTAAATTAATAATTGGGTTGATGATTGCAGTTGCTCTAATTATCACAATTAGCAATCTTTATATTGTCTATTCTACCAATCAGGTTGTGCTTACTGTTGAAACGTTAGTGCCAGCTGACTACGACTGCATTATGGTGCTTGGTGCTGGCGTGCGTGCGGGGCGGCCCAGCCCAATACTGCGTGATCGCCTTGCCAAGGGCTATCAGTTATACAGTCAAGGTGCTGCGCCAAAACTGCTTTTAAGTGGCGATCACCACACGGCTAATTATGATGAAATCAGTGCCATGCAGGATTATATGCTAACTAAAGATGTACCTGCTGTTGACGTCTTTATGGATCACGCTGGGTTGTCGACTTACGAGAGCATGATACGCGCTAAAAATGTTTTTGGCGTTCGTAAAATGATTATTGTCACGCAAAAGTTTCACATTAATCGGGCGCTTTATTTAGCGCGCCAAGTTGGTATTGAGGCAGTTGGTGTGCCTGCTGAAGACTGCCTATGTTGGGGCAACTTATCGCAGTAGTCGAGAACTGATTGCGCGCACCAAAGACTTTTTTGTCGGCTTAATCAAACCTACTACTTATATAGCGGGAAAGCCGATTGATATCAGTGGTGATGGCACAGTGACAGATGATTTGCTTAAATAGGAGAGACTTATGATTTTAATTAAAGATGTTTTGGTCTACGCACCAGCTAAAATTGGCAAAAAAGATATTTTGATCTGCGCTGATAAAATTGAATTGATCGCTGATAAAATTGATATTGATTTAGCGACGGTCGAAATTATTGATGGCAGTGGCAAAATCGCACTGCCAGGCTTAATTGACCGCCATGTTCACGTTACTGGTGGCGGTGGTGAGGGTGGTGTCACAACGCGCGCGCCCGAATTAAAGTGTAGTGATCTAATTAAAAATGGCATTACAACAGTGCTCGGCTTACTTGGCACCGATGCCACAACGCGCACGCTACGCGACTTGGTTGCAAAAGTAAAGGCAATCAACGAACTGGGATTAACCGCCTATGCGGTCACGGGGTCGTATCAATACCCATCAGAAACACTACTTGATAATGTGCGCGATGACATAATGTTTATATCAGAAATGTGTGGTGCTAAAATTGCCCTATCAGACCACCGTTCGTCTGTGTTGACAACAGCTGAACTATCACGTTTGGCGTCAGATGTCTATGTTGGTGGCAAACTGGCTGGCAAAACAGGTGTATTAGTGATACATATGGGTGATGGCAAGCAAGGCTTTACACCAATTTTAGACAGTATCAACAATAGCAATTTACCTATGTCAGTTTATCAACCAACCCATATCAATCGCAATGACAATTTGTTAGCTGAAGGTATTACGTTCTTAAAAAATGGTGGTTACATCGATTTGACAACGGGCATAGCAAAGCACAATCGTGCAGGCGATGTCATTAAGCAGTTGGTCGAACAAAACATTGCAACTGACCGCTTAACACTATCATCTGATGGCAATGGTAGTTTTTCAAGCTATGATCAAGATGGCAAATTACTTGAAATTGGTGTTGCCAGTGTGGCTGCACTTCACGAAGAGCTCACTTATATGGTAATTGAGCTCGCTATGCCACTAGAAGTTGCCTTGCCATTTTTTACGCTTAATCCTGCAATGGCACTGGGTTTAGCTGATTTTAAAGGTAAACTTGAACCACATTACGATGCTGATATTATTATAACCGATCAAAAATTAACTATTGAGCAGGTAATCGCCAAAGGGCAGGTTTTGCTGCAAGATGGTGAAGTTGCTGTTAATATACCATTCGAATAGCATAAAAAAGAGGTTTGTCTGTTTGACAAGCCCCTTTTTAAGTATAACTAAGTTTTAGTCTTCTTTAATCCAACTACCATTGTTGTAATTGTTACGGTAATTGCCCGATCTGGTTGTTATTGTTTTAGGTTGTTTAACAGCTGAATCGTTATTTGATTTTATATATGCGATCTCAATATCCAAGTAGCCATTTAATTTAATTGTGTTTAAGCGGCTGAAAACACCATAAAGCAAGTAAATCAGATATATATCAACAAAAAACAATGGCGCATATATAAAGTTAAATACCGATAAAACTAAGTAAATTGCTACGGCTTTTATAGTTAATAAAATTAGACTGATTAACACAATTACAGATGAAGTAGAAATACCAACCTTTATTCGTTTATTAATAACGCCGCAATAGATGAGGAGGAATAATACCAGCAACAGCTCAATAAAGTGAATACCTATAACTATCTCACCGAACATTTGAACTACCGGAATCATAAACAAAAAAAATAAAATTGAATGTTTCGAATAGATTAAATAAAAACCTAATGCTATATATAAAACTACTAAGATAGCTTTAATAATGCAGACGGAGCGCGTTAATCTTAATAATTCTTGAAGTCGTTTGACAGTATCCTGCTGATTTTTTTTATCCATTTTGCTCTCTTTTGATTAAACATTTGTTTAGTGACATTATAACACTATCATATCATTAAAAGAAGTGATTTCTTAAGCATTGTTACTTCATTTCTTTTTGTCATGTTCAAAAAAATTTGAGAAAATCTTAAAATAGGCTTGTCCATTTTAAGACAGTTTGATACAATATGTAGTGTGTCAAGGGAGAGTAAACACTAAATATAGTTGATTATCAATTATTAATCAAATATTGAAAACTGATATTTTATTGACAAAGTGACAAATGAAAGGGGTAAATATGGTAAAAGTACTTAAGCGTAGCGGTAAAGATGTCGATTTTGATATTTACAAGATCATTAATGCTATTGAAGAGGCAATGCTGGAAACTGCCAAGGGCGTTGATTCTGAATTAAGTGAATCAATTGGGCAAGAAATTCTTGAAACATTGGCGGGTTCAGATCAGGCGATCAGTGTTGATGAACTACAAGATATGGTAGAAGACAAGTTGATGGAAAGCACGCGTAAAGACGTTGCCAAAGTCTATATCATCTACCGCAACGAAAAAGATAAAACGCGTGAAATTCGCAAAAAAGAAGACCGTTTATTAACAGATGAATTTATCAGCAAGTATAAACACATGCGTTCGCCGATGGGGCCGCTTGGCAACTTTGTTTACTATCGTACGTATTCGCGTTATTTACCAGAAGAAAAACGCCGCGAGTTTTGGTGGGAAACCGTGCGCCGTGCTGTTGAGTATAATTGTACATTAGTACCGACGACAAAAAGTGAAGCCGAAGAGCTATTTGACAATATTTTCCACTTACGCCAATTTTTATCGGGCAGAACCTTTTGGGTTGGCAATACCGATGTTGCACATAATTACCCGATGGCAAATTACAACTGTGCGTTTCAAATTATCAACAACTTTGAAGCGTTTCGCGATCTGTTCTATTTATTGATGATCGGTTCTGGCGTCGGCGTGCGTATTTTAAAAGACGATGTCGTAAAACTACCTAAAGTACGTACCAACTTCGAGCTGATTCACAAAGATTATTCGCCAATTGAACAAGGTAAGCGCGAAGACAATACATCGCTTAAATTCAGCTATAATAATTCAGTTCACATTACAGTGGGCGACTCTAAAGAAGGCTGGGTGCAGTCGCTAGATTACTTCTTTAAGTTGATTTATTCTAATGAATACCGCAATATTAAAACCATTGTGGTCGATTACGACCACGTTAGACCGCACGGTGAGCGTCTCAAGACATTTGGCGGTACAGCCAGTGGTCACCAGTCACTTAAAAATATGTTTGAAAAAATTGATAAAACGCTTAAAAAACGCGGTATTTTGGACAATAACGACATTGTAAAACTACGTACGATTGACTGTTTAGACATTGCCAATATCATTGGTGAAAACGTCGTCGTCGGCGGTGTTCGCCGCACGGCAGAAATTGTCTTAGTTGATGCTGATGACGAAGAATGTATCGACGCCAAGTCAAATTTATATAAACAAGTTGATGGACAGTGGGTGGTTGACAAAGAAATCATTCACCGCCAAATGAGCAATAATTCAATTTACTACAAAGAAAGACCAACCCGTCAGCAACTGCACTGGCAAATGGAAAAAATGCGCTATTCAGGTGAACCTGGTTGGGTTAATGAAGTGGCGGGTTCAAAGCGTCGCGACAGTTTTAACGGCGTTAACCCTTGTGGTGAAATATTGCTCGACAACAAGGGGTTATGTAATTTGACGACAGTCAACGCCTATGCCTTTGTCAGAGAAGATGGTACGCTTGACAGAAATGGGCTACTGCGGGCCCAGCGCCTTTCGGCCAGAGCTTGCTATCGCATGACCTGTGTCGAGCTTGAAATTCCGCAGTGGGACGCCACCCAACGCCGCGATAAACTATTGGGTTGTTCATTAACAGGCTGGCAAGATATGGCAAATGCAGCGAACTTATCAATGGAAGAACAGGCCGATTTACTATCGCGCTTGCGCGCTGTTGCCAAACACGAAGCTGAACTATACGCGTCAGAAGTTGGCGAAAATGTGCCACTTTTAGTGACCACTGTTAAACCAGAGGGCACATTATCGCAGTTGCCGACAGTATCATCAGGTGTGCACTATTCACATTCACCTTATTATATTCGTCGCGTACGCATCAATTCGCATGATCCACTGGTAAAAGTCTGTGAAGACCTCGGTTATCCGGTTTACCCCGAGGTTGGTCAAGACATCGAAACCTGTCGCACTAAAGTAGTTGAGTTCCCTGTCAAGGCACCGCAAGGGCGCACCAAATACGACATTAGCGCCATTCAGCAGTTAGAAAACTACAAGATGTTTATGGATAACTATGTCGATCACAATTGTTCGATTACCGTACACGTCAGAGACAACGAGTGGGAAGACGTTGAACAGTGGGTTTGGGACCACTGGGAAGACTGCGTTGCCCTGTCGTTCTTATCACTCGACGACAGTTTTTATGAACTACTACCTTATGAGGCAATTACAGAAGAAAAATACAATTTATTGTATGGTGACATGAAACCATTTAGACCGTCGTTGATTCAAAAATACGAAAAGATAGAAACGCAGTTTGATATTGGTACTGACGGCTGTGAATCGGGTGTTTGTCCAATTCGCTAGTTAATAGAAATAATGAGATACACAAAAGGCTATTGCACTTAGGCAGTAGTCTTTTTACGTTTTCGAATTTTTATATTGTTTTATCGCGATTGAAACGAAGTACTTTTGCCTCTATCGTGCTCCTTCGTATATTTTTAGGTGGGAGCTGCGCACAAATTCGTAATAGAAAACGTGCTTCTTTCAGAACGGGTGGTTTAACAGCAGCTCTTACCACTACAAAACACACTTCAGTCGCACGGGCTGCAAGCACTTCTGACAATCGCCGGTGTTGACTTTGCTTTTAACCTAGATTCTCGGCAACTCATAACGATATTGGCGGTGCTACGCCAAGCGCATCGTAGATTTTATACTGCTTACTTAATATTTCGCCAACGCGCGGC
>PDWJ01001898.1_pt1 | contig 25440 bp, 23 predicted proteins | sample 1430881 | NCBI WGS metagenome assembly PDWJ01 (sample SAMN01162460, study PRJNA174530) | Oral metagenome, whole genome shotgun sequencing project. | biome: Marine environment; feature: Marine mammal; material: Swab sample of the gingival sulcus; isolation source: swab sample of gingival sulcus...
CACAAGATCCGAGAGCCGACGCTCAGACCCAGGCTTCTTCCACCCCGCACGCGGCATACCACCAAACTACACCCATACCCTCTTAACTGAACGGTATTGAGGCTAAACGTCCGCGAGTGGTGGGTTGCCCTGAGCGTTCGTGTGCGCTGCCGCGTCCCATGTCCGCGCGCACGCGACCCGAACGTTGGGCTGGGCATCATGCCTGATGATGCTCACCTTCTCAATCGCGGTGCTCATGTTCGGCTCGCTATGAGCCCGATGAAGCGTCGGTGCTTGTGGTCAGTACCCCGGTGAGGTACGCAGTGATGATCGCGCGTTCATCGACAACGGCGGTTCGGATGATGCGCTGCATCACGAGTGCATCAACGAGGCCGACGAGGTCGCGGGCATGTTGCTCGGGGTTGGCGGAACCGAGTGCACGGAGCAGTTCGATGGCTGCTCTGGTATGCGACTCCCGAACAGGCGGCCGGGCGGCCAGGGCGTGGCTCAGTTCCGGGTCGTTCTGGCACTCCAACAGCAGCACGAGCCGGGCGCGGTGCTCGTCCGCGCGTTTCATCGTGGCATCGAGCCCGGCGACCAGCATGCCCGCCGCATCCTGCGCAGTCAGGGCTCCGTCTGCTCGCAGCATCGAGAGATCGTCGATCCTGCGCGTGCCCAACCGGTCGACGATGAGGGCGATCAAGTCCCGTCGAGTCCGCGCGTAGTACGAGGTGGAGCCGTCGGCCAAGCCGAGCTTGCGATCGACGTTCAGGTGGGTGAGCGCCCGAGCCCCGCTCGTCGCAAGAATCTGGACGCCAGCGTCCGCGATCTCCGTGCGGCGGTCTGCCATGTCGTTGCCACCTTCGGAGCTCAAGCCGTTCTCTTCTCTACTTTCGTAGAGTAGCACGGCGCCCAGCACACTATGGACGTAGAGGAGGAGGGGCCGCCGGTGGTTCTGTGGTTCGACGACATCACAACCGCCGACCGAGAGCGTGTCGGAGGAAAGGGCGCCAACCTCGGCGAATGTGCGCGGGCGAGCCTGCCCGTGCCGCCCGGGTTCTGCGTCACCACGGAGGCCTACCGGCAAGCGACCACTGGGCTGTCAGGCGCCCTGGGCGCCGATGCAGCATGCGGGGACGCCGCCGCGATTCGCCAACGGATTCTCACCCTGCCGATACCGGAAGCCGTCGAGGCCTCCATTAGCGAGGCGTACACCGAACTGGGAGCGCCGGTGGTGGCCGTGCGTTCATCGGCAACGGCCGAGGACTTGGCGGACGCAAGTTTCGCCGGGCAACAAGACACCTACCTTGGCGTGCTCGGCATCGACTGGCTTCTGGATGCGGTGCGCCGATGCTGGGCGTCGCTGTGGACCGACCGAGCGGTCGACTATCGCCGTCAGCAGGGCGTGTCCACCGAGGGATTGGCGTTGGCCGTCGTGGTACAGACGTTGGTGCCCGCCGACACCGCCGGGGTGCTGTTCACCCGGAATCCCGTCACCGGCGATGAATCGACGATGCTGGCCAGTTCCTCCTACGGCCTCGGTGAATCCGTCGTTGCCGCACTGGTAACACCGGACACGTTCTCGCTGTCGCGCGGCCCACGAGCGGTGTCGAGCAGGGAGATCGGCTCGAAGCAGACCCGCATCGACCAGGTTCCAGGCGGTGGAACGATCACCACCGATGTCCCAGAACGCGACCGGGCCCGACAAAGCCTCACGGACACACAATTGCTGCGACTGCTTGCTCTGGGCGAACGGGTGGAAGCCCACTATCAGGTTGGGCAGGACATCGAGTGGGCCTTCGCCGGCGACGAGTTGTACCTGCTACAGGCGCGGCCGATCACGACCAGCACCACCCACCCGCGAGGTCACGCCCCGGTCGAGGGACGCATCGCACCAGCGTTGCGCAACGCCGTCATCGAGCACTTCCCCGCGCCCTTCCCGCTCGATCTATATGCGGTGCATCGGGTCATGGACGCACTCGGCCAACTGATGCGCCTGCTCGGCCTTCGTCCCATCGAAGCGACCTCGCTCATCCGGGGCGACGACGACGGCATCATCGGCACCAATGTCGCCAAGCCCGACCTCAGCCCGGGATTGCTGGTGCGGCTGCCGAGGATGATGGCTGCGGGGGCGCGCTACGACCCGTCAAGGTGGCCGGAGGACGAGGCCACGTTCCGCGAACGGGTGAATGAGATGGCCGTGCGGGCACAGGAACTACCCGCAGCCGCGGACGATGCCTCGCTGCAATTGGTTCGCGAGGCGGCCGCCGAGGTCGTATCGATCTCGGTCACCCGCTACTCAAGATACGCGCTGCCTATGTTCCTCAACCTGGCCATCGCATCGGTGTTGATCAGCCTGGCCAGGCAACACCACACGACGAAGCCCCAAGACCTCTACCTGGGCGCACCCTACAAGACGGCCGAAATCACCACCGCAGTAGCCGAACTCGCCGCGACCGCCCGCGGCCAGGGCATCGCCGACACCATCGTCGCTGCGGAGCCGGGAGCGGTCGGCGCGGCGCTCGCGTCGGATGTTCATGGGCCAGAGTTCCAGGCCCACGTAGCCGTCTTCTTGGCCGAGCACGGGGCCAGAACCCCAAAACCGTGGCTGCCGTTCTCCAACCGCTCCTGGCGCGAGGAACCCGAGGCGCTCTTCGCTCTACTGGCGGCCTCATTGCGGGGCACCCACAGCAAACAGAACCAGCCGAGCGATCCGGCCCCAGGGGTCGAGCGGCGGTTGCCGCGGTTCTTGCGGCGGTGGTGGCGCACCAACACCAGCAGGCTCCGCGCCCGTCACGTCGCACGCGAGGGTTCGCTGTATCTGGTCGAGGAGTTCTTCTGCGTCGCCCGCGCCGGCATGGACGAGATCGCGCGTCGTCTGGTCGACCGGCGCCAACTCGAAACCACCGACGACCTGCGTTTCCTCTATTTCCAGGAGGTGGACGAGGCCACCCCCAACCCCCACATTCACAACAGGAGAGCCCGTATTCGGCGGGGTCGACCAGCGCGATGCCCCTTTCCACGTCGGCCATCAGGAGCAGGGAATCTCCCGGCCCGAGGCCGAACATGTCCCGTACTTCCTTCGGGATCACGATCTGCGACTTCGGGCCGAGTCGCACCGTATTGATCCATTTACCGTCCGGCCGCACGTTACTGATCCACGCGTCCAGAGTAGTACTATTCTTACTTTTTTACCAGATGCTCGACTGGCAGCGCGTACCCTGCGCGCTGATCCCGCACGACCCTTCAGTGTCGGGCTCGCCTCAGAGATGGTGTTGCAGCGCACCGATGCACTGGGACTGCGCACATGTGCACGATCACAGGTGAGTGTGTTTGCAGTACCTCGGCTAGCCCAGCTCGACGTGGGCGGTGACGTAGTCCGAGGGCAGCTTGGGTTCGCAGGTTCAGTTCCCGGACGAGTTCACGCGTCGGCGCGAGCACTCGCTCACCTTCGGCCGGAAGGCCGACGCGCAGAACCGGACGTCTACCACGGCCACGACGACTGCCCGACCGGCCAGCGGATTCCGGCGCGCAACCGCGTCGCCGGCACCGGTGGGTACCAGAGCCCCTGACGCTGCACACATGCAGGTCAGGGGCCCTTTCGGCGTGACGATGCCGGTCAGCAGTCGTAGTACATCTCGAACTCATGCGGGTGCGGACGAAGGCGGACCGGGTCGATCTCCATCGAGCGTTTGAAGTCGATCCAGGTCTCGATCAGGTCCGGGGTGAAAACGTCTCCCTCGGTGAGGAAGTCGTGGTCGGTCTCCAACCGGTCGAGCACGGCGGGCAGCGACGACGGTACCTGGTCGATGGCTGCGTGCTCCTCCGGCGGCAGCTCGTACAGGTCTTTGTCGATGGGGTCGGCCGGCTCGATCCGGTTACGGATGCCGTCCAGGCCTGCCATCAGCATCGCCGAGAACGCCAGGTACGGGTTGCAGGAGGGGTCGGGCACCCGGAACTCGATCCGCTTGGCCTTCGGGTCGGACCCGGTGATCGGGATCCGGATACAGGCCGAACGGTTGCGCGCCGAGTACACCAGGTTCACCGGCGCCTCATAGCCCGGTACCAGCCGGTGGAAGCTGTTCAGCGTCGGGTTGGTGAACGCCAGCAGCGACGGGGCGTGCTTGAGCAGCCCACCGATGTACCAGCGGGCGGTGTCGGACAGGCCGCCGTACCCCCGCTCGTCGTAGAACAACGGCTCGCCGTTCTTCCACAGTGACTGGTGACAGTGCATACCGGACCCGTTGTCGCCGAAGATCGGCTTCGGCATGAACGTGACGGTCTTGCCGTGCGCGTGTGCGACGTTCTTGATCACGTACTTGAACAGCTGCACCTTGTCGCCGGACTTGCCCAGGGTGTCGAACCGGTAGTTTATCTCCGCCTGGCCCGCGGTGCCCACCTCGTGGTGGCTGCGCTCGACCTGCAGGCCGAGCTTGTCCAGCTCCACGCACATCGCATCGCGCAGGTCCGCGTAGTGGTCCACCGGTGGAACCGGGAAGTACCCGCCCTTGTACGGGGTCTTGTGGCCCAGGTTGCCGCCGTCCTCGGCCCGGCCGGTGTTCCACGCGCCCTCGATGGAGTCGATGTAGTAGTAGCCGGAGTGCTGGTTGGTCTCGAACCGCACGTCATCGAAGATGTAGAACTCGGCCTCCGGGGCGAAGAACGCGGTGTCGGCGATGCCGGTGGACTTCAGGTACGCCTCGGCTTTCGCGGCTACCTGGCGTGGGTCGCGGGAGTACGGCTCATCGGTCAGCGGATCGACGATGGAGAAGTTCATGGTGAGCGTCTTGGCGGTACGGAACGGGTCGATGAAGGCGCTGTCCACGTCCGGGATCAGCTTCATGTCCGACTCGTTGATCGCCTGGAATCCACGGATCGACGACCCGTCGAACATCGCGCCTTCGGTGAAGAAGCTCTCATCGACCGAGGCGGCGGGGACGTTGAAGTGCTGCATGACCCCAGGTAGGTCACAGAACCTGATGTCGAGGAACTCAATCTGCTCGTCGGCGAGGTACTTCATGACCGCGGGGGCATCGGTGAACATGGGGTGGTGGTGTCCTCTCTGCTGGCATTGGCTGCGGCGAGTTGAGCGCGTCGCAGCGGCAACTTGACGCTATGCATCGCCGATTAACCGGCCGTCACCACTGTGTTTCGGGTGTGTTACACACCGGGTGGGGCTCGGATCGTCGAGCTATGCATGTGCGGCTACGCTGCCGGTGTGACCACCCCGGAGCAGGCCCAGTCATCGCAACCGCGCAAGCGCCGGGAAACCGAATCAGCCTATCGTGATCGGGTGGCTGCTCACAGTGACGATATGCGCGCAGGCGGGCCACCGCCCGCGGCGCGTGTGGATCCGGTGAGCCTGCTGCGGCGGATCATCGGCCTGGTCGTGGACTGGGGACTGGCCCGGCTGGTCTCGGTAGCGTTCTTCGACGACTCGGCGGTGGCGACGCTGGTGGTGTTCTTCGTCGGCACGGCGGTGCTGGTGGGCACCTGGGGGGCCACGTTCGGGCACGTGCTGGTCCGGGTGCGGGTGGTCCGCGAGGACGGCGGCTGGGCCGGCCCGCTGCGGACGCTGGTGCGCACGCTGGCACTGTGCTTGGTGCTGCCCGCGGTGCTGACGGATGCGACCGGGCGCCGGTTCCACGACAAATGGGCGGGAACCGTGCTGGCCCGGATGGGAACCTGACCCGGGCGTGAACGCGGTCCGGCCCACCGGAATGGGGCCCGGGCCGGGGCGGTCTACCAGAACTGTTGGTGGGTCCGCCTACAGTCTTTCTTGTGGTTCAGCGAGAGCACGTAGAGCGCCTGCGCGAGCGGCATCCGGCCTGGCGGTTGCTGCGGGCGGACAGCGCCGCACTGGTGATCGGGTTCCTCGGCCGCCTGTTCGTGGAGGACAACGCTCGCTCGGTGGCGGCCGACGTGCTGGCATCCGCGTTGGACGACGAGTTGTACGACATCAACCAGCAGGCTGAGCCACCGCTGTATCCGCGAGCCGCCAAGGACTACCTGGACGACTGGGTCGACGCGGGCTGGTTACGCAAGTACTACCCCGGCGATGCGGACGAGCCCCACTTCGATGCCACTCCGGCATTGGAGAAGGCGGTCGCCTGGGTGGGGTCGTTGGCCGAGAAGTCGTTCGTCGGCACGGAGTCCCGGCTGAACACCATCGTCGACCTGTTGCGGCAGATGGCGTTCGGGGCGGAGACCGACCCGCAGGCACGGCTCGTCGAACTGCACCGGCGGCGGGCCGAGATCGACGCCCAGATCGAGCAGGTCGAGTCGGGAGTGGTCGACCTGCTCGACGACACCGCTCTGCGGGACCGGTACCAGCAGTTCGCCGAGACGGCCCGGCAGCTGCTCAGCGACTTCCGCCAGGTCGAGGCCAACTTCCGCGACCTGGACCGATCCATGCGGGCCAAGATCGCCGGTTGGTCCGGGTCCAAGGCGGATCTGTTGGCCGATGTCCTCGGCGGACGGGCCCAGATCACCGAATCCGACCAGGGCCGTAGCTTCCAGGCATTCCATGACTACCTGCTGTCTTCGGCCAGGCAGGACGAGCTGGAAGAGCTGCTCGGCCGGGTGCATGCGGTTCCCGCGATCGAGGCCGACCGGCGGATGCGGCACGTCCATCAGGACTGGCTGGATGCGGGGGAGCAGACCCAGGCGATGGTTCGCCAGCTCTCCGAGGAGCTTCGGCGCTTCCTGGACGATCAGGTCTGGCTGGAGAACCGGCGGGTCATGGAAGTGCTCAAGAGTATCGAGCACCATGCGTTGCAGCTGCAGGATGAGCCCAAACCGGGCATCACCACCAGTATCGACGACCTGCGGGCCACGGTGACACTGCCGTTCGACCGGCCGTTGTACGCCCCAGCCGGCGGCGCGGGGGTCGATTCGTCGCTGTCCGGCCAGCCGGCCGACCAGGTTGATGCGACCGTCTTGTACACCCAGCAGTACGTAGACACCGACCGGCTAATGCGCCACCTGGCCGGCAGCCTCGCCGGGCACGACCAGGTCGGACTGGCCGCGGTGATCGGGGCTCAGCCGTTGGAGCAGGGGCTGGCCGAGCTGGTGGCCTACCTGGCCACCGAGCTACCCGGAGTCAGCCAGGTGGTCGACCACGCCGGCAGCGATGTCATCACCTGGCGTGACGAGAGTGGGGAACGCGACGCCGCCCTGCCGCGTGTGACGTTCGTCCGTACGCGGGAGAACCCGTGAGCAAGGAGGACCGGTGAGCGAAAGCCGTGACGTTACCGAATACGCCCTGTCCCGGGTGGTGGTCAACCTACTGAAGGGGGTTGTCTACCAGGACACCCATGCCGGGCTGTGGCAGGAGATGCGAAGCCAGCGCGCCCGGGTGAGCGACTACGTTCGCGTGCTCGGTCTGCAGCTGGTGGTCGACGAGTCGGAGGGATACGCCTACCTGGCTTCGCTGGATCTCGGGGACGCGAACGTTCCCCGGTTGGTGGCCCGGCGCCCGCTGGGCTACCACGTCAGCCTGCTCCTGGCTCTGCTGCGCAAGCGAATGGCCGAACTCGACGCCCAGGGCGGGGATACCCGGCTCGTGCTGACCCGGGACCAGATCGTCGACATGCTGCGCATCTATCTGCCCGAGACCGGCAACGAGGCCCGGCTGCTCGCCCAGATCGACGGGCACATCAAGAAGACGGTAGAGCTCGGTTTCCTGCGCCCACTGCGTTCGTCCGCAGGCGGGTTCGAAGTGCGGCGCATCATCAAGGCCTTCGTGGACGGGCAGTGGCTGGCCGATCTCGACGCTCACCTGACCGACTACCTGGCCGGGCGGGATGCCGGTGACCCTGGGCGCGGCCCGGCCGGGTCCGGGCAGGCCCACCAGGACGTGGAGGCCCCGGCATGAGGGAGGTCACCCCGTGAGTCTGTTCTCCGCATTCGACCTGCCCGACGACCCACGCAGCCCCACCCCCGGTTACCGCCTGCACCGGCTGGAATGGCTGAACTGGGGCACCTTCGACGGTGATGTGCACCACCTGGAACTCAACGGGCGTAACACGTTGCTCACCGGCGACATCGGGTCGGGAAAGTCCACGATCGTCGATGCCGTCACCACCCTGCTGTTGCGCCCGGACCGCATCTCCTACAACAAGGCCGCCGGGGCCGATGTGCGGGAACGCACCCTGCGTTCGTACGTGCAGGGGCACTGGAAAACCGAACGCAACGAGGCCACCGGCACGTCCCGTCCGGTCGCCCTACGCGGGGACACCGCCTACAGCGTGCTGCTCGCCGTGTTCGCCAACCAAGCACTCGACCAGCAGGTCACCGTGGCGGTCGTGCTGTGGCTCAGTGGTTCCCGGGAGGGACAGCCGCTGAGGTTCTACGCGGTCGACACCCGGCGAGCGCTGGGCATCGCCGAGCATTTCACCGGGTTCGGCAGCAAGGTGGCCGGCCTGAAGAAGCGGCTGCGGGCCGACGGTGTGGCGGTGCTGGACTCGTTCGCCGACTACGAGAAGCAGTACCGGCGGGCACTCGGGATTCCCTCCGCCCAGGCGATGGAACTGCTGCACCAGACCATCTCGATGAAATCGGTCGGCAGCCTGAACGAATTCGTCCGGGCGCACATGCTCGAGCCGTTCGACGCGGCGGCACGAGTGCGGGCCCTCATCGGTCACTTCGAAGACCTCAACGCCGCGCACGACGCGGTGGTGCGGGCCCGGCTGCAGCTGGAGCGCCTGGACCCGGTGCTTGCCGTCTGCGACGAACACGCGGACGTCGCGGCCAGGCTGGCGGCCCTGAAAGCCGAGCAGCAGGCGCTGGACCAGGTGGCCTGGCACCGGCGGCGAGAGCTGCTGCAGGCCGCCCAGGAGCAGGCCGAGGACAACCTGCGCACGCACGAGCGCCGGCTGGCGGAGGTTACCGAGCAGGGTGCCCAGCTGCAACGTCAAGAGCATGGTGTGCGAGAGGCCAGGGCTGGGTTCGCCGACGGACGGCTCGGGCAGCTGGAGACCGAGCTCGGTTACCAGCACCGGTTGCGTGACTCCCGCCGGGCCGCGGCGAATCACCTCAACGCCCGGTTGACCGCCGCCGGGTTGCCCGGCATCGAGCACCCCGACGACATCACGGCCCGGCTGGGTCAAGCGCGCACCGAGCTGGACCGGGTGCGCCGGGCCCAGGAATCCGGCGCGGACGAACTGGCCACCCTGGAGGCGGACCGGCGTGGACTGGACCAGGACGCCCGGGCCGTCAACGACGAGCTCCGTAGCCTGCGCGGGCGGCGCTCCAACATTCCCACCCACCTGATCCAGCTGCGGGACCGGCTGTGCACGGACCTCGGCCTGACCACGCAGGACGTGCCGTTCATCGGCGAACTGATCCAAGTGCGCGACCGGGAACGGGACTGGCAGGGAGCCGCAGAACGAGTGTTGCGCGGTTTCGGCCTGTCCCTGGCGGTCCGCGAACAGCACTACGCGGACATCTCCACCTGGATCAACGACCACCACCTGGGCACCCGGCTGGTGTACCTGCGGGTCGGCGCCCGGCCACGGCCACCGGCCGATCCCGGTCCCGTGGCCCCCGATGCCGAATTGCTCGCCGACAAACTCCAGGTCGCCGACGGGGACTTACGTACCTGGGTGCTGACCGAGTTGTCGCATCGTGCCGGGCACGTGTGCGTGTCGTCGATGTCGCAGTTCCGGCGACTGTCCCGCGCGGTGACCGTCAACGGACTGGTGAAGTCCGGCGACCGGCACGAAAAGGACGACCGGCGCCGCGTGGACGATCCCAGCAACTACGTGCTCGGCTGGTCGAACACCCAGAAGGTGGACGCCCTCCTGGCGCATGCCGGCCGGGTGAAGTCAGAACTGGACAAGAACCACCAGCGCATCGCCGAGCTGCGGCAACAGCGACGGCTGGACACCGAACGCCGCGACCAGCTGAGCGCGATCGACGCCGTCGACCCCGATTCGCTGAACTGGTGGGCCGCGGTACGCAGCATCGCCGCCCTGGAAACCGAACAACGCCAACTCGAGGAATCCTCCGGCGAACTCGCCGAGCTGAGCACTCAGCTGGCCACGATCCAGGACCAGCGGCGGTCCAACGACAAGACGCGCGACCAACTCCAACAAGAAGTGGGTGCACTGAAGGGAGAACTGTCCCGGACCGTCCGGGAGATCGCTCACCTCACCGATCGGCTGGCTGCCTGTCCAGAGGTGAACCCTGCCGTGCAACAGGCGGTGCTTGCCCGGCTGGGGCCGGTCACCACCCCGGCCGAATGCGTCGAAGCCGCCGATGCCGCGGGCCGGCAGCTCGCCGCGCAGATCAACCGGACCGCGGACCGCAAGGGGCCGCTGGAATCCCGGGCCGTCCGGTTGATGGCCGCCTTCCAGGCGGACTACCCGGTGGAAACCAACGAACTCGATGCCTCGATCGACTCCGCCGGCGGGTACCGGCAACTGCACGACCGGCTGGCCGAGGACGACCTGCCCCGGTTCGAGACCGACTTCAAACGGGCCCTGAACAGCGAGACCATCAAGGAGATCGCGGGTTTCCAGGCGCAACTGCGCCGGCAGCTGACCACCATCAAGGAGCGGGTGCGACTGATCAACGACGCGTTGCGGTCGATCAACTACAACGACCAGCCCGACACCTACATCACCTTGGAATACCGCGACACCCCGAACGTGGACATCCGGGACTTCCGGCGCGACCTGGCCGAATGCACCAGTGGCATCGTCGGTTCCGAGGACGACGACCAGTACTCCGAGACCAAGTTCTTGCAGGTGCAACAGCTCATCTGCCGGTTCAAGGGCCGCGACGGCTTCGCCGATGCCGACCGGGCCTGGATGCGTCGCGTCACCGACGTGCGGAACTGGTTGTGGTTCAGCGGATGCGAACGCTACCGCGACGACGACACCGAGCGGGAGACGTTCTCCGACTCCGACGGCAAGTCCGGCGGCCAGAAGGAAAAACTCGCCTACACCATCCTCGCCGCGGCGCTCACCTACCAGTTCAAGATCGACCCCGGATCCGCAGACTCGAAGACGTTCCGGTTCGCCGTCATCGACGAAGCCTTCGGGCGTGGGTCGGATGCCTCCACCCGGTACGCGCTCAACCTGTTCGCCCGGTTCGGGTTGCAGCTTCTGGTGGTCACGCCGTTGCAGAAGGTGCAGGTCATCGAGCCGTACGTGTGGCAAGTCGGGTTCGCGGCCAACCCGCACGGCAACCGGTCGCAGCTGCTCAACATGACCATCAGCGAATACCGCGAAGGAGTGCGCCGCGCCCGCACCCCGGTGGCGGCTCAGGCACTGTGAACCAACCCATGAAGAGCGCCGTCCATCCCCCGTCCGCGCCGTGGACCCGAATCGAGGACGTCCGGGCAAAACTGCTGCGGCGGTGGGATTCCGGTATCTGGTTGCGGCAGGTCGTGGCCGGTGAAGAGTTTCAGCCGGTGACGGTACGGCTACGGGCACCGAGTGCGAACGAGATCAACGACCGGCTCGACGCCGTACGCGCCTGGGTCGCCGCCATCCGCGCCGGCGCCCGGCCCCGTGGGGGAGGAGACGACTGGTACGACATCGAGTGGCGCCGGGTGGGCGGACGCGGGCTCGGCTCCAACGAACTGCCGGCCAGGATCCGGTTCGAACTGCGGGAGAACCTGTTCCGGTTCCTCGGGGTGCAACACGACGCGGACCGGTTCGTCGGCCTGGTCGGCCTCGCCCGGGAACGTGACATGCCGGTGCAAGACTGGTTGCTGCGCTCACCACGGCGCGCGCTGCAGATCGCCGACCACTGGCCACACCTGCTGGACGCGGTCGAATGGCTACGAGCCAACGCCGGGCGGGACGTCTACCTGCGCCAGATCGACGTGCCCGGGGTGGACACCAAATTCGTCGAACGGCATCGCAAAACGATCACCGCGCTGCTGGACCAGTGCCAGGCCGCTCAGGTCAGCAGCCGGCGCAACGACGTGGCCGCCCGGCTCGGACTGCGCACCCGGCCTGTCTTCGTCCGCAGCCGGATGCTGGACGAAACCCACTGGCTGGCCGACGGGATCGGCGACTGCTACCTGCGTGTGGAGGAACTGGCCAGCCTGCGCCCACCGGCCGACCAGGTGGTGATCGTGGAGAACGAGATCAACTACCTCACCCTGCCACCGGCGGAACGGGTGCTGGCCATGTTCGGCAAGGGATACGACGTCGAGCGGTTCGCCCGCCTGCCCTGGTTGGCCGGCCTGCCCGTCGTGTACTGGGGAGACCTGGATACCCACGGCTTCCAGATCCTGGACCGGCTACGCCAGCACCTACCGCACGCGCACTCCGTCCTCATGGACCTCGACACGCTGCTGGCCCATCCCGACCGGTGGGGCACCGAGAACGAACCGACGTTCGCCCCGAAACCGCGGCTGACCGCAGGTGAACTGACCGCCTACGACTACCTCATCGACCACGGCACCGGCGACAAACCACTACGGCTGGAACAAGAACGCATCGACTACGGCTATGCCGCCCGGGCGGTGCTGGCGGCGGTCGGAACACCCCGTGGCCCGGCCACACCGTGAGCGGGCCGCCGCCGCGGCGGGCACATGACGCCCCACGGTTCGTTACCCCACGGTGGCTGGAGCGACTCGAAAAACCTGAGCCGGTCCAAGGGCTGGTTGCCGAGTTCGTCGACGAGCACCGCGATCAGCGCCCTGGTCACGGCGAGCACCCTCAGGTGGTCAGTACCAGGTCCGCGTGCGTGCGCGGGTCATCGCGGCGCAGGTAGGCGTCCTCGGCACCTGCCCACGTCTGCCACCAGTCCTGAACCGATGGCCCGTCCCGGCCGTGCACGCGCTCCCACCGGGTGGCATCGTCCGCGTCACAGTAGATTCCGGTGTCCAGGAACGGGCGGATCCGAGCGGCCAGCGCACCCACTCCCTCGACGATCAGCACATCCGCCGCCGCCAGGTCACGGGCGGCACCCCACCGGCCGCGGTGCCAGTCCCAGACCGGGTAGGTCGCTGTGCCGTCGGCCCGGTACCGCATCAGAGTCATTGCCGCTGTGGTGATCCCGTCCCGCAGGCCGTGCCAGCCGGGGTACAGGTCTTCCATCGCCAGCACACTGCACCGCTGGTCAGCCGACAGTGCGGCCGCCAGCAGCGCGGCAAGACCGGTCTTACCCGCCCCGCTGCGGCCGTCGATGCCGATGATGTGGGTGTGCACCGGGCCATCGTGCCAGGGCGGGTGCGGCCCGGCCCACCCGGGCGCATTACGATGCGACGGTGGTGCTGTCACCGTCCCAGCGGGATCTGGTCGTAACCTGGTTGCCGGGCGCCGAGCTGTTGGCCGACTACAGCCGGGATCTGGTGGACACCACGCTGTTGCATTTGCGCTACCAGGGGCAGGAGCTGGCCGTGAAGGCATCCGGCTCGTTGGACCGTCATATCAGCCGGGAGATCAGTGCGCATCTGCGGTGGACCGGACCGTTGTTGCCGGACTGCGCACCGATGCTGATGCACGCCGAGCGGTCCGAGCGCATTCTGGTGACGACGTGGCGGCCGGGAGACCTGGTGCAGGGACACCCGGCCGAGTGGTCCCCCGACACCTACCGGCAGGCCGGGGAACTGCTGGCCCGCTTCCACGCGCAGGACAGCCGCATCGACAAATGGTGGCATGCCCGGCAACGGGACCGGATCGCCACCTGGCTGGACCGGCCGCATCGCATCCCCGCCGACCAGGTGTGCCGGATACGGTGCCGGCTGCGCGACTGGCGCACCGACCCGGTCCGGGTAGTTCCCACCCACGGGGACTACCAGCCGCGGAACTGGTTGATCGACGACGCGGGCCGCCTGGCGGTCATCGACTTCGGCCGGGCGGCGTGGCGCCCGGCCGCCACCGACCTCAGCCGGCTGGAGGCCCAGCAGTGGCGCGACCAGCCGGCACTGGCCGAGGCATTCTTCGCCGGCTACGGCCCAGACCCCCGGCCCGAGTGGTGGGCCCAGGTGCAGCTGGCCGAGGCCGTCGGCACCGCAGGGTGGGCCGCCCGCGTCGGCGACGAAGCGTTCGAGCGGCAGGGGCTACGGATGGTGCGCGAGGCGTTGGCGCGGGAAGTGGAAGGTGCCGTCCGCTGTTGAGCACCGACCCGCCCGTCATCGAATCGTTCCCGGCCGCCGAGCGGGCTGTCGCAGAGCTGTTCGATGCGGCGGCCGGCAAACCCGTGGTGGTGCTCACGGGCGCCGGCCTGTCGACCGAGTCCGGCATTCCGGACTACCGGGGGGTCACCGGCCGGGCCCGCCCGGCCTCGCCGATGACCTACCAGGAGTTCACCGGGTCGGCGCCGGCCCGGCGCACGTACTGGGCCCGCAGCCACATCGGGTGGCGCACCATCGCCGAGGCCGAACCCAACGAGGGGCACCACGCGGTCGCCCAGCTGCAGCAGTCCGGGCGGGTGGGCACCGTGATCACCCAGAACGTCGACGGGCTGCACCAGGCCGGCGGTGCGGGCGAGGTGATCGAACTGCACGGCAATCTGGACCGGGTGGTATGCCTGGACTGCGGGGACACCAGTTCCCGCGCCGAACTCGAGGCCAGACTGACCGCGGCCAACCCGTACCTGGACGACATGATTCACGCGGCGCGCACCGACGTGAAACCGGACGGCGACGTGGACCTGAGCGAGGACCTGGTCGAACGGTTCCAGGTGCGCGGGTGCGTAGCCTGCGGTGGCAGGCTCAAACCGGACGTCGTGTTCTTCGGCGAGTCCGTACCCAAATCGCTTGTCAAGCATTGTTTCTCACGGGTGGAAACCAGCGGAGCAGTGCTGGTTCTCGGGTCTTCACTGGCGGTTATGTCCGGGTACCGGTTCGTGCGCCGGGCCGGCAAACTGGGCATTCCCGTCGGAATCGTCAACCAGGGACAGACCAGAGGCGACCACGAGGCACACTTCCGGGTAAACCTGCCTTTGGGCCAGACGTTGTGCCGAATCGTTGCGCACTTCGCACGCTCGGCGGCGCCACCGCCCGGTCATCGGCCATGATAGATGCCGTGACCATGTCCGATCGTGAACACAATGCCCGGCGTTTCGCCCGCTGGACCCGCGAGGTGCAGGCCGCTTTGCCGGGACCGCTCAAGCGACTACCGGATACATTCATCGGTTTCGCAGCCATCAACCTGTTCACTTTCTCCGTCGACATGGTGCTGTTGTGGATCACCCACGGCCTCTGGGGATTCCCTTACCCGTTCGCCGTGACCATCAGTTACGGTGCCGCGTCGGTGCTGGCGTTCGCCCTGAACAAGATCCTGAATTTCCGCAGCCACGGTTTCGTGGAGGAACAGTCCAGTGAGTTCGCCGTCGTCATCATCAGCAACTATGTGATCTGGATCCTGCTGCTGTCCTCCTTGCTGGAGTACATCGGGGTGCACTACCTGGTGGCGCGAGTCACCGCAGCCTGTATCGAGGGCCTGTACATCTACATTCTCTCCCGGGTCTGGGTGTTCAGGCTGCGCCGCATGACTGCGGCCCGCAGAGCCAGAGAACTGCGCCGGCGCAAGCTGAGTGCCAAGGCGGCTACCGCGGCCCGGGCCGTACGCCACCCCCGCCGCGCCAAGGCCCAGGCCAGCCCCCGCCGGGTGCTCTGATTCCGGCCGGGGCGGGCCCTTGCCCGCTGCGGCGCCAGGCGCCCTGCCGCAAGACCGGCGGACCGGCTATTCTCGCCACACCGAACTATTCTGGCCACAAGGACGTCGCGAAACCCGCGGGCGGGATGTGTCATGAAGACTGGTGTACCCACCGAAGTCAAGAACAACGAGTACCGGGTGTCGCTGACACCTGCCGGGGTGCGTGAACTCGTCCGCCACGGCCACCAAGTCTTCGTCCAGGCGGGCGCGGGGGAGGGGTCCTCCTTCCACGATCAGGAATATGCCGCGGCCGGCGCCGAACTGCTCGGCACTGCCGCGGAGGTCTGGGAACAGGCCGAGATGATCGTCAAGGTCAAGGAACCCACCGCAGCCGAGTATCCGCTCATGCGGGAGGGCCAGATCCTCTACACCTACCTGCACCTGGCCGCCAACGAGGCACTGACCAAGGAACTGCAGAAGCGCAAAGTGGTCTGTGTGGCCTACGAAACCGTGCGCCGTGACGACGGGTCGCTGCCCCTGCTGGCACCGATGAGCGAGGTCGCCGGGCGGTTGGCACCGCTGGTCGGCGCACACACCCTGATGGCCCCCGAGGGCGGGCGCGGCGTGCTACTCGGCGGCATCCCCGGCGTGCCCGCCGGACAGGTGGTCATCCTCGGCGCGGGGGTGGCCGGCATCAACGCGGCCGAGATAGCGCTGGGCATGCAGGCCGAGGTCCGGCTGCTGGACACCAACGTGGACCGGCTGCGCCAGATCGACGCCGTCTACCGGGGCCACTGCCACACCATCGCCGCCAACGACACCGAGATCGAAGCGGCCGTCAGCACCGCCGACCTGGTTATCGGGGCCGTCCTGGTCGCCGGCGCCAAAGCACCCAAGCTGATCAGCAACGACCTGGTTTCCACGATGCGCCCCGGCAGCGTGCTGGTTGACGTCTCCATCGACCAGGGCGGCTGCTTCGAGGACAGCAGGCCCACCACCCACGCCGAACCCACCTTCACGGTGCACAACTCGACGTTCTACTGCGTGGCCAACATGCCCGGCGCGGTGCCGCGCACCAGCACCATCGGCCTCACCAACGTCACCCTGGCCGGAGCGGTCGCCCTGGCCGACAAAGGCTGGCGGCAAGCCCTGCTGGACGACGCGGCACTGTCGCAGGGGCTGAACGTCGCCGACGGGGCCGTGGTCAACCAGCCGGTGGCGACCGCGCACGGCCTGGAGCACACCGAACTCGGGGAGGTCCTCGGCCGAGAATGACAGCAGCGCCACCCACCTCGGCCGCCGCAGGCGAGATCCCCACCACGTTGACCCGGCCGATGCGTGAGTACTTGAATCACCTGGCCGTGGAGCGGGGCCTGGCCGCCAACACCCTGGCCGCCTACCGGCGTGACCTGACCCGGTACACCGAGTTCCTCACCGGCCGGGGAATCACGGGCCTGGCCGAGGTGACCGAGACGGACCTGACCGAGTTCGTGGTGGTGCTGCGCGACCAGCCACCGCACGGTTACGGGCTGACGGCCTCCTCGACGGCCCGTACCGTGGTGGGGGTGCGAGGGTGGCACCGGTTCGCCCACGCTGAGGGCGACACGCCCACCGACCCGAGTGTCGACATCAGCCCACCGGCCACCGGGCAACGGTTGCCGAAGGCGATCAGCGTCGACGCGGTACAGCGCCTGCTGGATGCGGCCGGGCGGGGCGACCCGCCGATGTCGCTGCGCAACCGGGCGCTGCTGGAACTGCTGTACGCCACCGGGGCGCGGATCAGCGAGATCGTGGGGCTGGACATCGATGACCTGCCGGCCGATCTCGGTTGGGCGGCCCAGGCAAGCCTGGACACCCCAGGTGGCACCGGTGCCGATGCGATGCCGGTCACCGTCCGGCTGCTGGGCAAGGGCGGCAAGGAACGGGTGGTACCGCTCGGCAGCTACGCGGTGACCGCCCTGACGGCGTGGCTGGTACGCGGCCGGCCGGTACTGGCGGCCAAGGGCAAGGCCGGCGCGGCGGTGTTCCTGAACGCCCGTGGGGGCCGGTTGTCCCGGCAGAGCGCGTGGGCGGTGCTGCAGAGCGCAGCCCGCGTCGCCGAACTGGATGCCCACGTGTCGCCGCACACTTTGCGGCATTCTTTTGCGACACACCTGCTGGAAGGCGGCGCAGACGTGCGGGTTGTGCAGGAATTATTGGGACATGCCAACGTGACCACCACGCAGATCTACACGAAAGTGAGCATCGAAGCGTTGCGGGAGGTCTACGCGACGGCCCACCCGCGCGCGAGGTGACCCGTGGTGCGTTATCTTGGCGTCACATCGAATGGCGAGAAGGTGACAAGTGAGTAGCGCCAACACCAGCGAGTTCGGCGACCTCGGTGAACAGCAGGTCCTGGACTCCAGTGTTCCCGGCATGCCCGGCAGCGGGGTCGGCCCCACCGGGCGACCGATGCCTACCTTCCCGCGCCCGGAACGGCTGGCCAGTCACGGACCGGCCCGGATCATCGCGATGTGCAACCAGAAGGGTGGAGTCGGCAAGACCACCACGTCCATCAACGTCGGGGCGGCACTGGCCGAGTACGGTCGCAAGGTGCTGGTGGTGGATTTCGACCCCCAGGGGGCCGCTTCCGCCGGGCTGGGCGCCAACCCGCATGAGCTGGACGGCAGCATCTACACCGCGCTGATGGACCGGCACGTGCACGCCAGCGACATCGTCCAACGCACCGCCCAACCAGGCCTGGACCTGCTGCCGGCGAACATCGACCTGTCGGCCGCGGAGGTGCAACTGGTCACCGAGGTGGCCCGCGAACAGGCGCTGCAACGGGTGCTGCGGGGGGTCAGCGACCACTACGACGTGATCGTCATCGACTGCCAGCCCTCGTTGGGCTTGCTGACGGTCAACGCGCTGACCGCCAGCCACGGGGTGGTGATCCCGCTGGAATGCGAGTACTTCGCCTTGCGCGGTGTGGCGTTGCTGATCGAGACCATCGAGAAGGTACAGGACCGGTTGAACCCGGTGCTGGAGGTCGACGGGATCCTGGCCACCATGTACGACCCGCGCACGCTGCACGCCCGCGAGGTCGTCGGCCGGGTGGTGGAAGCCTTCGGGGACAAAGTGTTCCACACCGTCATCAACCGGACCGTGAAGTTCCCGGACGCCACCGTGGCGGCGGAACCGATCACCGCCTACGCCTCCGGGCATTCCGGCGCGGAGGCCTACCGGCAACTGTCTCGTGAGCTCATCGCCCGCGGCTGCTCAGCCTGAGCAGGACGCGCCGGCCCGGCGCGGCTTCGAGGTACGGCTGGACAACTTCTCCGGGCCGTTCGATCTGTTGTTGCAGCTCATCGGCAAGCACCAGCTGGACATCACCGAGGTGGCCTTGGCCGCGATCACCGACGAGTTCATCGCTCACATCAGGGCGATGGACACCGGCGGTGACCTGGAGGAGATCAGCAACTTCCTGCTGGTGGCCGCGACGCTGCTGGACCTGAAGGCGGCGCGGCTGCTGCCCGGCGGGCAGGTCGATGACGACGAGGATCTGGCCGTGCTGGAGGCCCGCGACCTGCTGTTCGCGCGGCTGCTGCAGTACCGCGCCTACAAGCAGGTGGCGGCCGAGTTCGCGGACCGGATGGCTACCGCTGGCCGGCGCGTGCCACGATCCGGGGCGGGCGACCCAGCGATCGCCGCGTTGTTGCCGGAGCTGGTGTTCTCCCTCACCCCGGAACAGTTGGCCGGGCTGGCCCGCGGGGCGACGGCACCGAAACCGGAACCGGAACAGGTCGGGACGGGGCATCTGCACGGCGGCACGGTGAGCGTCGCCGAGCAGGCCGCGCACGTCGTGGCTCAGCTGCGCCGTGCCGGCGTGTGCCGGTTCCGCGACCTGATCGCCGACGGGCAGGACACCCTCGTCGTGGTGGCCCGGTTCCTGTCGTTGTTGGAGCTGTACCGGGAGCAGGTGATCGTGTTCGAGCAGGCCGCGGCGCTGGGTGAGCTGACCGTGCGGTGGGTCGCCCCGCAGGACCGGGAGGTCGCGGTGGGTACCGAGTTCGACCAAGACGATGCGGCACCGGCGGCCGGGGACGCGGCCCAGCCGCCGCACGGGCAGGAGGGTTCATGAGCCAGGACGACGCAGTGGCTTGCGCCGGGGAGCCGGACCAGGGGGACGGACCACCCGCAGTCGCCGGGGAAAAACCTGGCCCCGTCGAGGACCTGCGCGGCGCCTGCGAGGCCGTGCTGATGGTGGCCGACGACCCGGTGACCGTGCAGGCGTTGGCGGCGGCCACCAGGCACCCGGTGGAACAGGTTCAGCAGGTGCTGGCCGAACTGGGCACCGAATACGCCGAGCAGGGGCGCGGTTTCGAGCTGGCGCAACTGGCCGGCGGGTGGCGGGTCCTGAGCAGCGCCGCCCATGCCGACGTGGTGGCCCGGTTCGTCACCGACGGGCAGACCGCCCGGCTCAGCCAGGCCGCGCTGGAGACCCTGGCCGTCATTGCCTACCGGCAGCCGGTGAGCCGTGCCAGGGTGGCCGCGATCCGTGGGGTGTCGGTGGACGGGGTGGTGCGCACGCTGATGGTGCGTGGCCTGATCACTGAGGCGGGCACCGACGAATCCTCCGGGGCGCATCTGTACGCCACGACACCGTTGTTCCTGGAGCGGATGGGCCTGGTCAGCCTGGAGCAGCTGCCGCCGCTGGCCCCGCACCTACCGGACGAGGAAGCCGTGGCCGAACTGGCGGAGCGGTCGTGACCGGGCAGCCACCGCGGGCCGCACACCCGGGGCCCGGCGAACGGCCGAGGCAGGGGCGACCACGGGCACAGGGGCGACAACGGGTACCGGAGCGCAGGCCGGGGAAAGCGCCGACCGGTGGCGAGGTCCACCGCAGCGACGGCGTCCGGCTGCAGAAGGTTCTCGCCGATGCCGGGGTCGCGTCCCGGCGCGCCAGCGAGAAACTGATCACGGCGGGCCGGGTCGAGGTGGACGGGCGGGTGGTCACCCAACTCGGTGTCCGCATCGACCCGCAGACCCAGCCGGTCAGCGTCGACGGCAAACGGCTGCAACTGGATACCTCCATGGTGTACCTGGCGTTGAACAAGCCTGCCGGGGTGCTGAGCGCCATGAGCGACCCACAGGGCCGGCCCAATCTGGGCGATGTGCTCGGGGACCGCAGGGAGCGGCTCTACCACGTCGGCCGGTTGGACGCTGACACCGAAGGCCTGCTGCTGCTGACCAACGACGGCGACTTCGCCCACCGGGTGGCCCACCCGTCGTTCCGGGTGTCCAAGACCTACGTCGCTGATGTGCCCGGGCCGGTGCCTCGGGATCTGGGCCGCCGGTTGCGGGCCGGCATCGACTTGGACGACGGGCCGGTGCGGGTGGACTCGTTCCGCCTGGTCGGCAACGCCCCCGGGCGGGCACTGGTCGAGGTGGTGCTGCACGAGGGCCGCAAGCGCATCGTGCGCCGGATGCTGGCCGAGGCCGGCCACCCGGTGCGGCGGCTGGTGCGCACCCAGGTGGGGCCGGTGCGGCTCGGAGACCTGTCGCCGGCAGTGACCCGGCCGCTCACCCGCGAGGAGCTCGGCACTCTGCTCGCGCAGGTGCAGCTGTGAGCGTGCCGGTAGCCGCGGGCCACCCCGGGCGCCACCGGGATTGCCACGAACGAGACATGTGTACGACGAACCGGGCGAGGCGGCAGTGAACTCCGATCTGTTGGACCTGCTCGCCGACGCGGCAGACCGGTCGTGGCGATGGGGCTCGGTGCGCATCATCGGCACCGGTCTGCTGGGAACCAGCATCGGGCTCGGGCTGCGCCGGGCCGGTGTGCAGGTCAGCCTCGAGGACACGTCCCCGGACGTCCTCGCGCTGGCGCGCGACCTAGGGGCGGGGCGGCTGGGGGACGACGACCCTCCTGCCGGCCACCCGGGCCTGGTCGTGGTGGCCACCCCACCCGACGTGACCGCGCGTGTCGTCGTCACCGCGTTGCGGCGGTTCCCGGAGACGCTGGTGACCGATGTGGCCAGCGTGAAGAGCAGCATCGCCACACTGGTGGCGCAGGCCGCCGGGCAGGATGCGCAACGCTACATCGGTAGTCATCCGATGGCCGGGCGCGAGCGGTCGGGACCGGTCGCGGCGCGCGGTGACCTGTTCGCCGGGCGGCCGTGGGTGCTGACGCCGACACCGGGCACGCACCCGGAGGGGGCGCGAGCGGTGCGGGACCTGGCCTTGCTGCTGGGGGCGTTGCCGACCGTGATGACCCCGGAGGATCACGACGAGGCGGTGGCCCGGGTCTCACACGTCCCGCAGGTCGCGGCGTCGCTGGTGGCGGCGCGGCTGCTGCCCCTGAGCGAGGACGGCATCGGCCTGGCCGGGCAGGGCCTGAGCGACGTGACCAGGATCGCCGGTAGCGATCCCCAGTTGTGGGTGCAGATCCTGGGCGGGAACGCCGGCCAGGTGGCTGCAGCGCTGGAGGAAATGTCCACTGACCTGACCGGCATCATCGATGCGTTGCGCCGGCTGGCGGGCGATGCGGGTGCGGTCGGGGCACGCAGCGCGGTGGCCGGACCGCTGGATGCGGGCCGGCGTGGGCACTCCCGGATCCCGGGCAAACCCGGCGGGCCGACGGTGCGGTTCGAGGTGGTGACCGTGATGGTCAGCGACGAACCGGGCGAATTGGGCCGCCTGTTCACCGCGATGGGCGAGGCGGGCATCAACCTCGAAGAGTTCCGGCTGGAACACGTACCGGGCCGGCGCGTCGGCCTGGCAGAGGTATCGGTGCTACCGGCGGCACGCGAGCCGCTGTTGGTGGCGCTGGCCGCCGGTGGCTGGACCACGGTGGCTTAGCCAGTCACCGACGCGTGCGTGACGGGGCGCGATGCTCAGTCCAGGTAGCCGAACTGCCCGTAATCATCGAGGTAGCCCAACTCTGAACTGTCCAGGTAGCCCAGCTCTGAGCTATCCAGGTAGCCGCGGCTGAGGTGCCCACCGTCCAGATAGCCTGCGGATGCGGAGGAGGCGGTGCCGAGCACCGCCAGCAGGGTGAGGATAGTTGCTGCGAGTAATGACTTGATCTTCATGGGATCCTCCAAGGGAGTGAACCATCACCCAGGTTCTATCCCAATTCGGCCAATTTGGCTACCGAATGCCTCAAGTCCTTCTCGTGCCGGCGCGTCCGGCTTGCCGCCTCGGGCAGCGTGATCAGGTTGTCCCGCTCCGGTTGAGCGGCCGCGTCGGTGCGCCAGATGGCCCCGGTTTGCTGGGTCTCGTCGGTGTCGAGGTCGACTCCGGCCAGCAGCACACACCCGCCTACACGGGTGCTGCGGCGTAGACTCAGCCGGCTTTGCGGTTGGTCGCTACGGCCGACGACCCGGATGTCCCCGCACACCTGGACCGAGACCAGTTCGATGGCCTCAGGTGTGCGCACCGGGCGGGACGGACGAGCGATGATGTCGCGGATCACCGTGCACGCGGTCAGTTCGACACCCGAGCCGGTGGCGACCTGCAAGCGCCCAATGGTGCAGCCCGCGGCAACCAGGCGAGCGCCGGGCTCGACAACAACGGTGCCGGTGATCTCGACGTCGGTCAGCCGCCACGTCTCGCCAGCCGGAATGGTCAGGTTGTCCGAGACCCGTCGGGTCTCCGAGCGCCAGCCACCATCGGTGGCGACCCAGTTCTTGACCGCACCGTGCTTCCCGCTGTGCAGCCATCCCAGGGTGGTCATCGTCGTCTGCTCCTCGTGTACCGGCTTCCCCCGAAGCCGGTCGCTGTCTCGCCCGTGGCCGGTGTGCCCGAATTATCGCCCTTGGTGGGGCATGTTCGTTCTTAGGGTCAACTCTCCCTGCTCCTGGTGCCGGCAACCAGGTGCGACACGTCGCTACTCGTAGCGAACTGCGGCCAGGCGGGCCGATGGACCGCCCGCCGTACCGTGCCGCGACCGGTGCACGCGGTGCGAACCCGGCACCGGGGGAGGGGCGCGACACATCGCGGCACGGCGGTTCTCGTGCGTCGGGCCGCTGGCGCCCGCGACGGTATTGTCGGGCGCATGTCGTTCGTCATCGCCATCGACGGTCCGTCCGGATCCGGGAAGTCGAGTGTCAGCCGCGCGGTGGCGCAGCGGCTGGGCTACGCCTACCTGGACACGGGGGCGATGTACCGCGCGCTGACTTGGTGGTGCCGCGAACAGGGCACGGACCTGGCCGATACCGAGGCGGTGGCTGCTGCGTCGCGGACGTTGCCGCTGGACATGATCACCGATCCCACTGCGCCCGGGGTCCGGGTGGACGGGCACGAGCTGGAACCGGCGATCCGGGAACCGGCAATCGCACAGGTGGTTTCGCAAGTGGCGACCAACCCCGGGCGGATCCTGCTGACCGCCGACCCTGCAGCCCGGGTCCGCCGCCGCAGCGGCGACCTGGGGGGCAAGATCGACGACGAGGCGGTGAGCGACCAGGTGATCCGCCGGGACCAGGACGATTCGACGGTCAGCAACTTCTCCGAGGCCGCGGACGGGGTTCACCACATCGACTCCACCGCAATCGATCTGCCAGAGACCGTCGCCCTCGTGCTGGGGCTGGTGCAGGCCCGCGTGGGCGCTCGCGGGCTGGGGTAGTTGTGACCGGGCGATCGAGCGGCAGCGGGTTGGCCGAACCCGGCGAGGGGGAGGGGTTCGAAGTGGTCACAGAGCCTCCCGAGGAGGTTGCCCCTGACCCGACCGCCGCGTTGCGGGCCGGGCTGGACGAGTACACCCTCGACGAGGCCGATCTTGCTTTGCTCGAGGCCGAAGCCGATGAGGCGCAACCGATCACCGAGCCGGTGCTGCCGGTGGTGGCCGTGGTCGGGCGGCCCAACGTCGGCAAGTCGTCGTTGGTCAACCGGATCCTGGGCCGGCGCGAAGCCGTGGTCCAGGACGTGCCCGGGGTGACCCGCGACCGGGGCCAACAAGGTGGATGACGCGCGCGGTGAGGCCGACGCGGCGGCGTTGTGGTCGCTCGGGCTGGGGGAGCCGTACCCGGTGTCGGCCACCCACGGGCGCGGATCGGGAGACCTGCTGGACGCGGTGCTGGACGTGTTGCCGGCTGCGAGAACCGAGCAGGCGGCTCAGACGCGGCGCCGGGTGGCGCTGTTGGGTCGGCCCAATGTGGGCAAGTCGTCGCTGCTGAACCAGTTGGCTCGCGGCCGGCGGGTGGTGGTCGACGATGTTGCCGGGACCACCCGGGACCCGGTGGACGAGGTCGTGCAACTCGGCGGCCGGGAGTGGGTCTTCGTCGACACGGCGGGAATCCGCAAGCGGGTCAAGCAGGCTCAGGGTGCGGACTTCTACGCGTCGCTGCGGACCCGGTCGGCGGTGGAGAAGGCCGAGGTGGCGGTGGTGCTGATCGACGCTTCGGCACCGATGGCTGAACAGGACGCCCGGATCATCGGCATGGTGATCGAGGCGGGCCGGGCGCTGGTGCTGGCGATCAACAAGTGGGACCTGCTGGACGATGAACGGCGGCGCGACCTGGAACGGGAGATCAACCTGGACCTGGCGCATATGTCGTGGGCGCCGCGGGTGAACGTGTCGGCGCGGACGGGGCGGCATGTGGACCGGCTGGTGCCGGCTCTGGAGGTGGCGCTGGATTCGTGGGACACCCGGGTGCCGACGGCGCAGCTGAACCAGTTCTTCGCCGAGCTGGCCGCAGCGCACCCGCACCCGGTGCGCGGGGGCAAGCAGCCGCGGATCCTGTTCGTCACTCAGGCCGGGACCCGTCCTCCGCGGTTCGTGGTGTTCGCCACCGGGTTCATCGAGGAGCAGTACCGGCGCTTCGTACAGCGGCGGTTGCGGGAGGCTTTCGGGTTCGAGGGGTCGCCGATCGAGCTCAGTGTGCGGGTCCGCCAGAAGCGGCGCCGGTAGTCCAAC
>PDWJ01003691.1_pt1 | contig 25439 bp, 18 predicted proteins | sample 1430881 | NCBI WGS metagenome assembly PDWJ01 (sample SAMN01162460, study PRJNA174530) | Oral metagenome, whole genome shotgun sequencing project. | biome: Marine environment; feature: Marine mammal; material: Swab sample of the gingival sulcus; isolation source: swab sample of gingival sulcus...
CGTTGCACCACCGCGCCGGTGATATGGCGGTTGACATAGGCGTTGCCGATCTCAACGGCATCGAGCCAGTGGTCAACCTCGTTGTCGTCGAGGGAGTGGATGCCCCCGGTGAGCCCATAGATCGAGTCGTTCTGGATGGCGATCGCCTGATCGAGATCATCGGCTCGGATCAAGCCCAACACCGGACCGAAACACTCGGTGTGGTGGAACCACGAACCGGGTTTGACCCCAATCCGGACCCCGGGCTTCCACAGTCGTCCGGTGTCATCGAGTGATCGGGGTTCAACCAGCCAGGATTCGCCCGGTTCCAGGGTGGTGACCGCTCGTTCCAGCGGTCCCGAGGGTGGGTTGATGATCGGGCCGATCATCGCTGAGGGGTTGGTGGGCCAATCGACCACCCAGCTTTCGACCACATCGCGCACCCGGGGCAAGAACGATGGATCGTCATACACCGAGGCCTCGATGATGCCCAGCGATGCTGCTGAACACTTCTGGCCAGCATGACCAAACGCTGAGCGCACCAGGTCAGCGATCGCCAGGTCGAGATCGGCAGCAGAGGTGATCACCAGGGCGTTCTTGCCACTGGTTTCGGCAAACAGTCGCAGATTGGGCTTCCAGTCGAGGAAGATCTGGGCGGTCGCCAGCGAACCGGTCAAGATCACGGTGTCGATACCGGGATGGGTGACCAGATGGGCCCCGACCGGCCCGTCTTCACAGGTGACCAGTTGGACCACATCGTCGGGAATGCCAGCTCGATGCATCTGGTCAACCAAGGTTGCTGCCACCCGTTCGGCTTCCGGAGCTGGTTTGAGGATCACGGTGTTGCCCGCCGAGAGCGCAGCAAACACCCCACCGGCAGGGATGGCATAGGGGAAGTTCCAGGGGCCGATCACCGCAACCACGCCACGTCCGGTAACGGTGACCCCATCGCCATCGATCTCGTCGAGCAGGTCAGCGCCAGGACCGGAGTAGTAGCGGGCAAAGTCGATCGCTTCGGACACTTCGGGATCGCCCTCGCCAAAGATCTTGCCGGTCTCGTCGGCCATCACTGCCAGGGTGTCCATGCGGCAGCGCTGCATTTCGTCGGCAACTGCCCACAAGAGCGCTTGCCGTTCGGCGCGAGAGCGGGCCGACCAGGCCGGAGCAGCGGCAGCAGCTCGGGCCACAATCCGGTCGATGCTGGCGGTGTCGGTGATCGGGGTGAAGGCGGGCTGGGCGGCTTGTCCGGCATACACAGCGTCACGGGTTGCTCGATCGATGATGTCGGTTTCGGGCTGGTTGAAGAAGCCGTCGGGGCGGGGGAGAGGCTGTCGCCGCAGGGTGCGCGACACGGTGTGGCGTTCAGTCACCGAGGTGCGGAAGCGGGCCTCTTGTTCGATCCATTCATCGGAGTCGACTTCAAGATCAAACAGGGCTCGCAAGAAGTTGTCCTCTTGAGTGTTTTCGTCAAGACGACGGGTGAGATAGGCCAACGACGCGGCAAAGTCGGCCTTGGTCACCACGGGGGCGTACATCAAGAGATCACCGGCTTCGGCGTGGACCGCTCGGGCTTGGGCCGGAGCCATCCCTTCCAACATCTCGAATTCGATGCGGTCGAGGGCATCGCGGTCGCGGCCAACAACCAGGGCCCAGGCGATATCAAACAGGTTGTGGCTCGCCAGGCCGACCCGCAGGGCATCGGCCCATTCCGGGCGTAGGACGCTGTCGAGCATGGCCTTATAGCTGGCATCGACATCGGCCTTGGTTGGATAGGGAGCGATGGTCCAGCCGTGGAGTTCCGATTCGACGGTTTCCATCGCCAGGTTGGCCCCCTTGACCAGGCGGACCTTCACTCGAGCCCCGGAGCGAGCATGGCGTTCGGCAGCCCAGGTGCCAAGTGTTTCGAGGGCATCGTGGGAATCAGGAAGATAGGCCTGGAGCACGATTCCGGCATCGAGATCGACAAATTCGTCTTCATCGAGGACCCGCATAAATGAGACCAGGGTCAATTCGAGGTCGCGGTATTCCTCCATGTCGAGATTGACGAACACTGGGGGTGTGGCCGTTCGGGCGGCTCGATAGAGGGTGCGGAGTCGGTCACAGATGGCATCAACCGAGGGCTCAAACGCATACGAGTTGAGATGGGCGACCAGGGCGGAGATCTTGACCGAGACATAGTCGACATCAGATCGATCGATGCGGGCGAGCACCATCTCGGTGCGGGTTTGGGCTTCAGCATCGGACAGGATCGCTTCGCCGAGCACATTGATATTGAGACCAACGCCTTCGGTTGAGCGTTTGGCGAGATGGCGAGCAAAGGCGGGATCGTCGGCGGGGAGGACCACTCCGTGGGTTTCGGCAGCGATACGTCGGGTGACCAGGGGCATGATGACCTTGGCCATCTTGGGGGCGACTGTGGCGCCGAATCGCAAGAGGGCCCGATCGATGGGGCCGAGTGCCGCGGTGGGGTGGGCGGTGACGATGTCAGCGAAGCGCTCGGCTGCCCGTTGGGAGTCGTCGAAGCGCAGCACTTCATCGGTGAGTTTGAAGAGGAGCTCGCGACCATCGTGGTCGGCGATCAAGCGCCCGAGCCGGTCTCGGCGGCGGCGTTCGCGTCGCGAAAGGTCGGCTTCGCTGGTGGTCAGGAGGCGTCGGGTGATGGCGACAGCCCCATCCGCAAGACGGAGATCGGATGCACCCCTGGTCATCTTGTCATTGTCTCAGCAGTGTCTTGCACGAATTCGACAGCGACAGGAGCGAATCCGACCACTGTGTTGTGGTTGTTGCATCACCGGATCGGTGAGTGACGACCATCTCTCGGAACCCAGCCTCAAGCGTGCTGTGAGAACGAGTATCGGGCATCATGTGGTAGTGGATCCCACCTTGCGAGCGGTTGCCGAGATCTTGGCCACCACACCCTCGGTGATGTTCTGTGCCAAAGATGCTCAAGGGCGCTACACCGCTGCCAATCGGGCGTTTGCCGAACGAGCGGGGGTGACTGGTAGCGGCCAGGTGATCGGCCGTACCGCCCACGATCTCTTTCCAACCGAGTTGGCTGAGTCGTATGAAGCACAAGATGCCACGGTGATGGCCAGCGGTCAGCCGCTCACCAACGAGTTGGAGTTCATCACCCGACCGGATGGCTCGATCGGGTGGTATCTCACCTCAAAATCTCGTTTGACCGATGCTGGCGGCACGCCGACCGGGGTGGTCAGCATCTCGGTCGATCTGGCCACGCCATCCGATGCGGCAGCGCCCCATGCATCGTTGGCGGCCGCGGTGGACCATATTCGCCGCCACTTGGCCGAGTCGCCGTCGGTTGCTGAGGTGGCCAAGGTGGCCGGGCTGACCCCATCCCAACTTGAGCGAGCGATGAATCGGGTGCTGGGACTGAGCCCCAAACAGCTGATCATGCGGCTTCGTTTGGAACAAGCCCTGGTCGAGTTGCGCTCGACCACCGATTCGATCGCCCAGATCGCGTCGCGGTGCGGGTACTACGACCAGAGCGCCTTTCATCGCCATTTTGCCCGGGTGGTCGGGATGTCGCCTGGGGTGTATCGGCGCACTGTTCACTGAACGATCTGTGAGATGGCCCATCAGGCGTGGGCTCGGTCGATGAGTTGAAGGGGTTGAGCTACGGTCGTGGTATGGCTGATATCGGATGGCAGATGCGGGTGGCAAACGGGGTGATCAGGCTGCGTACTCGATGGAACTCGTCCTTCCTCAGCGGAACTGCAGCGACCGTTCAGGAGCATCTGGTGTGGCCAGAAAGCTTTGCCCCACCGAAGCGGTGTATTCGTGGTCTTGATATCTCGGTTCGCCATATCGGCACCGTGCCGGTCTATGTGGTGCGGCCACCTGATGGATCGGTTGATCGACGGGTGGTGTTCTTCCACGGTGGCGGCTACTGCTTCGAGATCAATTCGCACCATTGGCGATTGATCGCCCACCTGGCCCGTCATGCGAAGGCTGAAGTGGTGGTGCCGATCTATCCGTTGGCCCCGATCTCAACTGCCGAGCACACCGTTGATTTTGCCGCTGACCTGGTTGACGATCTGATCCAGGAGGCTGAGCCGGTGGTGGCGATGGGCGATAGTGCTGGTGGGGGATTGGTCTTGGCCGCGGCCCAGGTGCTTCGGGAACGGGGTCGTCAGCCAAGCCGTCTGGTCTTGATCAGTCCGTGGCTTGATGTGACGATCAGCGATCCGCGCAGTATCGAACTCGATCCTCTTGATCTCATGTTGGGGATTGAGGGCACGCGCGACTGCGGGCGGCTCTATGCCGGTGAGCTTGATCTTCGTGATCCACGGGTGAGTCCGCTCTTTGGTGATCTTGACGGGCTGGCACCGATCGATGTGTTTACCGGCACTCACGACATTCTGAACCCTGATGCTCGTCGGTTGGTTGAGCAGGCTGAGGGAACTCAGACGGTGGTCACCATGCACGAGGTCGTTGGTGCCCAGCATGATTATCCCTTGTTCCCGGTGGTGCCCGATTCGGTGAAGGCTCGTAAGACACTTGTTGAGCTGGTGTTGTCGGCCTGAACGTTCGCTCGTGTGTGACGTTCGGGTGATCTCGCCAAGGTGATGGGATCGTGCTCACCAGGGTTCTTGAGCGATCGCGGTGCGAAAACATGTCAGCCAGATGCAGCCTGAATGTCCGCGAACGATAACACCGCGCAAATGTTAACGATCGTAGATATCCAACAAATGTCGTAGTACACTGACATTCATGATCGTGCGAACGGCTCGTGATCTTGGCTCAGCGGTCAAAGATGGTCGCCTTCGTCACGGCTGGACTCAGGCTGAACTGGCAGCTCGAATCGGTGCCAGTCGGCAGTGGATCATCGCGTTCGAGCGAGGCAAGCCAACATCTGAGATCGGGATGGCATTGAGGGCGGTCGCCGCCCTCGGTGAAGTGCTCGACGTGGTGCCAGCCCCTTCAACTGAGGGATTGATCGATCTTGATGAACTGATCAATGGGTTCGCGCGAACAAGGCTGGGGAACACATCGAGGACCCGAGGAACGGATCGTTCTTAACAACCTGATCGACGAGTATTGATTGCCGATTCGATTACAGCTTGGTTGACCACTGCCAAGCGCAATATGGGTCGGTCAGAAGCTGGTACAGGCTGACCGTTAGCTCAGCGTTGATCAGCTATCAGGTCGTTGATCCAGCCGACCCCGTGATCGTGAGCGACTCGCCGGGGTCGACCATCACGATGCCGTCATCGGTGCTCACCGGGATCGGGTTGCCCGCTTCAACGGTCACCGTGGCGTGATCGGGCATCACCGTGATCGCCACCACACTGTCGTGGCGATGAAGCCGGAACGCCAACCGGTTCCACTGGGCTGGCAGGCGGGGGTCGATGCTGAACACATCGCCGGTTTCGGTGACCCCGGCAAACCCATTGACTACACAGCTCCAGATACCACCAGCATTGGCGACATGGACCCCATCAGCGGTATTGCCGTGGGCATCGGCCAGGTCGAGATAGAGAGCTTGCTGGAAATAGCTCCAGGCCAGATCATGGTGACCGATCTGGGCAGCCACGATCGACTGGACCCCAGCCGACAGCGATGAATCGCCGGTGGTCAGGGGGTCGTAGTACTCAAAGTTGCGCCGCTTTTGTTCGAGGGTAAAGTGTTGGCCGCGCAGATAGGTCGCCAACACCACATCAGCCTGCTTGAGCACCTGATGGCGATAGATCACCAGGGGGTGATAGTGGAGCAAGAGGGGATAGTTCTCGCTTGGGGTTCCCTCGAGATCCCACGGTTCACGATCTAGGAAGTTCTCATCTTGGGGATGGATGCCCAGCTCATCGTCATAGGGCAGATAGATCGCTTCACCAGCTCGTATCCACTCGTCAACCTCACCATCGGCCAGCCCGGTACGGCGCACCGCGGTGGCCAGCGCGTCGGGCATGGTGTCACCAACCAGCTTCACCGTGGAAGCAGCAAACGACATGGTGAACCGGGCCATCACATTGGTGTAGAGGTTGTCGTTGACCACGGTGGTGTATTCGTCGGGGCCGGTGACGCTATGGATGTGGAAGCGTCCGTCGTCGCCGAAAAAGCCCAGGTCGCGGTAGAGGCGGGCCATCTCGATCAGGATCTCGATCCCCTCATCAGCCAAAAAGTCGAGATCGGCGGTGGAGTGGACATAGCGCTCAATCGCATAGGCGACCGCGGCATTGATGTGGTACTGGGCGGTGCCCGCGGCGTAATAGGCCGAGGCTTCTTCACCATTGATGGTCCGCCAGGGATACAGGGCTCCCCTCTGGTTGAGCTCGAGAGCTCGTTCTCTGGCCATGGGGAGCATTCGATGGCGGAACCGCAAGAGTTTTCGGGCTGCTTCGGGGTTGGTGACCGACAAGAACGGCACCACATACACCTCGGTGTCCCAGAAATAGTGGCCGTCATAGCCGCCAGCGGTTACCCCCTTGGCGGCCACACCGTTTTCGTGGGCGCGAGCCGACGCTTGGGCGAGCTGGAAGAGGTTCCACCGCACCGCTTGCTGGGCAGCGGGATCGCCGTCGATCTCCACATCGGCTCGGGACCAATACTCATCGAGCCACCGTGATTGCTCGGCATATAGGGCATCGGTTCCGCTGGCTATCGCCCGGTCGATGGTGCGGGTGCAGCGATCGGCCAACTCTCGTGGGGGGATACCCCGCGACGAATGGTAGGCGACAAATTTGGTGAGGGTGATCGGTTGTCCAGCTGTTGCTTTGATGGTGAAGACGTTCTTGGCCAGGTCGTCGCTGATGGCGGACGACACCTCGTAGTCGCATTCGGTATCGATCCGATGGCGAGTGGCAGCAGCCACGGTCATCCCGCTGTTGGCGCACCGATAACCGAGGGTCATCTGGCCACCGGCGGGGCCATCGTCACGATGATGCTGCAAGGTGGGCACCAGGACCCGATGGTCAAATCGGCGGGCTTGGCGCGGGTCACGCCCTTCGCCGAGGGCAGCATCGGTGACGTGGTACTCGTCTTCGCCATCTTGACGGTTTAAGAGCTGGGACGAGATCACCACCGGTGCGCTGCCATCGAGGACGGTGACGGTGAAGGTCAATACCGCCAGGTGGCGATGGGTCAAGCTCACCATCCGCTCACTGCGCACCTCAACGCGTTTGCCGCCCGGTGTTCGCCACACGATCTGGCGGTGAGAACGACCGGTGCGGAAGTCGATCGCTCGTTCATAACTGTCGAGATCGGCTTCCGCGAGCAAGAGCGGCTCATCATCGACATAGAGCTTCATCAGCTTGGCATCGGGAGCATTGATGATGGTCTGCCCGGTTTTGGCAAAGGCAAAGGCGTCCTCAGCGTGATGGATCGGCCAGGTCTCGTGAACCCCGTTGAGGTAGGTGCCGTGGGTGTGGGCGTCGCGACCTTCGCTGGGATTGGCGCGCATCCCCAAATAGCCATTGGCGTTGGCAAACAGGGTTTCGGTGAGGCCTAGGTCGTCAGAGTTGGGTTCGGTTTCGATCAGGCGCCACGGATCGATAGGGAAGCGGTGGCGGGCGATGGAGTCTCCACTGGGCCGAATCTTCATGAGAGGTCCTTGGATCGGTCAGCGATCAGGTCGGTTGGCTGGGCCAGGGTGGTGTCGAGGTCGTCAACCACCAGATCAGCTCCAGCATTGAGCAAGGCCTGCCAATTCCCGCCTCGGTCAACGCCGATCACCAGGCCAAACCGGCCAGCTCGGGCGGCATCGACACCGGAGGTGGCATCTTCCACCACGATGCAGCGATCGGGGGTGAGGGCGAGTTGATCGGCAGCGTGAAGAAACATCGCTGGATCGGGTTTGCCGGCCAGGGAATACTCGGTGGCGGTGGTGCCATCAACCACGACCGAGAATCGATCGGTGAGATCTGCCGCGGCGAGCACCGAGCGAGCATTGAGCGATGACGACACGATGGCCGAACGGATCTGGGCCTGATCAAGCAGATCGAGCACCCGCATCGTGCCCGGATAGGGGGCGATCCCATCGGTGGCCAGGATCCGGTGGAACATCTCGTTCTTGCGGTTGCCTAGCCCACAGATCGTGTGCTCATCAGGTGAGTCGGTGGGCTGTCCCCACGGCAGCTCAACCTGGCGAGACGCGAGAAAGGTGGCCACGCCGTCATAGCGGGGACGACCATCGATAGAGCGGAGATAGTCGTCGGCGGTGTAGTCCCACGGCTCGAAGAGTGCAGCCCACGCTCGTTGGTGGATTTCAGCGGTGGGGGTGACCACCCCATCGAGATCAAACAAGACCGCATCAAACTGAGTCCAGTTGACCACTGACACCGCTGCTGATCCCATACTCCTTGACCGTACTGAATGAGGCCGAAAAACCACCGGTGGTGGCAATATCGGCAGGGATCGCTTGCCATCAACTATGTTTGTCGTCCTAACACAACCCAGATGACGGAGGTTCCGGTGGACCAAATCACCCTCGCTCGCGTCAACCTCAACGCAATATTGAGAACGCTCGAAAAACTCCCAGAACTCGATGAGACCACAGCAGCTCTTGTTGAGGGTGGCCAGGAGACCATCCAGTTTACCGCCCCTCGTGCCGCCACCGTGCGCCTCGCGATCGGCGGAGGCAAGATCACCCACCATCGTGGCCGGGGCCCAAACACGATCCATCTCACCTTCCCCGCTCCCTCAATGGTCAACGCCATGTTTGACGGCACCGGCAACCCGGTTCCGGTCAAAGGCTTCCGCAAACTCGACTATCTCAAGGGCCCCTTCACCGACATCACCGACCGGTTGTCCTACTTCTTGAAGCCCACCGATGAGCTACTGGCCGACGATGCGTATCGAGATGCCAACGCCATCTTGACCCTCTATGTCGCTGTCTATGCTCTCGCCGAGATCGCCAACAGCGACCCCAAGGGCAAGTTGAGCGCTGAGCGAATGGCCGATGGCGACATCGTGATCGGTATTGAGGGCGGCGAATCACTCACCCTGGTCGCTCGTGGTGGCAAGCTCAGCGTGACCACCGAGGCACCGACCAACAAGCGGGCCTCGATGATCTTCGCCACCCTCGAAGCTGCCGGAGCGGTGCTGAGAGGCGAGATGGCGTCCTACACCGCAATCGGACGCGACCTGCTCAAGCTGTCGGGCTATGTGCCCCTGCTGGACAATATGAACAAGATCCTCGGGCTGGTGCCCGTCTACCTCGGCGAGGAGTGAGCCGTGCACATCAATAGCTATACCCACAGCGCCGAATGGTTTGAGCGGGCCACCGAGGTCATCCCCGGCGGCATCTATGGCCACCTCGGCCCCGCTGAAGGCTGCTTCATGCCGGTCAGCGCCTACCCCCTGTTCAGCGAACGAGCTGATGGTGCCTATTTCTGGGATGTCGATGGCAACCGATTCATCGACTATATGTGCGCCTACGGTCCCAATATTTTGGGCTACAACGACCCCGATGTCGATGCCGCGGTCGCTGCACAGATGAAGCGGGCCAATGTGGTCGTGACCCCCTCCACCCAGCTGGTGGAGCTGGCCGAACTCATGGTCGACACCATCGCGATGGCCGACTGGGCGTTCTTCGCCAAGAACGGCGGCGACACCACCACCTTTGCCATCATGGTGGCCCGGGCCGCTACCGGTCGCGACAAGATCCTGCTCCACAAGGGCGGCTACCACGGAGTGGCCGGCTGGACTCAAAAAGATGGCTATCCCGGGGTCACCTCCGCCGATGTGTCCAACAACATCTATGTCGACTTCGGCGATATCAATGCTGTCAAGGCCGCGGTTGCTGAGCATCGGGGCGAGATCGCCTGCTTCATGTCAACCCCGTATCACCATCCGGTGTTCGAAGACAACCAGGTGCCACCCGAGGGGTATTGGCAGCAGGTGCGAGAGATCTGCACCCAAGAAGGCATCGTGTTGGCCATCGATGACGTGAGGGCTGGATTCCGTCTCGATGTGGCCGGCTCCGACCATTACTACGGCTTCAAAGCCGACCTGTCGTGCTATTGCAAAGCCCTGGCGAACGGATGGAACATTTCGGCCCTGTGCGGCACCGATGAGCTCAAAGACGCTGCCGCATCGGTGATGTACACCGGCTCGTATTGGCTTTCGGCAGTGCCGATGGCTGCCGCTCAAGCCTGTATCACCAAGATGCGCGAGATCGACTCGGCGGCCACCTGCCTGGCCACCGGCACCAAGCTCACCACCGGATTGGCCGAACGGGGCGCTGCCCACGGCTTCGACCTGGTGATCTCGGGTGAACCCTCGATGTGGTTCATGCGCACCGCCTCGTTCGAAGGCATCGACGACCCCAACTATGTGCTTCACCAGGCCTGGGTCGCCGAATGTGTGAAGCGGGGGGTGTTCTTCACCAACCACCACAACCTCTTCATCAATACGGCGATGACCGATGATGATGTCCAGTTCACCCTCGACGTGGCCGATGAAGCCTTCCGGGTCGTGCGGTCGAACGCTCGCAACCTGATCGGGAAGTAGATGTGATGGACACGACACGTTGGAAAGAACTTGAACGCAAGGCCCATGAGCTGCGTCTGCTCACCCTCGACACGGTGAAGTGGGCTGGATCGGGCCATGTCGGCGGAGCCTTGTCGTCGATCGATTTACTCACCGTGCTGTACCACGATGTGATGAACTATTCGGCCGACCAGATCGACGATCCGCTCCGAGATCGGTTTGTCCTCTCCAAAGGACATATCGGAGTGGGGTTCGCCCCGGTCTTGGCCGACCTGGGTTGTTTCCCCATCGAATGGTTGCACACCTATAACCGCACTGGCTCGCCGCTGGGTATCCATCTCAACGCCAAGGACGTTCCCGGTGTGGAAGCCTCGACCGGCTCCTTGGGTCACGGTTTGCCGATGGCGGTGGGGATGGCGATCGCATCCCGGCTCACCGGCCAGAACTGGCGCACCTATTGCCTCTTGGGCGATGGCGAATGCGATGAAGGATCGGTGTGGGAAGCCGCCATGGCTGCCGCCCACTACCAAACCGACAATCTGGTCGCCTTCGTCGACCGCAACCGGGCCATGATCGACGGTTTGACCGAAGACGTGATGCGTCTCGAACCCTTCGTCGACAAGTGGAAGGCCTTTGGTTGGGAAACCTTCGAGATCGACGGTCATCACCTCCCAACGATCAGGGACACCATCGACGCTGCTCATGCGGTGACGGGCAAGCCCGTCATGATCGTGGCCAACACGATCAAGGGCGAAGGCATCGACACCATCGCCGGCGACTACCGCTGGCACTATGGCGCCTTCGACGGCGACCGCTACGACGAAGCTCGCCAGAGCTTGGAGCACTATTACCAGGCCCGCCTGGCCGCGGTGGAAGGACGCTGACATGGCTGGATTGACCTACAACATGATCGATGCCACCGACCTCCAAACCGCTGAGGTCTATGGCCAAGTCCTGGTCGCCTTAGGGCGTGATCATCCCGAAATCGTCGGATTGTCTGGTGATCTTGCCCAATCGACCCGGATCGGCACCTTCGCCAAAGAGTTCCCGGAACGATTCTTCAATGCTGGTATCGCCGAGCAAAACATGTTCGGCATGGCCGCCGGTATGGCCCTGGCTGGGTTGGTGCCCTTCGTGTCGACCTTTGCTGCGTTCTCCACCATGCGAGCCCTCGAACAGCTCCGCACCGATATCTGCTACCAAAACCTCAACGTCAAGGTGATCGCCACCCACTCGGGGCTGTCGTTCGGTCAGGCGGGAACCACCCACCACGCCACCGAAGACATCGGCATCTTGCGCACCCTGGCCAACCTGATCGTGATGTGCCCATGCGACGGGCTGAGCACCGCTCAGGCCGTTGAAGCTGCCTATGAGCATGAAGGGCCGGTCTATCTGAGGATCAATCGGGGCTTTGACCAAACCGTGTATGAGGAACCGATCGACGATTTCCGTATCGGTGGCTCGGTCACCCTGCGCGACGGCACCGACCTCACCCTGATCGCCACCGGCTCGGGGGTGTGGCGGGCAGTTCAGGCTGCTGATCGTCTGGCATCCGAAGATGGCTTGTCGGTGAGGGTGATCGATATGTATTCGATCAAGCCCCTCGACGAAGATGCCATCCGCCAAGCGGTGGGCGACACCCGTCGCATCATCACCGTTGAAGATGCCAATGTGGCATCCGGGTTGGGCACCGCGGTGGCCGATGTGGCCGCCACCACCGGGAAGGGGTTCGCCTTCCGCAAACTTGGTGTTCCCGATGTCTATTCGATCATCGGTCAGCCCGAAGATCTCTTCGCCCACTTCGGCTACGACGAGAACGGGATCATGGACGCGGTCCGTGAACTCATGCATGTCGAGATCGAAGAGGACGACGACTGGGACGACGAGGTGTGACCATGCCAGATACCGATGCGACCCGGTATCAGTCCATCGTGTTCTTGAACGCGGTGGTGCCGGTACTGCGTCCAATCATCGAAGCCCGTTCCGGTCTCACCAACGCCTTTGCTGGCCGCAGCGGCGTGGTCCAGATCAGTGCCCTGGCCGATGATGGGGTATCGGTCGATGGCCGCCCAGCACGAGTGGCCACCCATCTCGTCATCGACGATGGTGAGGTCACGGTCCGTCTTGGCGGGCATCGAGCCCCCAGCGTCGAGATCGAGTTCCCCAACCGTAAGGCCCTCAACACCTTCTTCTTGGGCGGTCTCGCACTGCCGCGAATCTGGGGCGGATTGATGAACATCGGCCTGCTCAAGGCCACCATCCAATCCCTGCTGGCAATGAGTTCGCTGTTGGGGGCCGAAGAACCACCCGATGATCTCGCCAGCCAGCGGCTCTTGACCAAGAGCTTCTTCTATCTGCTGTCCACTGGGATCTCCCAGCTCAACAAGGCTGGGCATCCCCAGGTGAAGGCATGGTCGAAGATCCAGCCCGATCGGGTGTTTGCCTGGACAGTCGAAGGTGAACCCGACCTGGCGGCCTATATCCGGGTCAAGGGCGGACGCACCAAGGCATCTCGCGGCACCTACACCCGTTCCAAGCCCTTCTTTGGGATGCACTTCGACAGCCCCCGCTCAGCGCTCGGCATCTTGATGGAAGTCGACGACATGATCGAGTCCACTTCCAAAGGCAAGATCGTGATGCAGGGTGCTCCCGAATACGGCGCCGAACTCGGCGAGCTGATGCTCTTAGTCGGCAGCTATGCCAAGTAGGCAGAAAGGTCTGTGATGATCGAACGACTACTCGCCGGACTGCGTCGGCTCATCGGCCGACCCAAGATCCACGAAATTGGCCATGTCGGGGTCACGGTGTCCGACTTTGAGGCCGCGGTGGCCTGGTATCACGAGATGTTCGGGTTCTATCTGGTGAGCGAGATGACCGTCGAGGGTGAGGCGGCCAACGCGTTGTCTGATCTCTATGGCGAACGCGACCTCACGGTTCGGTTGGGCTTTATGCGGGCCCCGGGTGGGGGAGTGCTCGAGATCTTCCAGTTCACCCCCGCTGCTCCGCCTGAGCCGGTGCGATGGAACCGGGTTGGCTACACCCATCTCGCCTTGTCGGTGTCCAATGTGGCCGTCCTCACTGAGCGTCTCAAAGCCAAGGGTGTGGAGTTTGTGCTCGATGAACCCCAGTTCTTGGGTGGCGCCCACTGGATTTTCTTCAAGGATCCCGATGGCAACTTGATCGAATTGATCGATCTCCACGCCAACCGGCTTCCCCTCAAATATCTCGGCGGGGTGATCGGACGCCAGTATCGCTCGGGTAAGTACTCGCCCTACTACGGCCAATAGTTGTCTCCAGCAGAGCGGATTGGACTTCACTCCCAGCGCCGGGAGATCTCTGGCGCGCGGGAATAGAACACCCCTGTTGTACGGTTGATCCTGAGTACACCCCATCGTTTGCCCAAGGAGGCACACTTCATGGCCCTTATCAATACCGAGATCAAGCCGTTTAGCGCTACTGGTTACCGCCAGGGCGAATTCGTTGACGTCACCGAAGCCGATGTCAAGGGCAAGTGGGCGATCTTCTTCTTCTATCCCGCCGACTTCACCTTTGTGTGCCCCACCGAGTTGGGCGATCTCGCTGACCACTATGACGAGCTCCAGAAGCTGGGTGTTGAGGTCTACTCGGTGTCAACCGACACCCACTTCACCCACAAGGCCTGGCACGATTCGTCCGAGACGATCGGCAAGATCAAGTACACCATGCTCGGCGACCAGACCGGCGTGTTGAGCAACAACTTCGACGTCATGCGCGAAGGCGAAGGTCTGGCCGACCGTGGCACCTTCGTGGTCGACCCCGATGGCATCATCCAGATCATGGAGATCACCTGCGAAGGTGTCGGCCGTAACGCTGCCGAGCTGCTCCGCAAGGTCAAGGCTGCCATCTATGTCCGTGAGCACCCCAACGAGGTGTGCCCAGCCAAGTGGGAGCAGGGCGCCTGGTTGGCAAGATCTGATCTCAGAGTTCTGACACTTCTTCAACAACGGGCGGGGGAGCGATCCTCCGCCCGTTCTGTATCCCTCAACCTCTGTACCCCCTAGCTGTTAAGGATCGTCATGCTTGATTCTGCACTTCTCGACCAACTCGCTGGACACTTTGCCCGATTGACCCACAAGGTGTCGCTGGTGATCACACCGGCCGCTCCCGACAGCCCCAACGCGTCGGCATCGGCTGAGATGATCGAGATGGCCAACGAAGTGGCCGCCCAATCCGACCAGATCACGGTCACCACCGACGGCACCAGCGATCGTCGCCCCGCATTTAGCGTGGTCCGCGATGACCAGCCCGAGATCTCGGTGGCCTTCGCTGGCTTGCCGATGGGACATGAGTTCACCTCATTCATCCTCGCTGTGCTCCAAGTTGGGGGAGTGGCCCCCACCTTCGACGACGCTGTCGTCGACCAGATCCGGGGCCTCGATGGCGACTTCGAGTTTGAGACCTATGTGTCGTTGTCGTGCCAGAACTGCCCCGACGTGGTCCAAGCCCTCAACGCGATGAGTGTGATCAACCCCCGAGTGCGCCACACCATGATCGATGGAGCCCTCTTCCAAGACGAGGTGGAAGCCAAGGGAATCAAGGCGGTGCCCAACGTCTACCTCAACGGCGCCGAGTTCGACCAGGGGCGGATGACCATCGACCAGATCCTGGCCAAGGTCGATACCGGCGGATCGGAGCGGATCGCTGCCGAACTCGATGGCCGTGCCCCCTACGACGTGCTCGTCGTCGGCGGTGGACCAGCTGGATCAGCCGCAGCGATCTATACCGCCCGCAAGGGATTGCGCACCGCCATCGTGGCTGAGAACATCGGTGGCCAAGTGCTCGACACCATGTCGATCGAGAACCTGATCTCGGTGTCGCACACCGAAGGCCCTCGCCTGGCTGCCGACCTCGAAGCCCACATTCGCGACTATGAGGTTGACATCATCACCGGCCAGCGAGCTGCTGGCCTGGTACCGGCCGGAGATGATGGATTGCATCGGGTCACCCTCGAAAGCGGAGCCACCTTGAAGAGCCGCACCGTGGTGATCGCCACCGGTGCTCGGTGGCGTCAGATGGGTGTGCCCGGCGAAGACGACTACCGCAACAAGGGCGTCACCTTCTGCCCCCACTGCGATGGCCCCCTGTTTGCTGGCAAGCGGGTTGCCGTGATCGGTGGTGGCAACTCCGGAGTGGAAGCAGCCATCGACCTGGCCGGTGTGGTCGACCATGTCACCCTGCTCGAATTCCTCGACGAGATGCGCGCCGATGAGGTGCTCCAAGCCAAACTCGACAGCCTGGCCAATACCAAGGTGATCCTTTCGGCAGCCACCAGCGAGGTGATCGGTGATGGCGATGGCGTGACCGGGCTGACCTACACCGATCGGGTATCGGGCGAGTCTCATCAGGTCGACCTCGAAGGGATCTTCGTCCAGATCGGGCTGATGCCCAACACCGACTGGTTGACCGACAGCGTGGCGCTCAGCCCCCGCGGCGAAATCGAGATCGATGTTCGCGGTGCCACCTCGGTGCCGGGGGTGTTTGCCGCCGGTGATGTCACCACCGTTCCCTACAAGCAGATCGTGATCTCGCTCGGCTCGGGAGCCACCGCGGCCCTGAGCGCGTTCGACTATCTGATCCGCACCGCTGCTCCAGTCTGATCGATGTGTGATGGTGGGAGAGGGCTTTCGTTGACCGGTTCGGCGATAGCGTAGAACCTTCATGTCTGCGCCCTCCTCCCACGATCACCACTCACTCCACGACGCTGTCGACCCCCACGGGTCGGCTCGTCGCGACGACTTGCGCAATCTGGCGATCGTCGCCCACGTTGATCACGGCAAGACCACCCTCGTTGACTCCCTGCTTCAGCAGGCTGGCGCCTTTCGGGCCAATGAAGAAATCGTTGACCGGGTGATGGATTCCAACGATCTGGAGCGCGAAAAAGGGATCACCATTCTGGCCAAGAACACCTCGGTGAAGTGGGGGGATGTGACCCTCAATATTGTCGACACGCCCGGCCATGCCGACTTTGGTGGTGAGGTCGAACGGGCCCTCACCATGGTCGATGGGATCGTGCTCTTGGTCGATGCTGCTGAAGGGCCGCTACCCCAAACCCGCTTTGTGTTGCGCAAGGCGTTGGCTGCCGAGCTGCCGGTGATCCTGGTGATCAACAAGATCGACCGGCCCGATGCCCGCGTCGCTGAGGTGGTCGATGAGGTCTACGAGCTCTTTATGGATCTCGACGCTCTCGATCATCAGCTCGACTTTCCGATCATCTACTCATCGGGACGCGACGGTTGGGCAGTCCATGATCTGGCCGATGAACGGGTCAATCTGGCTCCACTTCGCGACACGATCTTGGAAACGATTCCCGCGCCGACCTATACGCCAGGGCGGCCTCTTCAGGCCTGGGTCACCAACCTTGATGCCAATCCCTATCTGGGACGTCTTGCCTTGTGTCGGGTGGTCGAAGGCACGATCCGCAAGGGTGCGCCGGTGGCCTGGTGTCGCCTCGATGGCACGATCCAGAACACCAAGGTGGTCGAGCTGTTCCTCACCGAACAGCTCACCCGAGTCCCGGTCGAAGAAGCCGGGCCTGGTGATCTGGTGGCGGTGGCGGGCATTGCCGAGATCACCATCGGCGAGACCCTGGCTGACCCCAACGATCCGGTAGCCCTGCCCCAGATCGTGGTCGATGAACCGGCCTTGTCGATGACGATTGGGATCAATACCTCGCCGTTGGCCGGCCAGGATGGCTCCAAGATGACCGCTCGTCTGGTCAAGAACCGTCTCGATGCCGAACTGGTCGGCAATGTGAGCATCCGGGTCAATCCCACCGACCGTCCCGATGCTTGGGAAGTCCAGGCCCGAGGTGAGCTTCAGCTCGCCATCCTGGTCGAGAACATGCGGCGGGAAGGCTTTGAGCTCACGGTCGGCAAACCCCAGGTGGTCACCCGCGAGATTGATGGGGTGACCTGTGAACCCGTGGAGCGGGTCACCATCGATGTCCCCGACGAATCCTTGGGAGCGGTTACCCAGCTGCTCGCTGCCCGTAAGGGACGGATGGAAAACATGATCAACCACGGTCTCGGCTGGGTGCGGCTCGAATACTTGGTGCCAGCCCGCGGTCTGATCGGCTTCCGCACCCAGTTCTTGACCGAAACCCGCGGCACCGGGGTGCTCAGCCACGTCTTCGAAGGCTACGAGCCGTGGTTTGGTCCCATTCGGGGACGTGAGCGCGGTTCAGTGGTCGCCGACCGACGGGGCCCGGCCACCACCTATGCCATGCTGAACCTCCAAGATCGTTCGACCATGATGGTTGGACCGGGCACCGAGGTGTATCAGGGCATGATCGTCGGTGAAAACTCTCGCTCCGGCGACATGGATGTCAATATTTGCCGCGAGAAAAAGCTCACCAATATGAGGGCAGCATCGGCTGATGAAACGGTCAAGTTGACCCCGCATCGGGTGCTCTCGCTCGAACATGCCCTCGAATTCATCGCCCCTGACGAATGTGTTGAAGTCACCCCGGCCCATGTGCGCTTGCGCAAGGTTCACCTCGATCCGCAAGAGCGCTATCGGGCGGCCAAGCGGTCGTGACCGCCAGCTGGCTTGTTGTGGCGATCACATGGCTGGGCTAGTCTCGCCCAGTGATGTGGACACGGCGATTTCTGTGCCCCGGGCGGGATGCCTGGGGTCAAGGCAGCTGACACACGCCTGCGCCCGAGTCCGTCCGGGGATGTCCTCAGTTGTGGTGTGGTTCCCCCTAGTCTCGTCGTGTTGAAAGGACTCCGATGATCGACGACATCCAGGCGGCTCGCGATGCCGCCCTCGCCCAGATAGCCGACTCACGGGAAAGAACGGCCCGCTGGCTGGGTTTAAGAAGCAGCTCGGCGGCTTGGCCACCGTTGAGGAGAAGAAGGCTGCTGGTCGAGCGGTCAACGACGCGATGTCTGCGGTGAATGAAGCCATCGAAGCTCGTACTGCCGAACTGGGTGAGCTGGCTCTGGCCGCCCAGGTGGAGAACGAGCGTCTTGAACTCACCGAATATCTGACCACGCCGCGTCGGGGACATGCCCATCTGGTCACCCAAGCGTGGCAACGCCTCGAAGATGTCTTTATCGGGATGGGCTATCAGGTTGCCGAAGGTCCCGAAGTGGAGACCGATTGGCACAACTTTGAAGCCCTCAACCTCGAAGAAGGGCATCCAGCTCGAGGTGAGTTTGACACCCTGTTCTTGGATTACACCTCGCCAAACACCGAACCGGGCCATGTCTTGCTGCGCACCCACACATCGCCGGTCCAGATTCGCACCATGCTGGCCCAAGAACCGCCGATCTATATCGTCGCTCCCGGTCGGGTGTTCCGCCGCGACACCCCCGATGCCACCCATATGCCGGTCTTCCACCAGATCGAAGGGTTGGCTATCGACCGCAACATCACCCTCGCCGACCTGGCCGGCACGATCGAGTCGTTCACCCGGTCATTCTTCGGTCCGGGGTTCACATCCCGGCTGCGGCCCAGCTATTTCCCCTTCACCGAGCCTTCCGCCGAATTCGATATCCAGCGCCCCGACGGCACCTGGCTCGAACTCGGCGGCTGCGGCATGGTCCACCCCAACGTGTTGCGAGCTGGCGGCATCGATCCCGAAGAGTGGAGTGGCTTCGCTTTCGGATTTGGTATCGACCGGATGGCGGTGATGCGCCACCACGTCGCCGATATCCGTGACATGTACACCGACGACATCCGCTTCGCCAGCCAGTTCTAGAAAGGAGCGACGACCCATGAAGATTCTCTTGTCGTGGCTCAACGAATACGCCACCGGCGGGTTTGCCGACCCAACCGACCCTGACGCTGTCGCCGCTCTGGCCGACACCATGAACCTGCTCGGCCTCGAAGTCGCCTCGATGGACACCGTCGGGCAGGTCGTCGAGGGTGTGGTCACCGCCCGAGTCTTGCGTCTCGAGCAACATCCCGATGCCGCCAAGGTCCAGCGGGTCTATGTCGATGCCGGCGACGGTACCGAACGCCATGTGTGGTGTGGAGCCTTCAATATGGCCGAAGGCGACATCGTTCCCCTGGCCACATTGGGCACCACCATGCCCAATGGGATGGCCATCGAACGTCGAGGCATCCTCGGCATCGATTCTGAAGGGATGCTGTGCGCCCAAGATGAGCTCGGTCTCGGTACCGACCACACCGGGATCATGATCCTTCCCGCTGATGCTCCACTTGGGGTGCCCTATGGCGAGGTGCTGGGCATCACCCCCGACATCCTCTTCGATCTCGACATCACCCGCAATCGTCCCGACTGTGGCGGCTATGTCGGTGTGGCCCGAGATTTGGCGGCCCAGCTCGGCCGCGAGTTCGTGCCCCCAACCCCGCCCGAACCGGTGAGGGGCGACCAGCGTTCGGTGCCGGTTGCCTTGGTCGATGGCGAACGCTGTGGCCGCTTTGCCTCCACAGCGATGTCTGGGGTCAAGGTCGGCCCGAGTGCAGCGTGGATGCAGAACCGTCTCACCCAGGCCGGGATGCGACCGATCAATAATGTGGTCGATGTTTCCAACTATGTGATGTTGGAGCTCAACCAGCCCAACCACGCCTACGACCTCGACACCCTTGGTGGGGGCGGCTTTATCGTGCGCACCGCTGCCGAGGGCGAAACCATGGTCACCCTGGACGGCACTGAGCGGGTCTTTGCCGACACCGACCTCTTGATCTGTGATGGTGATGATGTGCCGATCGGGATCGGTGGGGTGATGGGTGGTCTCGACACCGAGATCACCGATGCCACCACCAATGTGGTCCTCGAAACCGCCTGGTTTGATCCGATGACCATCCTGCGCACCGCACCTCGTCTCGGTCTGCGATCCGAGTCATCGGCGCGCTACGAGCGGGGATGCGACCCCTACATCATCGATACCGCGATCGCTCGTTTTGCTGAACTGTTGGGCGAAACCTGCCCTGATCTCGTTGTCCACGATGGCACGGTCAACCAGACCGGACCGGGCCTGCCTCCCGCCGAGCGGACCACCGGGGTGCGGGTCAGCCAGGTCAATCGAATCTTGGGCACCGATCTGTCGGCATCCGATATCGCTGCCTATCTCAACCCGATCGGGTACACGGTCGCCGGTGATGGTGATGAGCTCACCGTGGCCTTGCCATCGTGGCGGCCCGATTCGGCGGTGGAGATCGATGTCATCGAAGAGATCGGTCGCCATTTCGGCTACACCAATGTTGGCAAGACCGTGCCGACCCCGGTCCAAACCGGTGGGCTGAGCACCCGCCAGCAGCGCCGTCGTGTGGTGCGTGACGTCTTGCTGGGCTTGGGGATCACTGAAGCGATGCCGAATCCCTTCCTGGCTCCTGATGCGTTGGCTAAAGCCGAACTCGATGCGCCGACGATCTCGATCGCTAATCCCTTGCGGGTTGAAGAGAGCGTGCTACGCACCTCATTGCGTCCCGGTCTGCTCGACGCCATCGCGTTCAACGAATCTCACCGCCAATACGGGGTGTCGTTGTTCGAGATCGGCCACGTCTATCCGCCGGGCACCGGCGAACTTCCTGACGAATATGAGTCGCTCTGTGTGGTCATGGCCGGCCAAGAGGCATCGGCAGCGATGGCGGTGTGGTCGGAGCTGTCCTCGGCGCTTGGTGTGGGTGCTCGCATCGACCAGAGCCGTCCCCCAGCCGGTCTTCACGCCACCAGGTCGGCCACCTTGCAGGCTGGAAAGGCGCCATTGGGAGCGATCGGTGAGGTCGCACCAGCGGTCTTGGCCCGCTTCGAAGTTTCCGAGCGGGTAGCGATCATCGAGATCAATCTCGATGAGATCCTCGACCGTCAACCCAAGCCAGCCCGTTGGAAGCCGGTGTCGAAATTCCCCTCCAGCGACCTCGATTTGGCCTTTGTTGCTCCCGACACGGTGCCCGCCGACAAGCTGGCCAAGGCGATCCGCCAGGGGAGCGGCCCGCTGGTGGTGGCCCTCGACCAGTTCGATGTGTTCCGAGGCCCATCATTGGGTGATGGCGTGCGCAGCATTGCGTATCGGCTTCGTCTCCAGGCTCCCGATCGCAACCTGACCGATGACGATGTGGCCAACGTCAAGCGCTCGGCTATTGCCGCGGCAGCCAAGGTTGGCGCTGAACTCCGGGGCTAAACCTCTCGAGTCGAAACAATCTCGGTATGGCGTGATGGGGTTTGCTAAAGTCCGCGTCATTACCTAGTCATCTTCTCGATCGTGAGGATTCCATAATGATGAAGAAGTCGATAGCCGCGTTCGTGGCGTTGGGACTCGTTGTTGCCGCTTGTGGCGGGGACGACAGCACCGATTCCGGCAGCGATGCCGCGACAGAAAGCGAAGCATCGAGTAGCGAAGCCTCCGCTGGCGAATCTGAGGAGCTGGTGTGCTCACCCGACACGATGGAAACCTTCGCCAAGGGCAAGCTGACCGTTGCCACCGGTGAGCCGGTGTATCAGCCCTGGATGGTCGATGATGATCCATCCAATGGTGAGGGGTTCGAGTCGGCTTTCGTGTATGCCCTCGCTGATCGTCTTGGCTATACGGCTGAAAATGTCGAATGGGTCCGTACCACCTTTGACGAGGGTGTCGCCCCAGGGGCCAAGGACTACGACTTCAATATTCAGCAGTACACGATCACGCCCGAGCGTGATGAGATCGTTGACTTTTCCGAGCCGTACTATGTCGCCCAGCGTGTCGTGTTGGCGATGGAAGGCACCCCAGCTGATGGGGCCACCACCTTCGAAGAGCTCAAGGCGGCCAAGTGGGGCGCCACCGTGGGTACCCACGATCTCGACTACATCGAGACCGTGATGGGTATCAGCGATGTTGCGGTCTTCGATGACCAGGCAGCCACCCAGACGGCGATGACCGCTGGACAGGTTGATGCCACCGTGGTCAATCTCCCCTCAGCGTTCTACCTCACCGCTGTTGAGCTCGAAGGCTCCGTCATCGCTGGCATCTTGCCCGAAGGTGGCCAAGACACCGAAGAGTTTGGTCTTCTCCTCGCCGATGGCAGCCCCCTCAAGCCCTGCCTTGACCAGGCGATCACCTCCATGCACACCGAGGGCACGATTGAAGCTCTTGAAACCAAGTGGCTCGCCGCTGGCGGTGACATCCCCACGATCTCGAAGTGAGCGAACAGCGGCGATCTGACTCGCCGCCTCCACCGCTCGGTGACCGGCGCACGGCTGCCGAGCGGTGGAAGCCCATCATCGTCTCAACGATCAGCACGATCGTTGTTTTTGGCCTGCTTACCTGGTTGGTAACAGGTTCCGATGGATGGCCCGCGGTTCAGAAACAGTTCTTCGACTCGGACGCCATGGTCGAGTCGTTCCCCAAGGTTTTCAAGGGGTTCGTCCTGAACATGAAGGTCTGGGTGATCTCGGGGGTGGCCATCTTTGTGGTTGCCCTGATCTTGGCGGTGCTGAGATCGATGAAGGGCCCGATCGCCACCCCCTTCCGGTGGTTTGCCATCGTCTATATCGATGGTCTCCGAGGAATACCGGCGCTGCTGTTGGTGTACCTTTTCGGATTTGGGATCCCCACCCTCCAGCTACCTGGCGTGCCCAACTCAGCGTTGTTCTGGGGCTCGGTAGCCCTGATCGCCACCTATTCGGCCTATACCGCTGAGGTGTATCGCTCGGGAATGGATGCCGTTCACAACAGCCAGCGTGCTGCCGCTCAAGCCCTCGGCCTCACCGATTGGCAGGCCATGCGCTACGCGATCCTGCCCCAGGCGATCCGCAATGTGGCACCAGCCATGTTGAACCTCTTGGTCGCACTCCAAAAGGATGTTGCCTTGCTCTCGATCGTTGGCGTTCGCGAAGCGGTTCGCGAGGCCGACATCTTCAAGGCCCGCACCTTCAACTACTCGTCCTTTATCGTGGCAGCCCTCTTGTTCTTGATCGCCAGCGTCCCCTTGGCCCGGTTCACCGACTGGTTTGCCGCCCGTGACGCGTCCCGACGACTCCAGGCCCAGCCATGATGCCCGACTCAACTGTGACACGCCCCATGATCGAGATCGATTGGGTGACCAAGTACTTTGGCGATCGGTTGGTGCTCAACCAGGTCGACCTGTCTGTCGCCCGTTCTGAAGTGGTGTGCTTGATCGGAGCATCGGGGTCGGGCAAGTCAACCCTGTTGCGTTGTATCAACCGGCTGATCGACTTCGACCATGGTGAGATCCGGATCGATGGGACCAGCCTGGTTGACATCGATGAGCGTGAGCTTCGCCGCCGGGTGGGGATCGTGTTCCAGTCGTACAACCTCTTTCCCCACATGAATGTGCTCGACAATGTGACCCTGGCACCGGTCAAGGTGCATGGGACCGATCGCGCCGAGGCTGAGGACCGGGCCCGAACTCTGCTTGACCGGTTTGGGATCGGTGACTATGCCGCGTCGTTCCCGGACCGTTTGTCGGGCGGTCAGCAACAGCGAGTGGCCATCGTGAGAGCCATGGTGACCGATCCGGAGATCCTGCTCCTCGATGAGGTGACCGCGGCACTCGATCCCGAACTGATCGGGGGAGTGCTGGCCGCGGTTGCTGATCTGAAGGCTCAGGGGATGACGATGGTGATCGTGACCCACGAGATGGGATTTGCTCGCGATGTTGCCGATCGGGTGTGTTTCCTCGATGAAGGGCGGATTTGTGAGTCCGGTCCGCCAAGCGAGATATTGAACGATCCTCAACAGGCCCGCACTCGTCAGTTTCTCCAGCGCATCATCGAAGCCGGTCGGTTGTAGCTGACGTTTTGTCTGATCGGCACTAGTGTCGATCAGGTGACGACGCTTGAGAATTCTCCTTCAATCGATAGGTCAGCGGTGCGCGAGGTACCCGCGGCCGTAGGCACTATCCACCAGGGCCCCGACTTCTTGGTTCGCGACATCGGCTTAGCCCAACTTGGTCGTGAGCGGATGCGGCTAGCTGCCGACGACATGCCGGGCTTGATGGCAATCCGCGAGCGCTATGCAGCTGAGCGTCCCCTTGATGGGGTGAGGATCACCGGGTCGTTACACCTCACCAGCGATACCGCGGTCTTGATTGAGACCCTTCGTGACCTGGGCGCCCAGGTTCGTTGGGTCAGCTGCAATATCTTTTCCACCCACGATGATGCTGCTGCAGCGATGGCCGACGCGGGTGTGCCGGTGTTTGCCTGGAAGGGCGAGTCGCTGGCTGAGTATTGGGATGCCACCCTGCGGGCGGTGAAGCATCCCGGCGGCTTGGGACCCCAGCTGATCGTCGACGATGGCGGCGATGCCACCCTCTTGATCCACAAGGGTGTCGAGATGGAACAAGGATCAGGCTGGGTTGACGAGTCGGCCGGTTCCGAAGAAGAAGGGGTCCTCAAAGAACTCTTGCGTCGCACCCGAGCCGAACAGCCGGGCATGTGGCAAAAGATCGCCGCTGAGTGGCAGGGGGTGTCGGAAGAGACCACCACCGGTGTCCATCGGCTCTATCAGCTGGCCCGCGACGGCAAGCTCTTGGTCCCGGCGATCAATGTCAATGACTCGGTCACCAAGTCCAAGTTCGACAACCTGTATGGCTGCCGGGAATCCCTCGCTGATGGGATCAAGCGGGCCACCGATGTGATGGTGGCTGGCAAGGTTGTCGTGGTGTGCGGCTACGGCGATGTTGGCAAGGGTTCAGCCCATAGCTTGCGGGGGTTCGGGGCCCGAGTGGTGGTCACCGAGATCGACCCGATCAATGCGCTCCAGGCGGCGATGGAAGGATTTGAGGTCACCACGGTCGAAAAGACCCTCGGTCGAGGCGATCTCTATGTCACCACTACCGGTAACCGTGACATCATCACCCTCGATCACATGCGCAAGATGAAGGATCGGGCGATCGTGTGCAATATCGGCCACTTCGATAACGAGATCCAGGTTGATGCCCTCATGTCGGCACCAGATGCGACCCGGACCCATATCAAGGACGGTCTCGACCGGTTCACCTTCGAGGATGGGCATTCGATCCTGCTGCTCGCCGAGGGGCGGCTGGTCAATCTGGGTTGCGGCACC
>PDWJ01012065.1_pt1 | contig 25412 bp, 27 predicted proteins | sample 1430881 | NCBI WGS metagenome assembly PDWJ01 (sample SAMN01162460, study PRJNA174530) | Oral metagenome, whole genome shotgun sequencing project. | biome: Marine environment; feature: Marine mammal; material: Swab sample of the gingival sulcus; isolation source: swab sample of gingival sulcus...
TCTTTATCCCATTTATAGGTCGCTTCATACGCGTAGGTAATGCCAGAGCGTTTATCATACTGTTTTACTATTGCCATTATCTCCTCCAATATCGTTATGCGTATCGCGATTTTATCGTAACACATAACGATATAAATGTCAACAGTAAAACGTTGAAAATACACTAAATTCAATAATTTTAGCGGTTAAGAAATACCCGCGCGCGTTATGAGTGCCGAGAATCTAGGTATCTAACGAGTTCAAAACTACTAAAGCGCCAAGCAGCGTCTTTATATTTTACAAGGCGAAAACAATAATGCTCATAGTCCTTTATCGCACCCTTATCATCGAGTATTTCGACCTTTACGCAGTATTCAATTTCTTTATCATTGCGTCTATTTATGCTATGTACTTCAGCACCGCGCAAACGATTAGTACCACGATCTGCCGGCTTGGCATATAAGCTACCTTGATAGTCAGTATAGATGCCACGTGACATTAGGTCGTTGACAATTTGGTCGTCAAATATACGGGTTAATCTGGTTTCTAGTTCTTGATAGGTGGCTACTTCTGCAGATACTTTAAAAAATGTTTCGCCGTCTATTGTGGCTTTTTGACTAGTATCAACTGGTAAGCTCGATAAGTCAAACCATGAATATAAAGTAACGGCCTGTTCGTATAATGCCTTTACTTCTTCATCTGATATGCTGGTAGATTTTTGTGGCAAGGGTTGACTTGAACAACCGACTAAAAGCGTTAAAAAGATAAAAGCGCAAAGCAAACGTTTTTTCATAAACTTCACCTTTCTATGCCAATGCACGGCAACTTTTTATAACTTTAATCGATACATGTGTAACCAAATTATAACAAAAAATATTGATAATTTGTATACTAATAGAATTTTTTCTGGGTGCCAGATTCAATTTTGCATCATGCAGGCCGCGCATTTCATACGACGCAATCGTATTTCACATCGTGCGATAGCGCAACATTTCACTCAGCAAAGCTGAATTTCATTGAAAATGTTTGCATTTTCTAGGTGCCGGGTTCAAAAAAGTAAAATACAAGTTGCGCACTTCTATGATAGTGGATAGTGGAAAGAAAAAGCGCAAACTTTTGTATATTAGAAAAGCGTAATTAGTCTGTATAATGTTGGGCTTGCGCCGACCACAGTTCATAGTACTTGCCATCTATATCTGCTATCAAGGTCGTATGATTGCCCCGCTGCACAATTTTTCCTTGATCAAACACAGCGATATTGTCACAAAACTTACAAGATGATAAACGATGCGAAATAAAGATTGCCGTTTTACCAGCCATCAATGTATCAAACTTTGAATACACTTCATATTCGGCAATTGGGTCAAGCGCCGCAGTTGGTTCGTCTAATATGACTATTGGCGCATCTTTATATAAGGCGCGGGCAATGGCTAGCTTTTGCTGTTCGCCACCCGAAAAATCGCGACCATTATCTTGATAATTCTTACCGATAGCAACATCTGTATTGGCGCCTAATTCAGCTAGTAAATTAGATAATCCAGCGTCAATTAATGCCGCTTCTAAAGTTGTATCGTTAACATCATTACTAAAGGCAACGTTAATATCCATTGCAAAGGCAAATAGCTTAAAATCTTGAAATACCACCGCTAGCATTTTAGTGTAGTCATCAATGTCGTATTCCGCAATATCAATACCATTCAGTTTAATACAACCAGTTGTCGGCTGATAAAGACGACACAATAGTTTAATCATCGTCGTCTTGCCAGCGCCGTTCATACCTACAACAGCAAGGCGCTGACTCGCTGAAATATTGAGATTAATATTTTCTAAGACCAATTGCTCAGAATCAGGATACTTAAATGAAACATCTTCAAAGACGATTTCAACTGGCGCTGTAAAATCAATTTTACGATTTCCCGTATTTTTTGCTTCAGGTAAATTAAAGAAATCGATACTGTATTGAAAATTTTCAGCTGATGCTTTTAACATATTATACTGTGTCAAAAAACTACCAAATGCATTGTAAAGACGCATGACGGCATTAATCTGTATAAAAATGGCACCAATTGTAATTGCGCCAACATAAGCTTTAAGAACAATAAATACGTAGACTACAACTAAAATAATCGTGTTGACAATATTGAGTAATGAGAAGTTTTTTAAATTTGGTTTTACAAGCAATTCATCACATTTATAATAGTTATGGGCGATAAATTTTTTTAGTAGACTATTAATGAAATTTTGTGCATGATACAATCTGATATCTTTACCGTTTTCATAATGATTGCACATATAAAAATAGAGATAGCCAAACATTCTGTTACCGGCTACTGCCGGCTTCATATCATTAATTGCCGTTTCGCCAATTTTCGCCTGTAAAACGCCATAACAATAAATACCGAATAAAAACACGGCTACAATAAATGCAAGTGCCCAAGGCGACTGAACAAAGCTCAGCTCACCAAATACGACAGTAGCACTAGACGTGCTAAAAATAGTAAGGAGAATAGCAACAGAAATAGCGACTTCAATAATTGCCAATAATCCCTTTTGCAGATAGTCGGCAATATTCCAAATTGCCATAAAACTGTTAGCCGTTCCCTCTATTTGTTTAATTAAGTCAATTGTCTCTTTTGACTCAATATGTTGATAGCTCAACTTCATAGATTTTTTAGATAGTGCAAAATAGTACTGCTCAATCAGAGCCTTTGACTCATCGCTATAGCGCTTTTTAAGATAACCACCTATAATATGAGAAAACAGCATCAAGCCAACCAATAGTAATGCTAAAGTAAGTAATACTTTAAAATCTTTTCCGCCCAATAACTCATCTAGAATTTTAGCCGAAAAGACAATTAAAATAAATGGTCGTAACGCTTGTAACAATGCATCAAATAACAACGCAGGCAGATACTGCGGTCTGATTTGGTGTATCCTTTTAATCGTTTTGACAATGGCGTCCACACTTAAATTATTCCGCTTGCTCATGCGTCACCTCACTGTCTTCTTTGTAGTAATGGCTTTGAACCTCAAACATTTCGGCGTATTTACCACCCAATTGCATTAATTCGGTATGTGTACCGCGCTCGACAATTTTACCCCCGTCTAATAACAGTACCTCGTCGCAAAACTTAGTGCTAGATAAGCGATGCGAAATATAGATTGACGTCTTGTTTTGGGTCATTGCATGATATCTTTTATATAATTCAGCCTCAGCGATTGGGTCAAGCGCCGCTGACGGTTCGTCTAGTATTAAAATTGGCGCGTCTTTGTAAAGCGCCCGCGCTAATATCAGCTTTTGTGCTTCGCCGCCGGATAGCTCAGTGCCATCGCTATCGAGATAGCGACTAATGCTGGTCGATTTACCTGCTTTAAGTCTCTTCACTTTTTCTAATAAGCCGGCTTGTTCCAGCGCGTAATCAACCTTAGCTTGATCAATATCTTCGGGCGCTTGCATTGCGACATTGACATCAAAGCCAAATGCTGTAACCAAAGCATCTTGAAAAGCAACTGAAAATAAACTGTAATATTGTCTGATATCAATCTGTTTAGAATCAATGCCATTTACTAAAACTTGACCGCTATCCGGTTCTAACAAATTTAGAATTAACTTAATTAGCGTTGTCTTTCCTGCGCCGTTGACGCCAACTAGCGCAACTTTTTTTCCAGCCTCAATTTTTAGATTAAAATTTTGATAAATGATTTTATCACCATAGGCAAAACTGACATCTTTTAATTCAAGTTCAATTGGTGTATTAATGCTTTGATCGGGTAATTCTGCTTTCATATTATTGGCGACTTTATCCATAAATACTCTGAAGTCAGATAGCATTGGCGATTCAGCACTCAACACGATAAAATGCTCAACAAAACCACTTACCCAGTTAGAAAAACCAGCAATTGAGGCAATATACAAAATAAATTGTGATACTGGTAAGCCCTGATTGAGTACCAGATATATTAAATAAATATAGGCAAAGCCATCTCTTAAAAAGGCGATTGCACCATCAACTAAACTGCTTATAAAAACCCTCGTTGATATAGCGCGCTCTATGTTATAGCGTTCGTCTATTACGCCACTGCTAATTTCAACTAGCCAGTCAAACATGCCGTACATTCTAATGTCTTTAGCATATTTAACATCGCGCATTGTCTCGTTGAGGTATTCCATTTTCTTTTCCAATACCGCCATTTCATCTTTGCGTTTTTCGCGATAAGCGTTGACCTTACTACCGACATAATAACTGACAATACCGCAGCCAATTAGCCCTAATATAATTAATGGGTTGAGGGTGTGCAGTATGGCAATATAAATGATGGCACCCATAAAATTGGCACTACTGTATACAATTTTATGACACATATTTTGTATGCCAATATTGCCGCGATTGACTGCGCGGCGCGCCTTTTGAATTTCTAGCTGACCTAGTTCTGAAGATAAATATTTATAATCGACGTATAGCGATGCCATTGCCATATCAGTTCCTAAGTGCATACTTCTGAAATAAGCAATTTTTCGCGGGTAATAAGCATCTGAAAAACTCTTGAGCTGTCCAACAATTAACGAGATAATACCAAAGTAGGCAATTAACAAAAACCATTGCAATCATGGCAAATAATAGAATTTTATCAATTCGCCAAACGTTTTTTAATATGTAAATAATATTACTGGTTAAACCGTATTTAGGTTTGTTCATTAGGTTATCCTCGTCAATTGAGTTGTTTATTAAATTTTTAGCTGCTAGATAAATTATAGCTTTTCCGATAAATCAAGTATATATTGTCAATCAATCGGCTGTTTTTTCCCATTATACAGATAAAGTAACGTTTTATCAAATTTGAAGAATACTTGCGTATATATTTGCGAAGCAAACATATTGCAGTAGTCGAGTCATCTCGATATTGAATTTATGTTTTTAATTTGTCGGAGTCAAATTTCATATTGCGTAGCAATATTTCACGCCACACAATAGCATGGCATTTCATGTGCTTTGCACATTTCATCGAAAAACGCCTGCGTTTTTCTCAGTGCCGGGTTCAGTAAATTAATACTAGCTACCCTATATTCTAAATTTTTGGAATAAAAGGCCGTGTTATACTTTTGCCCTTTCGATTTCATAATTATAGAGCTGATAAAAATAGCCTCTCTGATTTAATAACTCGTCAAATTTGCCAAACTCAACAATTGTTCCATTCTTCATAAATAATATTTCGTCGTACTTACTTAAAATCTGCTTATCAAGTCGATGACTTATTGCAATTATGGTGGCTTCTAAATTTATTAAGCTATTTTCAATCGCATGGGCAGTTTTATTATCTAAGGCAGAAGTAGCTTCGTCAATTAATAACAATTCCGCATCTCTGATGAGCGCTCTAGCAATAGAGACCCTTTTCAGTTCACCACCTGAAAGTTCGACGTTTCCCTCTCCAATTAACATGTCAATGCCTTTGTTATTTATAGTTAAAATCTTATTTAATCCTGCTTTTTCTAGAGCGGAATAAAATTTGTCGTCAGCAAAATCATTATATAGGCAGATATTATTTTTTAGTGTATCGTTAAAAATAAACGTTTGTTGATGTATCAAAGTTACTCTTTTATAAAAATCGCTCGGACTAATTAAATTGATATTGTTACCATCAATATCAATATCGCCCTGATAACCCACTATCTGTCGCATCAGTATTTTCAAAAGCGTCGTTTTACCACAACCGCTCTCTCCTACAATTGCATACTTTTTGCCCTTTTCAAATACATAATTGAAGTTTGAAATTACATGCTTATTGCCGTCGTAAGAATACGTTAAGTGACTAAGCGTTATATCTCTATCAAATTCAAAAATTTTATTTGATTTACTGCATTCAGATTGCCCACTTGCTGTCATTGTGTCAATTGAGGCAATTACTCTTTTAACCGACTTCATTTTTGCAGTATATTTTGAAATCGAAATAATTGGATTGATAATATAGTTCATTAGTTGGATTGCCGCCATCATTGACCCAATTGTTATCTGCCCATTTATTACCAAATACGTTGCTATTAAAACATTGATAAAGAAGATCAAGAACCCTGAAACGATAGACACAGCTCCTTGAAAATTCATAAATGAATTAGATACAAACTTTGAGTATTCAGTTTTACTATTAATAATTGAGAACATTGACGATATTTTACTTTCAATATTAAACCCTTTTATCAGCTCAAACCCCTGTGATATTTCTCGCACTTTGTTCGTATACTTTTGAATGTTTTTTAAATACTCACCCTTTAATCGTTGATTTTTGGAATTGAAAAGCTGCGGCACTAGAATGGGTAGCCAAGCGATTAATGCTATCGATATCGCCAAATAAATACTAATACTAAACAGCAAGCATATCGAAATGATAAATAGAAAAACATCTTTGAAAATGCTGATCATGCTCTTTAAGTACTCTTTTTCTATCTCATTTAGTTCGTTTGTCATTATCGATATCAGTTTAGAACTGGAAACTCTGGCTTGACTTTCCAAGTTCAAGTAATTGTCAATAATATCTTGCCTATAGTTTTTCATTATTTTAGCAATTAAAGCTTCATTGCTTGTCTTAGACATTGTTTCTAAAATGAAAACAGCAAATAAAAAGACAACGACATAACCAACTAGTGTAAAAAAATTAATGTTATAATTTCCTGCAGCTGTATCGAGTATAATTTTAAAGAGTATTGCTTGTAAAGCTTCTAATCCAGAGATTAGCATGATAAATAAAACACTCATAAAAAATAATAATTTATGTCTTTTTATATATTTATTCATTTTGCTCCAACTATAAGTTACAATTCTTAATCTGACAAAACCAAACCACTCTTATTCAGTAATCGCTCAATCGAAATAATGTGAATTTCTATCATCATACCGTATAGCTTTATTTGAAGTTTGCGGTGCCAGATTCAATTAAAAAATGCAAACAACTACAATATAAAATAGCATATTTTATAAGAAAAATAAGCACATCTGTCACAACTGAGCAATTTGCTGTTATAACTTTTTTCAATTTCTATTTAATTAACAATAAAAATGTTATATAGTTAAAATATAACTATTCAGCAAAATATGTCATGTCAGTTGTAATATAGTAAAATCGTTGAACATGTTTTAATAGAGGAATTTGCAAATGATAAAAATTGCGATATGCGATGACGACCCGCAAGTGGTTAAGACGTTAAAAGACTTTTTAAATGATTCGGCTGAATTTAATTGCGATTTTCTTAACAACAGCAATGACCTAAAGATGTCTATTTGCAATCAATCGGCTGCTTATCAGATTTACCTGTTAGATATTGAAATGCCCAATGTCGATGGTTTAGAAATCGCCAAACTGATTAGACAAAACGATCTAAATGCACTAATTATTTTTATAACCAGCCATGGCCAATACACTCACGAGGCGTTTGACGTGTGCACGTTTAATTATCTGGTTAAGCCGATTGACTTTGCTAAATTACAACAGGTGTTAGACAAGGCAAAAAAGTACATAGCAAAAAACAAACAAGCCTTTTGCTTTCATTATAATCACAATTATTACACGGTTGAATACGAACGCATACTGTACATTGAAAAGTTTAAAAGACAAAACGTACTCTATACAACAGATGGTGAACGCTATGTGTTTAATATGACTTTATATGATTTAAAAAAACACCTTGACAAAACAATACTTGTCAATATTCAGCGTTCAGTTATCATTAATTTACAGCATCTATTAAAAATATCAAATGGCTTTGTCTATCTTAAAAAACTAAAAGACCCGATTTACATTAGCAAAAATTATATGACACCACTTAAAGAAAACCATTTAAATTACTTAAAACTAACACTATGAATATTATTTTATACTTCGGCGTTGATTTTTTAAGACTGTTGGCGCTTGCAAACTACAATAAAATATTCGCTGGTCGTTCTCAATACAAATACTATGCGAATTGGAGGTATATTGTTACATTTGCGGCAATTCTTGCCGTCGTCAACAGTATTGAAAACCCCATTTTAAACCTTGCAACGAATATACTGGCGTGTGCCGTTATAACGTCGAGATTCAATTTTAAGCGATTAAAAAGTATTTTAATCATCATCTCTTTTTTAGCTTTGGGTATTTTGTTAGAATCAATTGGTGCGATGATAATCATGCCTATTTTAGAGCAAGTCGATCCATTTCAGCGGCAGCTTATCATTTTTGTTATGCTCTACATCACTGTTTTTATATTGCTACTTATTATTCAAACACTGCAATACTACAAAAAACACATCGAGTTTAAGCTGCCTGCGCGCATACTCTTTTCTGTTAATATCATTTTGGCACTAAGTGTACTGTGCTTTCTTATCATTACCACGATTAACTGGAAAACGACAGATTATAAACTAATAATATTGTCTTTGGTGCTAATTTTATGTATTACAGTAATTGACACCGTAATCATATATGTGCTGACTGAGATAAATAAAATACAATCTGAACTGACGACTGGTAAATTAATACTTAACGATTTAAAAGCCAAAGAAGACTTTTATCTTTCGCAAGAAAAATATCTAAAAGAGACGAATGCCTTTCGGCACGATATTAAAAATAAACTGTTGACATTAATGGGGAATTATCCGCAAGGCGACGACGGCTATCAGTTGCTTAACCAAATGCTCGGCGAAGTCACTACACTAAGTGACAACAGTTATTGCGGCAATGCAGCTGTCAATGCGGTAATTACAAGTAAACTAGAACAAGCTAAGCAATATCAAATCGACATTGATTACAACCTGCTCATTCCACAAAGCTTAAAACTAAATAATGGTGAAATTGGTGTATTGTTTGGCAATTTATTAGATAATGCCATTGACGCCTGTAAGCTTTTAAATGACCAGAAAAAGCGGATAGAAATCATCGCAAAATATGAAAACGAACATTTAATACTTTCAATAAAAAATACAACTCGTCAAAAAAACAGCGCTGATTTATTGTTGAGCGCAAAAGCCGATAAATCACTGCACGGTTTTGGTTTAAAGAGCGTTGAATCGGTAATTGAAAATCATAATGGTGTTATCGATTACAAAGTTAATGACAATATTTTTGAAGTTTCAGCGATTCTTTATGATGTTTAGTAAGTCTACACAATAGTAATGCACAAATGTGCCAGGTTCAAAAAGTAAAAACTTAATCTATCCATTTCTCATATATTAGAAGTGGTACTCTTTCAAATTCTTTTACATTATTTGTTATCATACAAATATCTTTTAATCAGAAAGACTTTCAATACTGTGTTCAAAATCTTTCCAGATGTCTTTTATTGGTGTCAAAATAATCGTATTGCCAATCTTTTGAATACATAGTTCATCTTCGCTTATATTAAAATTTTTAGGAATTCTAACCGCTTGACTGTTGCCACTTTTAAATACTTTTACTGTTTGCATTACAACACCCCTATAAACGAAGTATATACTTTGTCGATTTGGTTTAATTTAACAAACCTAAATATCGCCTTCCATCGCTTGTTTAAAAACCCGCATACGCTTTGTAAACGGGTTTGTGATTATATTTAGTTAAGTTTTGAATTGTCAACCACTGTTTTGTCTACTTTAGCCTTTTCAGCTGTTGATTGTGGTTCTGCTGCTTTCGCTTGTGGCTTTTCGACTGGCTTACCTGCTTCTTTTTCAGCTGGTTTAAACGCTGCTTTTTCAACTGGTTTAGCCGCCGCATCAGCTTCTGCTGGTTTTGTCACCACTTTTGGTTTTGCTGCTACTTTAGGCTTAGGCGGTTTAACAATTTTACCTGCAATTGCACCAGTTGGGCACTTTTGGGCACAAGCACGACATGACACACATTTTTCGTAGTCAATCACAGCGACATTCTTGACGAGGTGAATGGCGTCAAACTTACAAGTTTTAACGCACATACCGCAGGCAATACAGGCGACCACCATTTAACATATGCGCTGCGCGACAGTCGGTAATGCCGCTATAATCGTAAACAGTCACCGAACAATTGCGATGACCTTTACAGAGCACCCGTGCGACTTGGCGCGTTCCAGTAACCGCTTCAACGCCCATAATTTCAGCTATTTTTGCGGCGCATTCAGCACCGCCTACTGGGCAACCATCAATTGGCGCCTGACCTGCCGCTACGGCATTGGCGAAGCCGTCACACCCAGGGTAACTACAGCCGCCACAATTGGCTGATGGCAAAACTTCTCTTATTTTTATTGCGCGCGGGTCAATTTCGACAGCAAATTTTTGCGATGCATAAGCTAGCCCCGCGCCAAATAATAGCCCCATGACACCTAAACTAACGCCTGATTTTATAATACTCATCACATCCATAGTTAAACTCCCCCTATACCAAACCAGCAAAGCCAAAAAACGCCATTGACATTAGACTTGCTGTCAGTAAGGCAATTGGAAACCCCTTAAACGGTTCGGGTATATTTGATAGTTCTAATTTTTCTCTGATACCAGCAAATAGCACTATGGCCAGTGTAAAACCGAGTGCTGCACCAATTGAATGTACAATTGTCTGTAGTAAGTTGTACTTGAACTGAATGTTGAGTAGTGCCAAACCAAGTACAGCACAGTTGGTTGTAATCAGTGGTAAAAACACACCAAGTGCTTGGTAAAGCGTTGGCGATGCCTTTTGTAAAAATATTTCAACAAACTGAACCAATGAAGCGATGACCAAAATAAAGGCAATTGTCTGTAAAAATTCGATGTGCAGTGTTTCTAAAATAAACTTTTGAATCAACCACGTAATAATACCTGACATCGTCATAACAAAGGTAACTGCCATCCCCATGCCGATGGCTGTTTCAACTTGCTTCGATACACCTAAAAATGGACATATCCCCAAGAAACGGCTAAGCACAAAGTTGTTGACTAAAATAGCACCGATAAATATGATAAATAAATTTCCGATATCCATTTTTACCTCCTATGCCTTTGCCTTTTTAGCTTTAACGACATTGTAAAGTGCTAGCAATAAACCCAAGGTTAAAAATGCGCCTGGTGGCAATATCATAATCAGTGCTGGTTTATAAGCACCACCTAATATTGTCATATTGAAGATTGATCCATTACCAAATAGTTCTCTAACTGACCCCAGTATTGTTAAGGCAAGCGTAAAGCCTAACCCCATACCGATGCCATCTAACGCTGAAGCGACTACGCCATTTTTAAAGGCAAATGCCTCTGCCCGTGCCAGTATTAAACAGTTGACGACGATAAGTGGAATAAATAAGCCGAGTGAATCGTACAGCGCACCGACATAGGCCTCCATCAACATGCCGATAATGGTAACAAACGAAGCAATGACAACGATAAAAATTGGTATTCTTATCTTTGATGGCACGATTTTTCTAATCAACGAGATAACGATATTGGCAAGTACTAAAACAGCTGTTGTCGCCAAACCCATGCCCATGCCATTTTCGGCCGATGTGGTAACAGCCAGCGTTGGGCACATGCCGAGAAGTTGAACGAAAATGGGATTCTCTTTTACTAGACCATTGGTCAAATTTTTAATATTCACGTCAACCTCCTTTATTTAAGCGCCGTTTCAACAGCGGCTGAAGCGTTTACCCCGGCCGTGACCGCTTTTGATGTTATAGTAGCACCAGAGATGGCTTGAACTTCGACATCTGATGCCGATGTCTTATTAACGCGCACATCGGCAGCATTTTTGCCATCGTATTGACTATAAAAATCGGGTAGTGTCGCCTTGGCGCCCAAGCCTGGTGTCTCTTGATGTTTGCCGACGCGCACACCAGTAATATCGCCATTTGAAATGCCTGTGACAACTTCAACGCCACCACCATAGCCGCCTGGCTTAGTTTTAATAACATAACCGATAGTCTGACCACCAGCGATGCCTTTATAGACTTCTACAACTGGTACGACGACACCATCGGCATTGCTAATCTGCGCCCCATAACCGCTTTCAACTTTTTCAAAACTGTCAGCGGTTGGCAGTACTTCTTTGCGCGCTAATTCACTTTTTATAGCGCGCTGTTCGGCAATTATCGGTGCGGTTACTGAATTAGTTGCCGCTAACGAAACAGCCGCAACTGTTGATATTATAAAAAGAATTAGACCTAGTTTTATGATTTCTTTCATGACTTGGCACCTCCAAACACTTTAGGTGCTGTGTATTTTTCAATCAGTGGTGATGCAACGTTCATCAACAGAATTGAATAAGACACGCCCTCTGGCAATGAGCCAAAGACGCGAATCAGTATTGTCAGTAGCCCTGCGCCAAAGGCATAGATAAATTGACCATTGGCGTGCATTGGCGACGATGCATAGTCAGTTGCCATAAAGAAAGCACCTAGCATTAAACCGCCGACAACGATTTGATAGACCGCCAGATAGGCATCGAAACCTTGTAGTAAAAAGCCAAATATAAAGACAGTTGCAATGTATACCACTGGTATACGCCATGTAATGACACCGCGATATAGCATGTAGATGCCGCCGATGATCAATAAAAGTGCTGATGTTTCACCAATACAGCCGCCGATATTGCCAATAAAAGCCGAAAAGATGTCAGGTAATTGTGAGGTTGCACCGCCCTCGGCAATTATACCCAATGGTGTTGCTGTACTAACTGCGTCGACACCAGGTGCTGTCCACGTCGTCATCTGCACTGGCCATGACGCCATTAGCATAGCACGTGCGGCAAGTGCCGGGTTCATAAAGTTGTGCCCTAAACCGCCAAATGCCTGTTTGACAATGGCAATGGCAAATATAGACCCAATTAATGCCAGCCACCACGGCGCGCTGACGGGTATATTCATCGCTAAAAGCAACCCCGTTACCGCGGCACTTAAGTCAGAAATGGTTATCTTTTGCTTGCGCATAACGCCCTGTATAAAGGCTTCGGTACCTACTGCCGCACCAACTGCAATGGCGATCAAAAGTGCCGCTTTAGCACCAAATATATAGATGCCATAGATTGTCGCAGGCGTTAGGGCAATTAAGACATCGCGCATCACCGATTGTACTGATTCTTTTGAACGTATATGTGGTGACGACGACACAAAAAGTCTGTTTTGCATGTTTTCCTCCTCTTTATCTCGAACGCCTACGTCGCGCAATAATTTCACGCTTTGCCACTCGAATCGAGGGTAAAAGCGGACGCTTTGACGGACATATAAACGAACACGAACCACATTCTATACAATCGAGTGCACGATAGCTTTGCGCTTTTTCAAAGTTATCTTGTAAGGCATAGGCACTTATATATAAAGGTTGTAAGAATGCTGGACAAATGTCAACACACTTGCCACATTTGATACACTGTTCAGCTTCGGGTAGCTGAGCTTCTTGCTTGCTAAAAACCAATACACCAGAGGTGGTTTTAGTGGATGGCAGTTCATCGGTATGTTGCGACAAGCCCATCATTGGCCCACCTAAAATGAGTTTACCAGGTTGTTCGGCATAGCCGCCGCACTGTTCGATAATTTCGTTGATTGGTGTACCAACTTTTATTAAAAGATTTTTTGGTTCACTAATCGCACTGCCTGTTACTGTGCATATTCTCTGTACCAGCGGCATGCCTTTTTTAAAACGCTCGGCAACTGCTGATGCAGTGGCGACATTTGACACGACAACGCCAACGTCCATTGGCAAGCCGCCAGACGGCACTTGGCGCTTAGTACACGCATAAATAAGCTGTTTTTCAGCACCCTGTGGATATTTGGTATGTAATTTGATAATTTTTATTGAAGCGTCATCAGCAACTGCTTGCGTCATTTTTTCAATTGCATCAGGCTTGTTGTCTTCAATGCCGATATAGCCCTGATTGACCCCCAGTGCATACATCATAATTTTTATGCCATAGACCACTGACTCGGGGTCTTCTAACATCAGACGATGATCAGCCGTTAAATAGGGTTCACATTCGGCACCATTTAATATGACATAGTCAATTTTTTTATCATCAGGTGGTGATAGCTTAATATGCAGCGGAAAACCAGCACCGCCCATGCCGACAATACCTGCATCTTGGATTATTTCAATGACTTCTTTTGGTTTATATTGGTTGAAATCACCATAGGGTTTGACAGATTCGTCTAGCGTGTCGTTAAAATCGTTTTCAATGATCACGCACATTTCTTCGCCGCCAGCAATTGGCATTTTGGCAACTTTAACTACTTTGCCAGACACACTGCTGTGCACTGCTGCTGATACAAATGAAATAGATTCGCCGATTAACTGCCCTATATTCACTTGATCGCCCTTTTTAACGATTGCCTCGCAAGCCGCGCCAATATGCTGGCGCAGTGGAATCGTTACCAGCTTTGGCGGCACAGCAACTTCTGTCGCCTTGTGCTCGGTAGAGCTTTTGGCATGAGGTGGATGAATGCCACCCTTAAAAGACATCTTTCTCCTCTTTTTACTGCGTTTAATCTAATCTTTATTTTTTCACGCCTATAAACTAAGACTAGATTTTCAGTAGTATTTTGTATGCAAAAATATTTTGCAAATGAAATTTTGGATTACTTCTAACTATATTTATATCACAATTTAACATCATATAAAAAGAATAATCTGATATATTACTGAATATTTATTTTTTGTTGACTGTAAAGTTAACAGTTACGCATAGCGCTTAAGTAATGCCAATAGTTGATCAACATCTTCTCTTTTTGTCGACCAAGATGTAACAAAGCGCGCTTCAACACTGTTATCACCATGGGGTTTTTCAGCTTCGTAATAACACAATTTAGATAGTTCACGATGTATGTCGTTGTCTAAAATAACAAAGATAATATTAGTAGAGGTTGGACACATTAATTGGTAGCCAAGTTCTAAAATGCCCGCTTTTAATATACTGGCCATCTCATTGGCGTGTTTGCCGATTTTAAAGAATAAATCGTCTGTAAATAAAGCATTAAACTGTACACCTAATAACCAGCCTTTTGCCAGCATTGCACCGGTTTGCTTGATTGTATGACGTGCATATGGCTTTAATTGGTCATTGCATATGACTAACGCCTCACCAAATAATATGCCGTTTTTAGTGCCACCAATATAAAAGGCGTCACACAATTCAGCAATATCGCCTAATGTTAAATCGTTCACTTGGCTGGCTAGCGCTGACCCTAAGCGTGCGCCATCTAGATACAAAAGCAGCTTATACTGGTCACAAACTTGACGAAGCGCGATTAGTTCAGCTTTACTGTATTGCGTACCCGTTTCAGTGGCATTTGATATATAGACGACACGCGGCACAACCATATGTTCATCGACATGACCTTTGGCTGCTTGTTCAACTTGGCTGGGCAGTAGTTTACCGTCGGCTGTTGGCATTTCGATAATTTTATGCCCCATTGATTCAATTGCGCCTGTCTCATGCACTGAAATATGTCCCAAATGGGTGGCGATGACCGCCTCATATGGGCGTAGAAAATGCGTTATTGCAGCTGTGTTGGTCTGTGTGCCAGCAATTAAAAAATGGACATCGACATCTTCTCTGCCAATTTGCTGTTTTATTTTTGTTGAGGCAAGTTTGGTCCAATCGTCTATGCCGTAGCCGACGTTTTGGCCGTCATTACTATCGACAATTGCCTTGAGCACGTCAGGGTGTGCGCCCCTTTGGTAATCGTTCATAAAATAGAGCATGTTTTACTCCTTATAAATTCGGATTTTATCTGTTAATTTCTAATTTAAGTATACTTTTTTAAGCGCTTATTTTCAAGTGGCGAACGATTAAATTCAAATTTAAAAGACTGCCATAAAAATGACAGCCTTTTCTTGTATTATTTTTTATTATCATGTAACTATTCAGTCAAGTTGTCATTTCGAGTGAAGGCGTAGCCGTAATCGAGAAATCTCGGGTTTAAATGTGAGATCTCTCCACTTCACTAGCGTTTCGGTCGAGATGACACAAAGTAGAGCCTTTCGACTGAACGGTTACATTATCATTAATTATTTAAGAAAACTTTCATATCTTCTTCAACTGTTGTCGTACCCTTTTTGTTCGTACCAAGCAATATTGTAAGAAATTGGTAAATCGTTGATGTCTTCTAGTTCAAAGACTTCTTTTAATTTAAGTGCGATAACCGCTAGTGAATAAGAATCATTACACTGACCAGCATCTAATACGCGCGGAATACCACCGATATCACCCAAATTTAATTTGTTATAGCGATACTTGGCACAACCGGCTGTTAAGATAACTGTATCTTTAGGTAGGCTATCGGCAAATTGCGTGTAATAATCACGTGATTTCATTCTGCCATCACAACCACCCATCACGAAGAACTGCTTAATTGCACCACTTTTGACAGCTTCGACCACTTTGTCGGCAAGTGCAATCACTTGGTTATGTGCAAAGCCACCGACAATTGTACCGGTCTCTATTTCAGTTGGTGGCGGACATTTTTTAGCGTGTTCGATGATTTCACTAAAGTCTTTTGTACCACCCTCTACGCGGTCAGGAATGTGTTTAAAGCCTGGATAACCCGCTGCACCCGTTGTATAGATACGGTCTTGATAACTGGCTTTTGGTGGTACAATACAGTTTGTCGTAAATAGTACTGGCCCATTAAATGTTTCAAATTCTTTTTTCTGGTTCCACCAAGCGTTGCCGTAATTGCCGACGAAGTGCTCATATTTTTTGAACGCTGGGTAGTAGTTTGCTGGTAACATTTCTGAGTGTGTGTAGACGTCGACACCCGTGCCCTCAGTTTGCTTAAGTAGTTCTTCCATATCTTTGAGGTCGTGACCTGAAATTAAAATGGCTGGCTTGTTTCTAACGCCAATGTTGACTTCAGTAATTTCAGGATTGCCATAAGCCGTTGTATTGGCTTTATCAAGTAACGCCATAACTTCGACGCCGTATTGACCTGTTTCTAATACTAAGGCCACTAATTGATCAACGCTTAAGCTGTCATCTAATGTTGACAGTAACGCCTTTTCAACAAAAGCTAAAATATCTTGATTGACCATGCCCAAATTCATAGCGTGTTCGCCGTAAGCCGCCATGCCCTTTAAGCCGTAGATAACCAGTTCTCTTAATGAACGGACATCTTCATTGACGGTTGATAATACGCCGACTGTTTCAGGTGTCGCATATGTTGGCATTTCGCTGCGCGCAACCTTAAATGTTGCGCTTTGGTGTAGCGCTGTATCTGCTAACTTACCGCTATTTTCAAGTTCTGCTTTTATTTGATCACGCTTGGCAAATACTTTTTCAATGCGGTCCATAATGGCTTCTGAATCAAAATTGGCATTGGTAATTGTCGCAAATAAGCAGTCAAGTAGTAGCCGATCGGTTTCAGCATCAATCATATTATTAGCACGTGCTTGTGAAGAAAAGGCAGCTAAGCCCTTTAGTGAATAGATTAATAGATCTTGTAAATTGGCAGTTTCTGGTTTTTTACCGCAGACGCCAACGCGTGTACAGCCTTTACCACCTGCTGTCTCTTGACATTGAAAACAAAACATACTCATAATATCCCTCCCATAAAATTTTGTAATATAGCTTTTCGTATATACTAATAATAAAAAAAAATAGCTACCATGTCGGTAACTCATGTTACAAAAAACTACATTGTGTGAGATTAATACTGCAGTTTTCTCAATCTGGCATCAATTGACGGTACTGATTCTGCTTTTAACGCTTTGGCAATTTCGTTAAATTGCCGCTGGTGCGCCTGATCATATTTTGCAAGGTCGTACATCGCCTGTAGTGCATTGACTCTAACGAGTTTGCTTTCTTTTTTATTTTCGACCCAGCATTGTAACTTTTGCCAAATAATTGCCAGTTCTTCAGCTGTATAATCAAAGCGAACCGCCAACTGCGCCAAGTGCCATTTTTGTTCTTTTTGTTTCGCCTGTTCTAAAAGACCAAAATATTGCGCTTTGTGTATGACTAAAAACTGTGGATTTTGCCGCGTTACTTTTTCAACTGCATCAGCTGCGCGCATTGCAATTAGCCTATTTTCTGAATACAGATAATCAAACAGCTTATCAAATTCGGCTTGCGTTGTAATGCGCTCAACTAATTGATCGACACTTGCAATTGAGCGTAAATCGCCATCTTTGAGATAACCTAAGATGTCATTCATAAAATCGCCGAAAATATTTAAACAAATTTAACAGCTGTACCGTAGACGATAACTTCTGCCGCACCCTGCATAATGGCGCTAGACGCATAGCGAATGTTGACAACGCCATCAGCACCTAAGGCAGTGGCTTCTTCAACCATGCGCTTTGTGGCAAGGGCGCGTGCTTCGTTCATCATTTCATTATACGCTGTCAGTTCGCCACCAACCATTGTTTTAAAGCCACTCATAATGTCCTTGCCAAGGTGTTTTGACTGTATAGTTGAGCCCTTAACAATTTGCAATGTTTCAATTTGTTTGCCCGAAATATAATCAGTATTTACTAAGATCATCGTCTTTCTCCTTATCAATTTCACGTAATCTTTCGACTAAAACATAAACAAGTGCGCCAATTAAAGCAATGCCTGTAATAGGTATGATATAGCCAACATAATTGATGTTTTCTATAATCCCCAAAAAGGGGAACACAAATATTACCAGTAAGTAAAGCGTAATCAATATCGTAATAAAAATTGGTATAGCTTTTTTCATATTTACCTCCCAAGCTATCTTTTACCCAGCTAATATAGGCTTATATCAATTACTACGCATAAAATAAAAAATAGCATAGTGATATGTTATTATCTACTATGCTGTTTCTTTTTTGTCAAAATTTACTATTATTTGCCATACTTTTGAATGTATCTCATAAGTATAGTTGCTATTTGCGCACGATTCGCGCCAGATTGTGGGGCAATTGTCGAGTCGCTTAAACCACTGATAAGTCCTTCTTTTATTGCCCATGTCATTGCTTCGACTGCATAATCAGAAATTTGTTCTCTATCTGCAAACACTGCTAAATGATCAATCTTACTGACGGCTTGTCTTTTGTCTTTTTCTGAAAATCTGTAGAGTATTGTGACAAGTTCTTCCCTTGATACATTTCTATTGGGTGCAAATTTATTTTGATCTACGCCGTTGACTATGCCATTTTTGCTCGCCCAGTTTACAGCAGCGCTGTACCATTGTTCTGCTTGAACATCACTAAAAACACACTTTAAATCATTTGTTTTGTCGCCTGATAATCGATGGAGTATTGTGACGATTTGCGCTCTTGTAACATCGCCATTTGGATTGAATTTGGTTTTGCTTTCACCCTTCATAAAATCGTGTTCATAGGCAAATTTGACAGCAGCGTAGTACCAATCTTTTTTATTGATATCCTTAAAAGATTCTCGGTAGGGTTTTTTAGTTTCCAGTTTTAGCGCTGATTCTGTTTCTGACTTTAGCACTGGTTTTAATTCTGGTTTTGGCACTGGCTTTGATGCCGCCTTATAATTTGGCTTTACTACTGGTTTTGATTCTACCTTTGGCTCTGGTTTTGTCTTGGGTTCTGGTTGCGGCGCAGGTTTTGCTTTCGACTCTGATGCTGTCTTTGAATTAGCGACCGTTTTTTCAAGTACTAGTGCTACAATTTGCTCACTATCTTGATTGACGACGCAGTCAGTAGACCTAGTTTGATAACCTTTTTGCTCTGCTGTAATCGTGTAAGTTTTTCCTAATTCTAACTTGTAAACATTGTCATCTTCAGCTTTTTCTGCATCAATATTTCCCTTTTCTTTCACTGTTATAGTAGCGCCCGTATTTTTCAAGCGTGTTTTTTTGTGCTGTTCTAATCTTTTTTTCTACTTGCTCAACTTTAAAACTTTCGTTTTCAACAGCTTTAAGCCTTTGATAAACAGTATATTCCTTTTCTGCTACTAAATTTTCAAAAACTGGTGAAGCTTGCCATTCGCCTTCATCTAGTTTATATTCGGCGTTTTCAGCAGCTTTTAATCTAATAGAATCATCAGTGATATTCTCCACTTCTATTTTTATTTTTTTGCGCGCGGGAATATTTAGATTAAGGGCAGCGCTATTTTTTAAATAGTTGTGCCCTTTTTTTACAACGGAAATCGCTTTGCCGATATACGGCGTTATATCTAAGCAACCATCTACTGTCGGTGATACAAGTTTGTCATTTATTAAATAGTCATCATCTAACAAACCTGTTATTTTTTCATTGACAAAATCAATTGCTACATTATTGACACTAGCACTGTCAATTAGTATATCAGGTGCAGGGGCATCTGCCGGATACTCACCAGTAAAATCGTAGCCTGTATTAAACCTACCGCCACCTTTGATAACAATATGACCAGCTGGATATTTGTTGACCATTCTGGTATATTGATCGCTGATAACGATCGCCGGCGCTGTTGTAATCATTATATTTGCCGGATCTAAAGTACATGTACTATCTAAATGAGTTAAAACAGAGCCCGCGCCGCCTTTTATTTGTTGAATTAATTTTATAGTGTACGCCGCCAGTTCATGCAGTGAATTTTCTTCAAAATCTTTTAAACCACTGTATTTAGTAAGTTTATTTATCGCTAGGTCAAGACTATAGCCTTCAGCAATATGACTCATCAACGTGTCTAGCCCCGCCCTGATTTTGACAACATTCGGTTCTTGATTAGTTAAATCGCCATCAGCATCCGCGATTAAATCGCCTAAGTACATGCAAGCCAAATAACCCGTGCCATACGATGCATACATATTTATACTACTATGTGAGTTTGGCTCTCTACCTTCAACTAAACTCGCTTTAGTTAACGCTTTTTCCACATCAATTTCAGATAAAGTTGGATCAGTGATATGTTTGCCAAATACGGTTACATTGTTTACTTCATTACGGGGAGCGTAATACAGCAAGTTGTCAACAAATTCTGTTCCACCACCAGATACGACAGCCGTACCCTCTATAAACCAATTGGGGAATCTTCCGCCATTCAATTCAGCATTCACGCTATTTGATGTCAGCCCTGCTGTTAAGCTTTCTATCATCATAGCATGCATTGTTTCATGCGAAATAGTAGAAATCAATCTTTTTTTATTCTCTTCTGTCATTGGATTGCCCGGCCATCTAAAATTAATCATATTTACTTCTAGGGCAAGCGCAAGATTTATTTCCATTTTCGGATAACGATTCGACTGAACTTGAATATCTACAGCCGCTCTATCATTTCCGTTTATGCTGTCATTTTCAATTAAACCTAAAGTGAGTCCACAGCCTTGTAAATGTCCAAAAGTCTTAGGATAGATAGTAGTCATCTTATCAGATGCAGTGGCAACGATCGCTTTTATTAGATCACGATATTCTTTTTCAATAGAGTGAGATTGTTTTTCAAGTCGTCCATTTTCTACAGTTATTTGATAGTCCGCTGCATAAGCGTAAACATTTCCGACTGTAATAATTAACGCCATTAATAACGCTATAAAACGTGATAAATATTGATTTTTCAATTTCTTCTCCTTTTGATTTTCTTGAGATATATTTTTCAATACGCTATATATTATCGGCTAGAACATCAACATTATTCAGTTAAATTTCAAAATTGATAAATATATTTATTGTAGATATTCATTTTAATAATCTATATAATAGCAATTTATATATATTTTATTTGCGTTTTATTCTTTAATATGCTATGCTATAAAAAACGAAAGGAGTATATATGTCTAACAAAAATTCATTATGGACTTTAAGTGCCACAGAAATAGCACAAGGTTATGCTTTTGATAAAACAACCAATTCTTTTAATTGCGCACTATGCGATGCCAGTTTTGAACAAGGTGTCATTTACCCTTGCGCCGAGCAATACTATGATGCCGAAAAAATGGTCAAACAACATGTCAAAGAAAAACACAACGGTACATTTAATTATTTACTTGCGCTTGACAAGCAGTATACAGGTGTTAGCCCCAATCAAAAAGAGGTTTTATCTTTAATGTTTCAAGGGCATAGCGATTATGAAATTGCCAAAATCTTAAAGCTCTCGATTTCGACAATTAGAAACTATCGTTTTAGGTTTAAAGAAAAAGAACGACAAGCTAAAATTTACAGTGCGTTAATGCAGTTGTTAAAGGATGAGCAGACAAATGAAACTGAGCTGATTGCACCGCATAATAGTGCAACGACCATAGATGATCGCTATGTCATAACCGAACAAGAACGTCAAAAAACGCTGCAAAACAACTTTACTGAAGATGGTCGCCTGCGCGTGTTGCCGCGCAAAGAAAAGAAGAAAATTATTATCTTAACTGAAATTGCCAAAAGTTTTAAGTCTAATCAATCATATACAGAAAAAGAGGTCGACCGAATACTAAAGCGCGTTTTCGACGACCACGTTACACTGCGTAGGTATTTAATTGAATATGGTTTTTTAGACCGCAATAATGACGGTAGCAAATACTGGGTAAAATAGATAAGTGATTACGCCATATTACAATCTATTCTTCAGATAAGCTTTAATATCTATCATCAATTTTTTTATCACGTCAATAGAAGCAATTGCTCCATCAACATTTAAACCATGGTCACCCGATTTAATAACATGCGTGGTAATATTTTGACGTTTTTGATAATTGTCAATCACTGATTGATTAATAAAGTGATCAGCTGTGCCAAAGGCAATAAATTGTTCTCTTTCAATAATTTTATCGGTGTATTCTGGAATTGGTGTCAATAGAACAAGATGAATTTTGTACTTTGTGCGGTATTCGGTTTCAAGCACCATAGTGATAATACTGCCTAAGCTCTTGCCGACAAAGACAATACTTTGATACTTTTTTTTAGCTAAACAACTGTCAATAACCTGTTTAACATCTTCAACAAGTTGCCAAAAGTGTTCTTGCCGATAGGGTTTACTACCTACATGAAAACAGTAGTTAACGGCCACGTAATCGCTTTTTAAGTCTAATGCCAGCATTGTTGAATAGTTAATTAATGGCGAATGAACAGTTGACGCCAAGCCAGGTAGTAAAACAAATAGCGTGTCCGAATTTTGACTGACGTATTCATGTTCTATAACCGTGTCCTGATACGATTTTAATTTAATGATCTCTTTATTCGGCATTTTGCCCCCTAAGTTATGATTTGCCGTTTAGTTATATTATCATAACTATTCAGTCAAGTTGTTATTTCTTTCGCCGAATAGTTACTATTGAGCTAATAAGCGGTCAAATAGCACGTCTTCATTGTCAAAATATAAAAGTAACCATTCAATAAGTGTTAAATTAATCATTGTTTCGTCAATAAAACCATTTTGATAATAACTATGACTAAGCATGGCAATATCATCAAACAACTGCTTGGCTTGCGTCTTTGAAAACGGCATTTCAGCTGTAAAGTCACAGGGCTCGATAACATGATTAATCACTTCAGGCTGCACGGTTATACTGTATTCACTTAGTAACCAGTCAGCCATTTTTGCCTTATCAGTCCTTACCTTTGCAATGCGCTTTAACTGTTCAGCTTTAGACTGATGCCCAAACAACCGACATGTTAGCGGTCGCACATGGTAAATTTGACAAAGTCTATCTTCTAAAAATATACATGGCTGTACGCTGCTATATTGATTTAAATACCACTGTTCAAGTTTTGCCTGATAGTCATCTATTTTATCGTCAAGTGTCGCTAAAATATAGGCAAATTCAACTACTGACAGCGGTACATTGTCGTAACAACACTTTGGGCAAGCCGAACAAGTTCCCGCTGGTATCTGCTGATAATAGGCGTCAAGCTGTACTTGATGATTTTTTTGATAAAAAAAGTCAATCATTTTTTTAAAATTCTTCATATGCTATTTTTTTTAGGAAAATATTTTTTACAGTAGCAACATCAACTTGTTCACATACCAAATCAATTTTCTGACCTTTTTTTATAATATTATCTGTCTTAAAAACAAGCGCAATTTGATTGCCATTTATTATATAACTGTCGATGTCTTGCCATTTGCGAAGCGCACCAAAAAGTAAGCCGTCGTTTACGATATAAGGCGATTTAAACATATATAAAAAATATAAATTCATGCAAGACATCATCACAGTTGAGGCGATTAATAGCTCACTATCAGACATAATCATATTAAATGCCAGCATTAATAAAATAGCTATAAATGAAATATGAGATTTTAAATTTAAATTCAGTTTGATTAGTTTTTTCTGTCTAAAATTTAATATGTACTGATAGATAATTGGTATTAGCCACGCGAAACTGACAAAGCAAATAATTAGTGAGATAGCATTAATTTGACCAAGTAGTAAGTACTTCATTATCAAGCGATAAACAGATGCTATTAATATTATCAACGTCAAAACCATCGCATATTTATTCGCTACTATATTCAGAAAATCTCTCAGTTTATTATATACATCTTTCAATTTAATGCCCCTTTTATTGAACTTCTAGTTCAAAACCAGCAATGATTTTGTTATCTAGTCTAACGATGCCCTTAAAGGTTTTGCCATTCATTAAAACCTGATATCTATACGACTTTAGACTGTCGGCATACTCTAAATTAATTTCGTCAGGTGTATAAAGTACCCCTTCATCAAACGATTTTTTAATATAGTAATCTGCCTGACGATTTGCCATCAATTTATCAAATAAATCATCCGTTAATTGATATTTGTTCTTTAAGTAGATATAATAGTCATTGCCTTCCGAGAGTTCGATTGACTGAAGATTACTATTTGCCAATTGATCGACATATTCTCTAAATTCACTGTGCTTTTTAACATCTTCTTCAGTAGATGAATAGACAGTATTTAAAAAGCTGACAATTATTTTTTCTTCTTCACTGTAATTCGCCATTTTATCATCAGTTGTTTGACCACAGGCAATAGACAATGCGCCTACTAATAAAAGAACCAAAATAAGAAATAAAATTGAGATTTTATTTTTTTTCATGATTTTCCCCCTATTTAACCAATTAATTGCTGGTTACACTATAATTTTCGCTTATTCTTTGCTAATTGTCAATGGCTATGTTTATTTCTACAGCATTGCCTTAAATATTTACTAAATTAGCTTTTATTTCTAAGTACCAAGTTGCCTATTTTTTTCTAGGTGCCGGGTTGCTTTTTATTATTTTTTGTGTTTCTCCATAATAGTGCCAGGCTGCCTTATATAATTAAGTCGGCTTGTTTTTCAACCAACGTGCTTTTATTATCTCGACTGAATTGCGAAGCACGAAATGGAGCGCTCATTTTATAGCTTTTGATTTTGGTTTTTTATTTGTCGCAGACAAATTTCATATTGCGCAGCAATATTTCACGTCGCATTAGCGACATTTCACTCAGCGTAGCTGAATTTCATTGAAAAGCACGACGTGCTTTTTTGTGCCTGGCACCCTAAAAAACACCTTGTCACACCCCTCAACCCCAGCAATAGTCTCATAGTGTGCAACTTGCATTTTACCGCCCCTTTTCACGATACTTTTTGTTCTGTTTTTAGTATAATAGTAATAACATATACGACTTACGCATACTA
>PDWJ01001746.1_pt1 | contig 25406 bp, 19 predicted proteins | sample 1430881 | NCBI WGS metagenome assembly PDWJ01 (sample SAMN01162460, study PRJNA174530) | Oral metagenome, whole genome shotgun sequencing project. | biome: Marine environment; feature: Marine mammal; material: Swab sample of the gingival sulcus; isolation source: swab sample of gingival sulcus...
ATTGAGGAAAGCAAAAACAGAGAGATTTCCATTCAACATTTTCTTTGTTGCAAGGGAAAACATAGGATATATTCTTGGGATTTTTCATTCAAGCAGAAAATCCTAAAATAATGAAAGATAGATATAAAACGATTTAATAAAAAATAAGAGCCTAACATTGCACTTAACACAATGCGGGGCTTGTGGTGCTTTTTAAAAACATTAAAATTTTTAATATCAGATAATTATTATCATAGACTACATAAAAATGAAGGAGTTAGGGTTTTACACTTTCTAAAAAAACGCTTATAAAACAAATCATAATTTTCTGAAATAGAAAAAAGTGATAAAGTATGTTGTAGTTCGAATATTTTTTGTACTTTCACCATATGTTTAATTTTTAAAACCCCATTTGGGGGCTATTTTGCCAATTCTCGGGGTTATTTTTTGACAAAAATAAAAATTTATTTCCCCTTACTTACAAATACTTATCTATTTTCTGAATGCACCAAAACAATGCTTTCTTTCTTTTAATAGAAAAAGGCTTAGGGCGATTGTTGTTGCTCTAAGAAATAATCATCTAAAAGACCGAGACAAATTTTCAAACGAATAATTTTTTTCACAGATATTTCAATTTTTTTTCTAAAAGGTTCAAATTGTTCGATTCGTTTTTTGATGTTCTGAATCAGCAAGGCTTCGTTTTTGGGAAACAAAATCAGGTCGCAGCCAGCAATTACGGCATTGAGTTCCGCATTTTCATATTGCTGTACAGCTCCCATATTCATTGCATCTGTTACAACAATGCCTTTAAAATCAAGCGAATCTTTCAGCAAATCGCTAACAATTCGCTTCGACAAAGTAGCGGGAAGCCCGTCGGTACTGAATTTTTCGTTGTTCTTTACCGCAATATGCCCAACCATAACAGCAATGACACCAACATCAACAGCTCGACGAAAAACTTCCAATTCGGGAATTTCGCCATTGATAAAAACAATTCCTTTATGGCTGTCGTTTTTTACAGTTCCGTGTCCGGGAAAATGTTTTGCAGTTGCCACAATGTTGTTTTTCTGTGTTCCCAGAATAAAGGCTTCGGAAAGCAGCCCAACGGTTTCGGTATCTTTCCCGAAAGAACGATTTTTCATCACATTTTTATTGATTGAAAAATCGCAAACCGGAGCAAAATTCATATGAAAGCCCAAATCTTTGACAATTCGGGCAATCTGAACCGCAACAGCACCGGCAACATCATAGTCGCTGATTCTATACGTATATGGCACCAAAGGAGTTCCTTTGATTTTGCTGTTCAGCAAAGTAGGCTCGGCATCGCAGGAAAACATAAGCGGCAAGCTGCCGACTTCTTTTGCTTTGTCGGAAAAATTTTGTATTAATTCTTTCATTTTTTCCTGCTGTCCTTTCAACAACAACACTCCGCCAACCTGCTTATTCTCAATCAAACGCTCCACAACTGCATTGTCTTTCCCTAATTTCCCGCCGGCAGTAACAATCATTTGGGCAATGCGCTCATTGTCAGACATACGCTCGTAAATACTGTCGATTTTTGCTGCAAGTTGTGCGTTATCAAGAAAAAAATCGTATAAACTATATTTTTCAGGATACTCTTTTTCTTGGCTACAACTTAACAATGGCAGAACCAAACCGAAAATGAGGATTATGAGTATGATTTTATTTGGTCGCATTTGTCAATGTTTTTAGTTTCTTTACACTAATTTTGTTTTAAATCGTAGCTTTCTACGCGCATATAACGAACTATTTTCCATGCTTTATTTTTACGTTCTAAATAAAATTTGATTTTTTCGCCTTTCTTTTTGTTATCCAGAATATCTACAAACAAAAAATCGCAAAAATAACAGGCTTCTTGCCTTGTAAAGTAGATATTTTTTAAAATATTTATTGATATTTTGCTATATTTTCCGAAATGGCGCGACGAGCCGAAATCTTTTTCGGTTTTCAATTCGGGGTTTTCAGTTTTCCGGAAAGCATTGTGAAGTTCATATGCTTGTAGATTTTTGAAAAAAAGACGTAGAAAATCTTCGGCTTCCTTTGGGCTTGAAAAATCATCATCAACAGGCTGTTTTTTATCGAAGGCAGACAGCATTGCAGTTGCCTTAATTGCATATTTCCCTTTGGGATATTGTTTCAGGTATTTTTCGTAACTTTCTTTTCTGTTTGTTTTTACTACCAATTCCCACATTTGTTCCTCTGCCGATTTTGGGCGTTTGAGTTTTTTAATTCTTTTTTGAGCAAACTTCAGGTAAATTCCGTCGGGGAATTTGTCAAGATAATGGCGGTATGCTTTGATTGTGTTTTCTTGTTTTGCGTTTTCCCATACTTTTTTTTCATGAAGTATAGGTTCTAATTCTATGTTTAGGCTTAAAATTCCCCAAGCCAACAACAAAGCAACAAGACTCAATACAATAAATTGGAATGTTTTTGTGCGCACCACTTTCTTGAGATTTATTGTTTGCTGCTTCGATGAAAAAATAGCGTCATCGTATTCTTGCGAATGGACATCCTGTGAAATTTCATAGCGCAAGATTGTAATAATCTCTTCGGGCGTGTTCGAGAATTGCAATCGGTGGAGGATAGCAGGAAGCAGCGAAAAGTCAAATTTCTGCGCTTTTAGAATTATCAAACGCCGCGCTTCGTTTTCCGGCAAAAAGTACGTATTGTAGAACGTTTCGTATTCGGTTTTTACCCAAGGCGATTTTGTTGCATTCGGGCTTGCCAACAACACAAAGTGTTTGCTCTCTTTCAGGGCATCTTCGAGTTGCATAAAAAAAGATTTGCCAATATTATTTTTCAACACTTCGTCTGACCAGAAAACACGAAAACCTGCTTTTGACAATTTTTTCCAAACAAGGCGTGCCTCGTTCGTGTCTTGCGATGCAAAACTCAGAAAAATATCGTATTTAAAAGAAGCGGCAGACATGAACCTTTCTCGTTTTTGTAAAAGACATTAATTAAGATCTTTCTTTTCAAGCACTTCGGTGCTTACAATTTTCCAGCGCTTGTCAATCAGGCGTAAATAGAAACGTTGTTTGTAGTTTTTTTCGTTGTTGTTTTCCATATCAAAAGATATATATTCGATATGCACGCTTGCTTTTGTTCCTTCTTCGCTTTCCAGATAAGTATTGTCGTTGTTAATTTTTGTTTTGCGTATTCCTCCGAATCCTTTGTTTGAGCTGAACCATTCGTAATCGCCCCATTGAGGATTTTTTGTTTTTTTAAAGGCGCGCGAAAAGTTTCTGTTTCCCAAATCGCGGATAAACATTTTTACGGTTTCTAAAGCGCTCGCCTCCGGAGTCGTTGTTTGTGCATTTGCTTTGCTTTGTTTTTCTTTCAGTGTTTCAATGGCTACGGTTGCCTTAATTGCATATTTCCCGTTTGGATATTCTGCAAGATAATCGGAATAAAACGCAATGGTATTGAATTTTACAACCTTATTCCAAAAAGCGGTTTCTTTTTCTTCCTCGCTTGTTGAGCGCAATATCTCGCGCAAGCTGTCGGCTTTATCAACAAATTGACCTTCAGGATATTGCTTGATATAATCGGCATATGCAAGATCCGTGTTTTTTTCTTTTGCCCGATTCCACAATTTGAGTTCTTTACTCAATGAATTTTTCAATATTTCCGCTTGTTTGGCATGTTTGCCTTTGGGATAATTGCGAAGATATTTCTCAAAACCTGAAATCGTATTTTCTTTGCTCGCCTTGTGCCAAAGCTCGTTGTCTTTCATTTTCTTAGCGGAAAAAAAACGAATTGCGAAAACAAGAATCAACACGGAAATAATGCCCAACAAAGCTATTTTTGAATAAGCATAAACAGGATTAAACACAATGCCTGAAATTTGTATGGATTGATTTCCTGCATTGCTTTCTATCACAAGGGTTTCGTTTACATTTCCAACTTGTTGGGGAGATAGCGTAATTTCAAGCTGATTTTTTTTTGAAACCTTCAACAAAATTGCCTTTCCTGTGGTTTTGGCTTCCCAGTTTAAAGTTCCGAATCCTGAATTTTCGACATTGACAAGCATTGTTTTTTTTGAAAATTTCCCGACTTTTCCAAAATCAATTTGCGTTTCAGAAACCGAAAGTTCAGGTTTTATATCCCTGATTTCAAGCTTTTTTACTTTCTCTGCAATGAGGCTGCAATTGCTGTATCTGTCGTTGGGATTTCTCTGCAAACATTTTGAGATAATGGCAGCAAGTTCGGGCGATCTTTTTTGTGCAGGATGTAAACTTTTTGTTTGTCCGGTAAGTATTTCAAGAAAAATCAAGCCCAAAGAATAAATATCGGCTCTTCCATCGACCGTGTTTCCTTTTGATTTTTGTTCGGGCGCGGCATATTTCGGAGTTCCTACTTTAATGAGGTTATCGTCAAAATCGTCGGCGCGTGCAAGTCCGAAGTCGATAATCTTCACATTGTCGCCATTGTAGGTAAGTAAAATATTTTCAGGCTTTAAGTCTCGATGAAATGTTTGTTTTTTGTGAACATATTCAATGGCATCGCAAAGTTGCAAAATAATTTTTTTAATCAATTTTCCATCGGCAATTCCGTTTGTTTTTATCAAATCCGACAAGTTTCTGCCGTCGATAAATTCCATAAAGTAATAAAGTCCTTCGCTGTCCTTTCCTTTGTCGTAAATATTGACGATATTCGAGTGGTTCAGGTGATAGGCGTTTTCAAATTCTTTGTAAAACAGCGAGCGATAGCTTGGATTTTCCTTGTGTTCGTTTTTCAATCGTTTCACAACAACCCATTTTCCGTGTCGTTTTGCTTTAAAAATGCGGCTCATCGCGCCTTGTTCAGACAAAAGCGAAACATTCGTAAAAAACGCATTCTCTTTATTTTCTGTTTTATTGTCCTTTTGGCTCTTGAATCCTGATGCTGTTTCTTTTGTTGTATCATGCACAAAACCGGAGTTCTCACTTTCTTTGTTTTCAATGTTTTGAAAGCCGGAATCAAGATTTTCGTTTGCCGATTTCACAAAACCTGATTGCAAATCTTTTTCAGCGGAATCAAAGCCTGATGCGCTCAAATTTTTCTGCTCGTGTTCTTTTTTGTTTTGCTTGCTCAATTCTTTTTTGACCAATGAATCTAAAATTTCATGTTTAATATTCAGCTCGTCGGCTTTACGTTTCAGTTGCTGCCATTCTTCGTCTGTTACTTTCCCGTCGGCACAAGCAAGCGAAACCAACATTTGTATAACTTCCTGATTCATTTTTCTTTTAAAATTATCGAGCGAAAAAATTTTATCCTTGTTTTATCCAATATTCATAGCAAATAACAAACAATACACACACCATTCTCTTGTTGTTTTGTAACAAAAGATTAAACTTGACTTGTTCTTGGAGAAGGTTTTTTCTTTTACGAAGAGAAAAAATTAGGAAAAGCAGACGTAATTTGTCTATTTTTTAATAATTTTTTTATCTCTTCTTAAAATCAAACGATCTCCGCCTTCTTGAGTAGGTTTCCAATATAGATAACTGTGAACAGAAACTTTGTATTTTTTCAGCAATTCTTTTGGCTTGTCTTTTTTTTTCAATTTAGAAATGATAATTTTCACTTCTTCGAGTTCCTCGAATTTTTCTTTGCGAATCAATTCCTGATAGTAATGCGAAAATAATTCTACGGAAAAACTATTGCGCGAAAAATGTTTATACGATTTAATCGCCAAAATTGCCAATAAAAAACAAAAAAGAATAGTTACTGCAAAGCCTACTGTCAATCCTATTCCTAATGCTATACCTTTTACTACTGTCATTTTTGATAATTAACTGATTATAATATGAATGGGTGTTCAAAAAAATGCAACTTAGGGTTTGTTTTAACAAGCGAAAATTGTCATTTGCCACAAGAGACTTCGGAATTTCTGTTTTCAGCAACCCACGAATTTCACTTTTTTCGGCAAGTGCGTTTAAACTAAAGCCATACGTGTTAATTCATCTTCTCAAAAATATTACAGGAGCATGTGAAAAAACTCCTGTAATAAAAAATTGGTATTCAACCAAAACCCAATTTGAATATTAAACTGTAAATAAATATATTTGACAAGGGAGCAGGCTCCCTTGTTCGTGTTTATCAGAGAAATCTTAGCGAAAAAAACGTTTCATCAATCAACATTATCGTGTAGATAGGCATTTCCGTTTCTTAGTTTTGTTTGTTTTTCGTCCTGATACAATGAATACCGAGACACATCGTTTTGTTCGGAATATTTTCTTTCTTCCAGCGGAATATTTTTTCTCACGTATGCCGGAATATTTTCAAACTCTTCTATATTTTCGGAATATTTAGCCGGATTATATTTTTTTATCTTCGTTTTGTCGAATCTTTGTTTCAGGTTTTCTATTCGTTCTCTTGCAATTTTTTTGTTTTCAAGGGGTTCTGCTACTTCATTGATTACAAACGTTTCTTCTTTTACAGCGGTTTCTTTTTCGTCCGAAACGGCTTTTGTATTGTTTTTCGGAACACGCGATTTTGTATCTTTGGAAGTATCTAAGTCTATTTTTTCTGTTTCTTCATTGTTTTTCGGATTTTCTTTGATGATAAATTCCTCTTCTTTTTTCTTGGGTTCTGTTTTTTCTTCAAGATTAACAACTGTTTTCTTTTGTTTTTCAGGGAAAATACCCGGAATAATATCTGTTTCAAATCCTGTGGCAATGACAGTGGCATGTACTTTTCCGCCAAGACTATCGTCGTGCGAATTTCCCCATATCAAATCGGCAGTATATCCGGCAGCTTCTTGCAGATATTCGTTCATCACGCCCACTTCGTCCATTGAAACTTCGTCTTCGCCCGATCCTGATGTGATATGAAGCAGTATGTTTTTTGCGCCATTTATATCGTTGTTGTTGAGCAATGGCGAGCTTAGCGCTTCTTTTATAGCATTGATTGCGCGGTCAGGACCTTCTGCCGAGGCTGCCCCCATGAGAGCAACTCCGCTATTCTGCATGACTGTTTGTACGTCGGCAAAATCGACGTTTACATGACCGGTTACGGTTATAATTTCTGCAATACCTTTTGCTGCGATGGTCAAAATATCGTCGGCAGTTGAAAATGCTTCGGATATTTTCAGATCGCCGTAAATTTCACGCAACTTTTCATTATTGATAACAAGGAGCGAGTCCACGTGTTTTGTTATTTCCGTGATTCCTTCAATGGCTTGTCTTATTCGTCTTTGTCCTTCAAAGCGGAAAGGAATGGTTACGATGGCAACCGTAAGGATTCCCAGTTCTTTTACCGACTGTGCAATCACCGGTGCAGCACCTGTTCCTGTTCCTCCGCCCATTCCGGCGGTAATGAAAACCATTTTTGCATTATCTGCCGCAACTTTGTTTACGTCATCAATATTTTCTATCGCAGCTTCGCGACCAATATCCGGTTTGTTGCCCGCACCACGTCCTTCGGTTAATGCGTCTCCGATTTGCACTTTCAGCGGAACCGGACTTTTTTCGAGTGCTTGGGCATCGGTATTGCAAACAATAAAATCAACATCTTTAATCCCTTGATGGAACATGTGATTTACTGCATTACTTCCTCCGCCGCCAACGCCAATAACTTTTATTATGTTTGATTTCTCCTGTGGCAAATCAAAGGGCATTAAATCTTCCTTCATGGTTATAATATTAAAAAATTAACACTTCTTTTAATGGAAATCAGGTTTTTATGTTTCCTATCAAGGTTTTTTTTTATTTCTAAAATACACAAATCTCCTGATTGGTTTATATTCATCTAATATCAAAAAACTTTATACTTCTACATTTTAGTATCTTTATCGTCGAATATATCAAATAAATTCTCTAATTTTTTTATAAAGCGACCTCTGTTTTTCTTGCTTTTTTCCGTTTTTTCCTCTTCTTCCTCTTCCTCTTGCTCGCTTGTTGTTTCTTGCTTTTTCTTCTCGTCAAGCGTTGTTTGCAAGTCTTCCATATGTTCCAGACCTTTCAGGAGCAATCCTATTCCTGTTGAATATATCGGCTGGTTCATTTCTTCATCAACACGTCCGGCAAGTAATTTGTTCGGAAATCCGATACGCACGTCTAAACCTGCGTGCAATTTCACGAACTGCGGAAGATGTTTCAGCAAGGCTCCGCCTCCTGTCAGTACGATTCCGGCACTTAATTTATGAATTATTCCCGAATTTTCAATTTCATACATGATTGCTTCAATTATCTCAGCGGCTCTTGCCTGAATAATGTATGCCAGACTTTTGAATGAAATTTCTTTGGGTTCGCGTCCGGTTATTCCCGGAATGGTAACAACTTTGTTTTCTGATGCCATTTCCGGCAATGCCGAGCCGTATTTTATTTTCAATGTTTCTGCATGGCGTTGTAATATTGCGCATCCTTCTTTTATATCTGTTGTGATAACATTTCCGCCGTATGGAATAACTGCCGTATGGCGGATAGCGCCGTCGAGATATACTGCCAAGTCTGTTGTTCCGCCGCCGATATCAATTAAGACAACGCCGGCTTCTTTTTCGTCGTCTGCCAAAACGGCACTTGCCGACGCTATGGGTTCGAGCATGAGCGAAATTACATTTAATCCGGCACGCTCCACACAGCGTTTTATGTTTTTCGCGGAAGCTGCTTTCCCGATGACGATATGGAAATTCGCCTCAAGGCGTTTCCCGAACATTCCTATCGGATTTTTCACGCCGGCTTCGTTGTCCACAACATAGGTTTGCGGGATTACATGTATGATTTCGTCGCCGGCTTCAAGCGGTATTTTGTACATGTCTTGGGTCAAATCATCGACATCGGCTTGTGTGATTTCATTGTCTGATGAGGTGATGTATTTGTAAGCGCGATTTTTTATGCTTTTGATGTGTTGCCCTGCAATGCCAACAAAAACTTGCTTGAAGCTTATGCCTGATTTTTCTTGCGCTTCTTTGGCAGCAAGCTGAATGGCGTTTGAGGTTTGTTCGATATTCAAAACAACGCCGCGTTTTACGCCCGTTGAGTTGGCTTTGCCGACTCCTAAAATTTCGAGTTGTCCCTGTTTGTTTTTTTTGCCAACCATCGCTACAATTTTTGTTGTTCCAATATCAATGGCTGCTACAATTTTCTCTTGATTCATTTTTTTGATATTTAGATGATATTTTATTGCTTTTTTTGTTTTTACTTTATTAATACAAAGATATACAATTATTTACTTTTTGTAAAGTATAAAATACTTTATTTTGCAGAAAAATCAAAAAAATTGCGTATAATACTCAGCTAATAAGCCTGATTTTACCTTTTTTCGCATACTACCTGATTTGAATACTTTAAATTTATTGTTTTGTAGGTATTCCAGCCTACACGTTTCAATCCTTCTTTATACAATGATTCAAGTTTGAAAAATTTATATTCAAACTTATCCATTTCACCAAGGTAGATTATATGCGCTCCGATTTTGGGAACAAGTTCCACCTCTTTGTCTTCATTGACATATATTTGCTCTATTTGCGAACGCCAGAAATCGTGTTGAAATATAAATTTCCCCAACAGATAGAGTTGGTGAATCTGAGCATTCGATTTTGTTTTTTTGCTAAAATCCGAAAGGAGCAAAGTGTCTTTTTCTATCGTTTCTGTATCTATATTTCCGTTTGCCAATAAAACTCTGGAAGAATAATTTTTTGCCATAGGCATGATTTTCCCTCGTTTATCAATATAAAAACTAAAGCCGTTTTTGCCAATAATTCTGATTATCGGTGTTTTTTGTGTAACTTCGATAATTAGTTTTCCTTCCATGGTTTTGTATATTTCTGCTTTTTTGATTGTCGGAAAAGATTCTATTGTGTGTTCAAGATTTGCGATGTCTATTTTGTCTATGGGTTCGCCTATTATCTGTTTTTTCTTTTCCTTTATCAAAAGTTTAATGTCGTTTTTATTTATAAATTTGTTTTTTGCCGTATCAATAATGACAACTTCCATTGAAGTGCAGGGAATGTTTTGACGCTTGTGCGCAACAAAGCTGAGGATTATTATCAAATAACCCAAAATCAATATCCAAACTATTGGATTTCGCATTTTTTTTAACTTTGCCCACTTCATTTTATGCTTTTGCTCTTGTTTTTACTATATTTTTTATAGGTTCTACAAGTTCTGAAATATCGCCTGCTCCAAAAGTAACGATTATCTCTTTTTCTGATTTTTTAACAATGTCTAAAACCTCTTTTTTTGTGCTTATTGTTTTATTTTTATTTTCTATTTTTTCAAGTATCAATTCGGAATTGACCCCTTGTATTGGTTTTTCTCGTGCAGGATAAACATCAAGCAAAACCACCTCGTCCAACAGCTTGAGGCTTTCTGCAAATTCAGCTGCAAAATCTCGCGTTCTGCTGTATAAATGAGGCTGAAATATTCCAAGTATCTTTTCTCTTGGAAATAATTCCTTGATTGCATTTATACAGGTTTCAAGTTCTTTCGGGTGATGCGCATAGTCATCAATATAAATATTGTTTTTTTCATTAACATGAAATTCAAATCGTCTCTTGATGCCTGCGAAAGATTTCAAGCCTTTTTTCACTGAAGCAGCATTACACAGCCCCAAAACGTGTATTGCCGCTACTGCCGCAATGGCGTTTTCGACATTAAACAATCCTCCGATGCCCAGCTCAACATCTTGAATTACTTCTGTCGGTGTTGCAATGCTGAAGACATACGACTTGTTTTTCAGACGAATGTCTGTGGCGAAATAATCGGCTTCGGCATCTTCAAGAGAATACGTATATTTAAAATAATTTTGTTCTTCTTTTAGTTTGAGTGCAAGATTGTGTTTTAGGATTAAAAATCCCTGATTTTGTATTTTCCCGACAAATTCTTTGAACGCATCTTTTACGTTTTCTTCGTGTTCGTAAATATCAAGATGGTCGGCATCAAGCGATGATATTACGGCAACGAATGGATTCAGTTGTAAGAAAGAGCGGTCGAATTCGTCGGCTTCGACAACAAATATTTCGCTTTTGGTTTGCAAAAGTAAATTTTTGTTGTAATTTTTCGAAATTCCTCCTAAAAAAGCATTGCATTTTTCCGACGTATTTTGCAATAAATGGGCTATCAGTGTTGCTATTGATGTTTTGCCGTGTGTTCCTGCCACACAAATGTTCTTTTTCTCGTTTGATATATCGCCGACCACTTCGGCGCGTTTGCGAATGGCGAAACCTTTGTGTGTGAAAAATTTCAAATGTTCGTTTGTTGCCGGCACTGCGGGCGTGTAAACGACCAATGTTGTTTGTTTGTCGAGAAACATGTTTGCAATCGAATCAGTATCATCAATATAATGAATAAGCATGCCTTCGTCTTCGAGTTCATGGCTAAGTGCTGTGGCTTGTCGATCGTAGCCTCCGACTATTTTCCCGCAGGCTTTAAAATAGCGTGCAAGGGCGCTCATTCCAATGCCTCCGATTCCGATAAAAAACACACTATGTATGGATTCGATATTCATTTTTTCTGTATTATTTTGCCTGTTGTTTCGCTAAATGAATAATTTCATCTGCAATTTTTGCGTCGGCATTCGGAAACGCCATTTGTTTGATATTTTCTGATAATATCTTCATTTTTTCTTCATCTCGAACCAGTGCAATAGCTGTATCGAGCAATTTTTGCGGAGCTTCGCTATCTTTTACCAAGAGTGCCGCATTTTTATCAACAAGATTCATTGCATTTTTCATCTGGTGATTTTCTGCAACATTGGGCGAGGGAACAAAAATAGCGGGTTTCCCCAATAGCGACAATTCCGAAATGGTGGCAGCTCCTGCACGTGTTACAACAATATCTGCTGCTTTGTATGCGTAATCCATATTCGGAAGAAAACTTTTTACCAAAATATTTTCTAAGGGATTTTTCTTGTAAAAATCAATCACTTTGTCGTAGTAGAATTTGCCGGTTTGCCAAATAAAGGTAAGGTCTTTGTTTTGTGCTATTTTTTCTATTGCATTTTTCACACTTTCGTTTATTTGTTTCGCTCCGCCGCTTCCGCCGAGAATAAGTACTACTTTTTGGTTCGTGTTTATCGAGTAAAATTCTTTTGCGCGACGAGTGCTTATTGTATTTTCCAAAATATTTTTTCGTACAGGGTTTCCTGTCAGAACAATTTTCGTTGCGTCGAAAAATCGTTCAAGTCCGTCGTATGCCACACACACTTTACAGACTCTTTTCGACAAAAGCCTGTTGGTTAGTCCGGCATAGGAATTTTGTTCTTGAATCAGTGTTGGTATTTTGCACCGAGCGGCAACCCAAAGAACAGGTCCGCTGGCATAGCCGCCAACTCCAACAACAACATCGGGTTTGTATGTTTTCACTATTTTTCTTGCCAAAAACAGGCTGATAATTAAATTATAAACAACTTTCAAATTACTAATGGCAAGTTTTCTTTTGAATCCTTGCACCGGCAGGCTTTTGATTTCATAACCGGCAGCAGGTACTTTTTCCTCTTCGATTCGTCCTTTTGCGCCAACGAAAAGAATGGAACATTCCGGCATTTTTTCCTTTAAGGTATTGGCTATCGAAATAGCCGGGAAAATGTGTCCTCCTGTACCGCCTCCGCTGATTAATATTTTAATTTTTCCTGTCATTTGTATGTTTTATGTTGTTGCTTTCATTGCAACAGTTGTTCTGTTTCCTTCTACTTCGCGGCTTATGCTTAGAATGATTCCAAAAGAAAGGGCGGAAAAAATAATTGATGTTCCTCCCCAACTGACAAAAGGCAAGGGTTGTCCGGTAACCGGAATTAAATTTACGGCAACAGCCATATTTGTTAATGCTTGAAATACTAAATTTAATCCTAAACCAATGGTCAGCAATGCCGGAAATACGGTTGAACACTTTTTCACAATTACGCCTACCCGAAAAAAAATGTATAAATACAAAAACATGGTTACAAGTCCACCGAAAAAACCATATTCTTCAATGATTATTGCATAAATAAAATCGGAATAAGGGTGTGGCAAAAAATTTTTCTGGGAACTATTTCCGGGTTTTTTTCCAAAGAATCCGCCTGTTGCAATGGCAATTTTGGCTTGTTCTGCTTGATAATTTGTAGCACTGTCGTCGCTCAAAAAGCTTTCTATTCGGTTTTTCCATGTTCCTACTCTTCCTTTATCCGGCGAGAACCATGCTATCAATAAAAAAAGGAACATCGTCAGTGATACGATTGTCAAAAGTTTTTTGATATAAATGAATGGCATTCTGCCGATGTACATCAAAACAAAAATAATGACGAATAATAATGCGGCTGTGGATAAATTTTCAGTTACAATCAAACCGCATACTAATATCACTGCAATAACAATTCTGAGAAAAGCTCTATTCAAATCTTTTTTTCGTTTCTGATTCTGCGACAGTATTCGGGCAACATAGGTTATCAGCGCAAATTTTGCAAAATCAGATGTCTGAAATGCAAGATCCAAGCCGGGAAGGGTCAGCCAGCGTGTTGCTTCGTTCTTTGTAATCCCAAGTGCCAAAGTTATCAGCAGAAGAAAAACGGCAGCGATAAGCAAGATGGGCGAAAATCTGGAAAAAATCGTGTATGGAATGCGATGAAATACAAAAATCACGCCGATGCCAAACACAAGGAAGCCGACATGGCGCATAATATAAGATGTAACGTTGCCTTCTCGATATTTGTACGCAAGCGTTCCTGTTGAGCTGTAAACAGCAAGCATCGACAAACTGAAGAGTATGACTATGACCATCCACAGGATTTTATCGCCCTTAAAATATTTTCTTATCTTGTTCATAAGCACCGAGTGCTAAGTTGTTTAATACAACAATTTTCTTTCTACAAATTACTGACTACTTCTTTGAATAAATTTCCTCGATGTTGGTAATTGTCAAACAAATCAAAACTTGCACATGCCGGCGATAGCAACACTACTTCGCCGTCGTTTGCCAAATAGTATGCAGTTCGCACTGCCTCTTCCATTGATGCTGCATCGTAGATTTCTTTGATGTTGCTGAATGCTTCGTAGATTTTATCTTTGTCTGAACCCAAACAGACGATGGCTTTTACCTTATCGGCAACCAATTCTTTTAATGAAGAATAATCGTTTCCTTTATCAACACCGCCAACAATCCAGACCGTTGGCGAGGTCATGCTTTCGAGCGCATACCATGTTGAGTTTACATTCGTTGCTTTTGAGTCGTTTATAAAAAGGATTCCGTGTACTTTGATAAACTTCTCCAGCCTATGTTCAACGCCTCGAAAATCCTGCAAGCATTCGCGTAAAGAATCGTTCCTGATGTCCATCAGTTTGGCAGCAATTCCCGCAGCCATTGAGTTGTTGATGTTGTGGATTCCTGTTAAGGACAATTCATTTTTGTTCATGTTAAATTTTTTATTATCAATGTTTATTTTTATATCATTATTTTCTAAATAAGCACCATTTTTTAATGTTTCTTTTACAGAAAATGCTATTTTCTTGGCATTTATTTCTCGTTTAAGCATTTCGTTTCTGACAACGGGGTCGTCATATCCGTAAATAAAGTAATCTTCTTTGCTTTGGTTTTGTGCAATTTTGAATTTTGCATGAATATAGTTTTCAAACTTATTGTCGTATCTGTCGAGATGATCCGGCGTTATATTAAGCAAAATAGCAATATCAGCCTTAAATTGTTTCATGTTATCTAACTGGAAACTGCTCAATTCCAACACGTAATAGTCAAAATTTTGGTTTGCCACCATCATGGCAAAGCTCTTTCCGACATTCCCTGCCAAGCCAATGTTCAATCCCGTATTTTTCAGGATATGATAAATCAGCGTGCTTGTGGTTGTTTTCCCGTTTGAGCCTGTAACGCATATTTTTTTTGCCTTTGTAAAGCGTCCGGCAAACTCTATTTCCGAAAGAATCGGGATTTTTTGCACGGCAGCCTCCTGTATGATTTTTGCTTTTTCCGGAATTCCCGGACTTTTGATTATCTCGTCTGCATTGATTATTTTTTCTTTCGTGTGTTTTTTCTCTTCAAAATCAATTGCATAAAGTGTTAAAACTTTTTTATATTTTTGTTTTATCTCGCTACAATCAGACACAAAAACCTCATAGCCTTTCTTTTTTGCTAAAACAGCTGCGCCGATTCCGCTTTCTCCTGCTCCCAATATGGCAATTCGTTTCTTCAATTTATCTGATTTTTAATGTAATAATTGTAATAACAGCCAAAAAAATCCCGACAATCCAAAAGCGTGTTACGAGTTTTGGCTCTGAATAGCCTTTTTTTTGGTAATGGTGATGCAATGGCGACATTTTAAAAACACGTCTTCCTTTGCCGAAGCGTTTTCTTGTGTATTTGAACCACCCCACCTGAATGATTACCGAAAGACTCTCGACCAAGAAAATTCCGCACAAAAGCGGAATAAGCAATTCTTTTCTTATGATGATGGCAAAAACGGCTATTATGCCTCCCAAAGTCAGGCTGCCTGTGTCGCCCATAAAAATTTGAGCAGGATAGCTGTTGTACCACAAAAAACCAATGGTCGCTCCGATAAAAGCACTAATAAAAACAACCAACTCGCCTGTAAACGGGATATACATAATATTCAGATAATCAGAGAAAATAATATTCCCTGACACGTATGCCAGAACGCCCAATGTTGCCCCGACTATGGCAGAAATTCCTGTTGCCAAACCATCGAGCCCGTCGGTTAAGTTTGCTCCGTTTGAAACTGCGGTTGTTATCAGAATAACCACAACAATGAACAGAGTCCATGCAAAAAGTTTTTGATTTCCTCCCAGCCAACGGACTAATATGGCGTAATCAAATTCATTTTTTTTCACAAACGGGATCGTTGTCTTGGTCGATTTTGAATCTTTTACCATATACACAACATCATTGTTTGCAACATCGACATCTTTACTCTCAACAACTTCTGCCTCGTTCGATTTTGTATCAATTTTATAGGTTTCTCTAATTACAACATCGTCGCTGAAATAAAGCGTAAGTCCTACAATGATTCCGAGAATGGTTTGTCCTAACAATTTGAATTTGCCATTCAATCCGGCTTTGTTTTTTTTGAACACTTTAATATAATCGTCAAGAAAGCCAATTGCGCCAAGCCACAGTGTTGTGATTATCATTAAAATGATATACACATTTTCAAGTTTTGCAAAAAGCAGGGTCGGCAGTAATATTGAGCCGATAATAATGATTCCGCCCATTGTCGGCGTTCCTTTTTTTGCGTATTGTCCTTCGAGGTCAAGCTCGCGAACTATTTCCCCGATCTGGTATTTTTGCAATAGTTCAATGACCCTCTTTCCATAAATGGTAGAGAGCATTAGGGCTGAAATAACAGCCAAGCCCGAACGAAAGGAAATGTATTGAAACAATCCTGCGCCGGGGAAATCTAATTGCTCTAAATAATGAAAGAGGTAATAAAACATCTTGTATCTACAAATTTTGTATGGTTAATAATTCTGACACTATTTTTTTGTCGTTAAAATCATATCTGACTCCGTTTATTTCCTGATATTCTTCGTGTCCTTTTCCGGGTATTAGAATAATGTCGCCGTGTTTTGCCAACATTATTGCTGTTTTTATTGCTTCTCTGCGATCTACAATGCTCAATGTTTTTCTTTGAGCAGCCTTGTCGATGCCTGTTTTCATGTCGTCAATAATGGCTTCGGGCTTTTCGCTTCTCGGATTGTCTGAGGTCAAAATAACTTTGTCGGCATATTGTGCTGCTATTTTTGCCATCAAGGGTCTTTTCGACTTGTCTCTGTCGCCTCCTGCCCCGACTAAGCTTATCAGGTTTTCAGCTCCGCTGCGTATGTTGTTGATTGTTTGCAAAACATTTTCTAAAGCATCGGGCGTGTGTGCATAATCAATTATGGCAGTTATTCCTTCTTCGGAATAGAGCGGCTCGAATCTTCCGCGCACGGGTTTTTCGAGCGTAAGTTTTTGCAATACCTCGAATTTGTCTTCGCTTAGAAGAAGCGCACAAGCATAAACTGCCAATAAATTGTAGGCATTAAACCGCCCGATCAGCAAAGACCAAACTTCGTGCTTGTCAATATCTAATTGCATTCCGTTGAAATGGCTTTCGATTATTTTGCATTTAAAATCCATAAAGCCTTTTAAGCCGAAAGTATATTTTCGCGCTTTGCAGTTCTGAAGCATGATTTGTCCGTTTTTGTCGTCATTATTGACAAGGGCAAATGCTTCTTTGGGTAAAATATCAAAAAATGCCTTTTTGGCTTTTATATATTTATCAAAGCTATGATGATAATCTAAATGTTCATGCGTGATATTCGTAAAGATAGCGCCGGCAAACTCAAGTCCTGAAATGCGCTGCTGAACGATTGCATGCGACGACACTTCCATGAAACAATGCGAACAACCTGCATCAATCATTTTTTTGAGCAAGCTGTTTGTGCGTACAACATCAGGAGTGGTGTGTCTGGTTGAAATCCTTTGTTCGTCAATGCGGTTTTCGACCGTAGAAATCAAGCCGACTTTGTATCCCAAGTTTTTAAACAAACGATAAAGCAATGTGGCGGTCGTTGTTTTTCCGTTTGTTCCGGTGATGCCTACAAGTTTCAGGCGCGACGACGGATTTCCATAAAATGCCGAAGCCGCAAATGCCAATGCTTGGGCTGAATCATCGACCTGAACGTAGGTTACGGAAGGATACTGCTTTGTCGGAATTTCTTCAAGCACAAGCGCAACAGCTCCTTGTGCGACGGCTGCTTGCACGTAATCATGACCGTCGAGATTTGTACCGCGAATTGCAAAAAAAACAGCACCTTTCTTGACCTTGCGCGAATCAAATGCAAGTTCACTAATCTCGCATTCGGCATTGCCAATTACGGTCTTAGGTTTACAATTTTTCAATATCTCGTTTAATACAGCCATTTATCGTATCTTCGGGTTTAAGATTCATCAACTTTACTCATGCGAATCGTAATTTTTTCGCCGGAATATATTCTTGTGCCGGGCGATAAGGATTGTTTCACAACAGTTCCTCTGCCCAGCAAAGTAACTTTCAAGCCGATATTCTCAAGCAAAGAAACGGCATCGCGCGCACCCATGCCTAAAACATTCGGTACAAGGTTTTTAGAGATATTTCGGCTTTGGTATTCGACGAAAGTTTCGCGGCTTTGCGTCCCGACCCAATCCGATTTTAAATCCGAATAGTATTGTTTCGGAATATCTAAATAGTCTAATGCGTTATCTAAGTCTTCTTTATATCCGCATTTTGAATACGGTATATCGACAATCAAATTCCCTTCGATCATCTTTCTGTTGATTGGTTTTTGAATATCAAGACTTTTTGAGTATATTTTGTCTGCAATTTCTTTAAAAACAGGAGCTGCAACACTGCTGCCGTAATAGCTTCCTACTTCCGGAGCATATACAAAGACAATGCAGGAGTATTTCGGTTTGTCGGCAGGGAAATATCCGACGAACGAAGCCTTATATTTGTTTATGTATTCTCCTTTGTTTTTGTCGTAAATTTTAGCTGTTCCTGTTTTTCCTGCTATTCCAAATGCCTTTGATTTAATATTTTTTGCTGTTCCTTCTTCCACAACGCTTTCGAGCATCAGTTTTGCTTTTTTTATCGTTTCTTCCGAACAAATAGAGGAATTTAACACTTCGGGTTTGTATTTTATTTCCATCGTATTTCTGTCTCTTATTCCTTCAACAAACATGGGTTTCATCATTTTGCCGTTGTTTGCCACGGCGTTATAAAACGTCAATATATACAATGGTGTCAGTTCAACTTCGTATCCGATTGACATTTGCGGCAAAGAAATGTTTGACCACAAACGATTTTTCGGATATTTTATATACGTTTTCCCTTCGCCTTTTAATTCCAAGGACAGCTCTTCTTTAAATCCCATGCTGAACAATCGATCAATGAATCGTCTCGGATCGTCTTTGTAATATTTGTTTATTGTTTTTGCAACACCAGTATTCGACGAAAGAGCCAAAACCTGCCGCATTGAGATTTTTCCGTAACCGCCTTTATGGGAATCCTTAATTTCAAAACTGTAAAAAGTAGCAATTCCATCTTGCGTATCTACCGTATCAAGCAGATCGATATATCCGTCTTCAAAGGCAGCCATTAAAGAGGCTAATTTGAATGTTGAACCCGGAGCTGTAGCTTCGCCAATGGCATAGTTGTACGATTCTCTGTAATTGCCGAGCGTGTCGAGCCGCAAGTTGGCTATTGCTTTGACTTTGCCTGTTTCAACTTCCATAACCACTGCGCAACCATGCTCTGCCTTGCTTCGCCTGAGTTGTTTCAATAGTGCATTTTCTACAACATCTTGAATGTTGATATTGATTGTTGATACTACATTTTTCCCGTTTTGTGGCTCAACTTCGTTTCCATTGTTTGGCAATGGCATCCAAAAATTTCCGGACAATTTCTGCACAAGGCTTATGCCGTCTGTCCCTTTCAGATAATGATCGTAAGCCCCTTCGATTCCGATAATGTTCTGATTTTCCGACTTGTTTGCCAAGCGACCAATTGTTCTGTTTGCCAAAGATTTAAAAGGGTGTTTCCTTGTTGTATTCTGAATTACGATAAATCCGCCTTTGTATTTTCCCAATTTAAAAACAGGAAAGCCTTTCAGTTGTTTCAGCTGATTGTAATTCACATTTCTCTGTATCAGATAATACCTATTTCCTATATCTCTTGCTTTCAAAAGGCTTTTTACGTATTCTTCTTTGGTTTTATACGTTTTTTTTGTTGTATCTGAAAACAAATTGCTCAGACAATAAGCAAGCGTATCAATATTTTTTTTAAAGGTTTTCTTTTTCATCGCTTGGCTCATCATGTCCATTCGTATTTCGTAATGCGGAACCGAACTTGCCAAAATCCGCCCATCATCTGCCAAAATATCACCTCTTTCCGAACGAATTATAATATCTCGGAATGTCATTTTTTTGGCTTTTTGGCTCCATTTTTCTTTCTCAAAAATCTGCAAATAGGCAACTCTCCCGACAATTATAATTCCCAGAAGAACAACAATCCAATAGACTGTCGAAAATTTTGATACTATATCGCGTTTAATTGCCATTCTTTGCTTTTGTTTGTCCTTTTATGAGTGATAAATGATGAATGATATATTTTAGCTTTTTACCTTTTACTTTCTAAGGCTTCATTCAATGAATGAATCAGTCATGGGCTGTTTCATTTGTTTCTTGTACCTCAATTATTTGCGGAGGTTCAAGAGATTCGTTTAATGGCAAGCCTTTTTGTTTCACTAATTTTATTATTTCTGTTTGATTTCCTAAAAACATCAATTCCGATTCAATTGAGATTGATTCGGAGCGCAATTCTTTAATTTCTTTTTGTGTCTGTACAATTTCCCGAACAATACTTTCAGTGTTATACCTGTTCCATATGTAAAAAAAAGCGATAAGCATCAGAAACGTAAAAAAAGGAACTTGATTTGTTACAAGTTCGTTCGTAAGTAAACTTCCGTCAAGTAAACTCCTGAGCTTATTTGTTTTCTTTTTTTTAGCCATTATTTTCCACCTCTTTCGTTCTTCGCGCAATTCGGAGCTTCGCACTTCGAGCGCGCTTGTTTTCTTTCAATTCGTCTTCGTTCGGAACAATCACTTTCCTGTTCACTGCTTCAAATGGCGCATAATAGTTGCCATACAAATCTTTTTCTACTTTCCCGTCAAAAGTTCCCGAACGAATGAAATTCTTAACCAAACGATCCTCTAATGAATGATAGCTGATAAGCACTAATCGACCGTTTTCTTTGATTATCCCGACTGTTTGTTGCAACATTTTTTTCAAAACAGCCATTTCGTCGTTCACTTCAATGCGAAGGGCTTGAAAAATTTGAGCCAGATATTTATTTTTATATTTAACAGGAATAAGATTTTTTATAATCTCGACAAAATCAGCGATTCTTTCGATTTTTTGTTTTTCTCGATAAACACAAATTTGTTCTGTCAGTTTTTTTGCATTTTTTATTTCTCCATATTCTTTAAAAATTGTCATCAACGCCGAACTTTCGTATGAATTGATGACTTCTTTTGCCGTTTTCCTTGTATTTTGGTTCATTCTCATATCCAATTCGGCATCAAACCTGAACGAAAAACCCCTTTCCGGCGTATTTATATGGTGAGAAGAAATTCCCAAATCTGCCAACAATCCGTCAATTTGAGCAATTTTATGATACCTTAAAAAGTTGCGTAAATACCTGAAATTATGTTGTATTAAAATAAACCTTTCGTCTTCTATGCTGTTTGCTTGTGAATCTGAATCTTGGTCAAATGCTATCAGTTTTCCTTTGTCGAGTTTGCTCAATATCTCGCGGGAATGTCCGCCGCCGCCAAAAGTTGCATCAACGTAAATCCCGTTTGGGTTTATGTTTAATCCCTCAATCGATTCTTTCAACAATACCGGAATATGATACTCTGACATTTGACTTTCTTTTGATTATTTTTGCAATACAGCGTCAATTATAAATCTGTAAAAGTTTGATTTCCTAATATTTTTTCTGCCAATTCAGCAAAATCGTCGTCATCGTCAATGGTAGCTTCATAAACCTTTTTCGACCAAATTTCAATTTTTGAATTCTGACCTATTAAATATACCTCAGCTTCAACTTCTACTTTATCTAAAAGCCGTTTTGGGATTAATATTCTATTGTTTGCGTCCAAATTTACTTCGGCTGCTCCTTTAAAAAAACCTCTTAACAGCTTATTATGCTCTTTATTGTACGGATTTAATTTGCTTTTTATCAATTTGTTCTGGTGTTCCCACTCGTCCATTGGGAATAAAACCAGACATTGCTCGAAAATATCTTTCTTTACGACAAAGCGATCCTGTGCGGATTGAGACAGTTGTTTTTTCAATCCGGCAGGCAAAACCAGTCTGCCTTTTACATCTATTTTACATAGAAATTCGCCTATAAATGTTGTCATATTTTTTACAGATCTTTTCGATTGTAAAATTACAAATTTTTATCCCACTTCCAACCACTTTCTGCCACTTTTTTCCATTTTTCGTCAATAAAAATATACAAAAAACTAATTATAAAGTCATTGCAAATTTGTATTAATTTATGGCTTTGGACTTTTTTCGGAAGAGGGAATTACGACAGGAGATTAATAAGCATCAAACATGGAAAGTAAAAAGTATAGACGCAGCATCATGCTACATCTATACTGATAAAAATTTTGTTTTTTCAAAGTAGAAAAACAACAAAATTAATGCGATATTAGGTTAGTTTTCAATTAGCAGCAAACCTGCCCATTGTCCCGGATATAATTTATTTTTTATAGCCCTGAGTTTTGCTTTGTATAGTGACAGATTGTACGAATCGCCTGAAATTACGTTTTCATGAAACAGGATTAATGTTTCTTTGAGGTTTTTTTCCATGATTTCCCAAGGAGTGTAAATAATGTTTGGTATGCCGGCATGGACAAAAGCTCGTGGTAGAGACAAAACTCCTTCTCCCCGCTGAATATGTCCAAGACCCGACATACAGCTGTGTATTATCATCAAATCGGCATGTAATTTCATATTATAAATTTCGTGGAAATAAAGTTTGCCGTCGTTGTTGTCGTTTGTTACAGCATTGGGTTTTTCAAATGCAATATACGATTTGTCCGGAAACATATTATTTGGAAAGCTGTGTGTCGAAAGCTGGAAAATCCGGCTCGACTTCATTTTTCTAAAGTTCTGTTCTGTGGCATTCTGTCCGGTGAAGCGATAATTATTTCGTTGATTCCGGTCATAGATTTCCGCTATTTTTTTTATTGTTCGAGATGTTTCCCTGAGCGGTTGATAATCATCATCGGGCATGGCTGACATTTTTCCGACATATTCCCGATATTTTTTTTCATATACAATTCCCGAATCTCCGCTGAATTGCATGGCAAATCCTGTAAATTCGTACTCAAAATTCTGTTTTTTCTGCAATTTATTTTCAACATAGAGTGTTGCCGAATAATGGTTTGAAATCTGCATGTTTTGTATCAAATAATCTAATTCTGCATAATCTTCAGGTTCTCTTGCAGGCATTTTAAACACCAACGACTCAAACGGCATGATGTTTAATATTCCGTCGGGGATTATGATAAGGTGTTCGATGTTTTTCAGGTGATTTTCTATGGGTTTGAAAATCATGTTGTAAACCTCGTGGCTTTTTCGGGCGAATAGTTGTATTTCGTGCGAAAAGCTATAAATCAGTTGGCGGTAAGTATTTATTTTTTCATCGAAATGCGGGTCTTTTTTCTGCATGAATAATTCTATTTTGTTTTTGGCAATAAGCATGGAATAGACAGAATTGTCTCCGACAAAATATTCGAGTATGGCGGTTTTATTGTCCAATATGGTTTGCAGTTTTTGGGTAGAAACCACAGGTATTTTAAACAGCTTATAATAGCTCGGATAGCTTTCTCTGATTTGGGTTTGGAGCTTGTCAAATTCGCGCGAAGCTGCAAATTGTAAACTGTCAATTGTTGCTAAGTCGTCGTTTGTTTTGGCTGAATGAATGAGGTTTTGACAATTTGAAATATCTATTTTCAACTTATATTCTTTTTTGAGTAATGAATCCGGGATATTTCCTGTTTTTTTTACTTTCAGGTCGGTTAGTTCTTCGGTTAGAACTCTTGCTCGATTTTTTTCTGAAAAATAAAACGCTTTTTGTGAATATTCTACCTCCTTTGTCAATTTATATAACACAAAGCATGTTTTTATCGCATTTTCATATACTGCAAATGCATTTTTCCCGATTTCTAGTTTGTCTTTTTGGCTGGTTACTGTTTTTCGCAATTTTTCGATTACGGTATCGCAATACAGGTATGCCTTATAGGCTGAGTGTAGGTCGGCTTTGTTGTTTTCTTCTTCATATTTTTGGAGGAAAAATATACCTTTTGAATTTGCTATTTGTATAGTCAGATTCTTATCAATATTATTACTAAAAGAAGGATAGCTATTTAAGTTTAAAGTATCGCTAAAATTATTGGAATTTGCATATAGCGCTTTTTGTAGATATTCAAAACATTTGTCGGTGTATCCAAGTTTTTCATTACTGAGGGCTAATCCAAAGTATTCATTGGCAATGTCAGTATACCTTCCTTCTCTTAAAGCCTTTTCTTTTATTTCAATAGCTTTTTGAAAATAACTTATGGCTATTTTATGCGAACCTTTTTTTCCATACGCACTTCCCAAATTTCCATACAAATCGCCAATAATTAGATGAGCTTTTCCCCAAAATTTTATGTTAATTTCAATTGCTTTTTCTAAGAGATCTATTCCGAGTTTTAATTTATTCAAATTAATGTAAGAGATAGCCATATTTTGGTATGTACTCGCTTGTTCAAGCGTAGAGTCTTTTCTAAACTTCAAAGCTTTTTCGTGATAAGAAAGAGATTTTTCAAAATCATTCTTGCGTGCATAACAGATTGCAAAACTGTTATATAATTTTCCAAACTCGTAAGAACTAATATTTTCTTTGTGCTTTTTATGCAAGCGTAGCGATTCATTTAAATTTTCTAATGCTAAATTGTGTTCTAATTTTTCGATATAAGCTATTCCAATCTGATGATAGATATTTGCTATGTAAATTTCGTTTTGCGGAACAAATTTTTTTTCTAATTCTAAAGATTTTGACAGGTAAGTTATTGCAGTATCAAGTCTTCCAATCTGTCTGTTTAAAATTCCAAGGGAACTAAGTGTAGCGGCATATTCTCTTTTAAGACCTAACTGCTTTTCAATTGCTAACTCTTTTTTCCAATATATCATAGTCGAATCAAGCTGTCTCCGGTAGGTTTGATACAGTCCCAGATTACAATAAATATTTGCAATTTACGGGTGATTTTCTTTCCAAAAATTATTGCATTTTTTTAGATTATCTGTACTTATTTTATAGCCTAATTCCATTGATTTTTCGTCCTTTTTATTAATATATGATCGGGCTTTAAGGACTGAAGATTCTATTTCTTTTTCGATTATATTGCATTTTTTATATTCAATTTCTGCTTTATTCAAATACACTATTGAGCTATCTAATTGTCTTAGCTTTCTTAGTTCAAGTCCTTTTTGAAAATAAGTTTTTGCCAAAACCGTATCGCATTTTTGCGCTGTGATAAATGTTGAATAAAAAACAAGGGCTAATAGCGTGAAGATTAGTTTTTTCATAGTCGTTTTGGGTAGAAATTTTGTATTTGGTTATTCTATTTTTATAAATTGCTTTAGCAAAAGTAGTGTTTTTTATGGTAATTCAACATTATCAGCCAACAATAATTACAAAAGTTTTGTATTTTTTTTTACTTTTCGCTGAATGTTGTCTCTTTTTGTTTTGTTTTTTCTATTGGCATTGTTGGTTCGTTTATAAAATATAATAAAAATGATTATTTAATACCATTTATATTTATAAAATAGTCCAATTTGCCAATTAGTTTTTTTTTATTACTTTTGGACCAAATTAAAAACATATATTATGTCATTTCCAA
>PDWJ01004022.1_pt1 | contig 25402 bp, 42 predicted proteins | sample 1430881 | NCBI WGS metagenome assembly PDWJ01 (sample SAMN01162460, study PRJNA174530) | Oral metagenome, whole genome shotgun sequencing project. | biome: Marine environment; feature: Marine mammal; material: Swab sample of the gingival sulcus; isolation source: swab sample of gingival sulcus...
CACTGCAAACATACGCAAAAATTTTAAACTACCAAAAGTTTTTTGCGGAAATTGCGAAAAAAGTTTTATATTTGTCATAAACATTTGAGTTATGGCGACAATAGTAGTAGATACAAAAACTGATAAAACAGCAAAATTTATTTTAGAGTTCATTAATAAAATTGGTGAGAAAGGTAAGGTTTTAAGTAAAACAGAAACAGAAGACTTTATGCTTGGTCAAATTATTAAACAGCAAAAAACAGGCAAAAAGGTTTCTCGTACAACTATAATGAAAAATTTAGGATAAAATGAATGTCGATTTCGATACAAGTTTTAATAGAGCAATAAAAAAGATAAAGGATAAGAGTGTTTTGTCGGATATCAAAGACGCTATTATAGATTGTGAAGAAGCTTCTTTGAAATCAAAAATAAAAGGATTGAAAAAGCTTGTTGGTTATAAAACATTTTATAGAATAAAAATACCAAAGGATTACAGAATAGGCGTCGAAATAGAGGGCAATACAATTACATTTATTACAGTACTCCATCGAAAAGACATTTATAAGAAGTTTCCATAAAAACAATAATTCCACCTCAAAAGGGTGGATTTTTTGTTTGTGAGTGTGTTTTTTCACTCAACTACACTCACTGAGTGCGTATATAATTTTAAAAACACTCACTTTTCACATCTTATAAGTCGCTCACAAACAGTGCTTTAATTTCAAACAACAGCCGTTGAGTGTAATGAGTGTAAAAATTTGGCAATTTTCTGTTATTAATAAAAGGGGAATGTTTTTTCCTATGGATTGAATTTTCCCCCATACCCCCATAATTATTAATTTTCACACTTTTTCACTCCTATTTAGAATTGAAAAATAGCATTTTGCACAATTTCGTCCGAACCTTCGCTCCTTGAAGTGTATGTTTCGGTCATTTTTAGGTCATGATGCCTTGCTTGGTCTCTCACTTTAATCGATGGAATACCCGAATTTAATAAATCAGTAATTCCTGTATCTTTTAGAGAGTAAAATTGATATTTATTGTTTATTTTGTGTTTTTTGCGAAATTTCGCCCATTCGTCAGAAACTTTTTTCGGAGCAAGTTGCTCATTTCCTGTTTTAAAACCATTTTTAGAAAATAAATAGTCCGAATTATTAGCGTTTTTCAGATGTTCTACCAATAATGGTAAAAATGCGTTCGGAATCGTAACCCTTTCTGTTTTTTTATTCTTAGATATTTCTCCTAAAATCGTAATTTTACCTTCAATTAGATTAATGGCGGAAACTTTTAATTTTGTGAGTTCCGTTCTTCTAACAAAGCAATAGTAAGTAAGCATACAAAGCGTAAAATAAGCTTTGTTTTCTTTTCCGTAAATTTTTAGCTGTTCCTTTTCATGGGCTCTTAATGGTGTCCTTTTCTTTTTTGGTTGTGGTTTTTTCTTGATTCCTTCAACTGGATTCTGCTTTAAAAATCCTTTTGATAAGCAAAACTCAAAAAAAGTGAATAAAAATCGTAAGTAATTGTTATAAGTTCGTGGAGAAACACGGCGTTCCATATATACATAATCAAGAAAAGCATTAATTACATAAATATCTAATTCAAGCAAAAACTTAAGTTCTGGACGATTCTTTTTGAGAAATTCAGAGAATAGCTTAAGGTATGAGGCGTAGGAACGGAGAGTATCTTTTCTTTTTATGCCGTCCTCTACCTCTCGATTCGTTATACTTATAAAACTATTGAAAATATCATCAATGCTTTTGTATTGGTGTGTTTTATCTTCATAAAATGGAGACCAACCGCTTTCTAACTTACGATTTACCGATAATACCATTTTTCGACCAAGTTTATCCCTTTCCCTTATCGTTTCGGCTTTTGGAACACGCAAACGAAAGCGTTTCATTTCGTTTTTGGTTGGAATTTTGGCGTAATAAACTACACGCCACTCTTTATTTTTAGAGAGTTTAGCAGGAATATAGTCTATAAACTCAGTTGCGAAATTTGAACTTTTAAAATTTGACATTTTTTTATTTTACGCATAAACTCAATTAGCGTAAAATACTGTCCCAATTTTGACCCAGCGGGGCTATAAAAAAGAAGTCTAAAAAACTGAAAATCAATTTCTTAGACTTTATTTAGTAGCGGGAGCAGGACTTTTTTTACTTTATATTATAAATATATTTTACACTCACTACACTCACTAATATATAAATAATTGATAATAAGTATTTTAAAGGTTGTTTTTGTGAGTGTAAAACAAAAACCTTTTTTCACTCGCGAAAAATGAAAAACCACAAAAAACGCAATAAAACATTATTTTACAGCATTTTAATAACCTTTGTAAGTGAGTGTAAAGGTTTTCACTCACTTTTTATTGTCTTACGAGTTCTGTTCCATCATCAAGTTTTATTTTATCGTCTTTTGCTGTGAAATTTCGACTATCAAGAGGAGCTATGTACTCAATCTCCGTTACTTGGTCGTTTTCATCTATAAAATAAGATTTGCCATTTGCAGTATAAATAACAAATGCAGAACCATTAATTGTTCCTGTACTATTTCCAATATCAACACTTCCAATTACTCCTTTTCCTTCTGAATAAGTATAAGTAGGATCGGTTAAAACAATTAGCACCATTTCTCCTTGACCACTATTTTGTGTCAATGTATATCTAACGGTGTTGGAAGAAAAATCCAATTTAAGTTTATTATCTGTACCTTGGTTATTATAATTGTATGACAAATAGGTACTATTTTGTAAACTATCTGGATAATTTTTTTCATCTTCCTTTCTACAACTTGTGAAAACTGTCGCTAATGTTAGCGTACTCATTAAAATAGTTCTTCTCATAATTTTTTATTTATTTAATATTTCTAAGTCTTCTTTTCCTATTAATTGTTTCAAAAAAAAATCTTTTTGTTTTTCTTTTAATTTGATTTGAATAATAGCCTCTATATCATTAGCATTTGCTTTTTATATTTATTCCTCAGTAACTCAACCTTTTCTAAAATTTTCTGTATTTGCTTTTCCATTTTTTCAAATTTAATTTATTGATTACTAATTATTTAGTCGTTTTTTAAAAAATAATTATCAAAAAACGACTTAAAAACTTGCTTTTAAATCACTTTTTGACTTACATTTGCAACAACAAAACGCAATAATAAAAACAAACGCAAAAAGAATGCTAAAAGATAGACTTATGGGAAATACAGAATTAAAAAACAGAATTGGGAAAGATTTTATAAACTGGGCAGATGCCTATTTCGCAGATGAAACGAGGTTTAATACCAAAATTCCAATGGAAAAGGTTTATGATGATTGTAGGCATAAATTAAATTTTTCAATTAACAAAAGAAATTTCCATCATAAACTAAGGTTATACTGCGAGTTAAAGGGATATGATTTTAACCCAAAAGAATTAAGAGATCATAGTGGGCAAATTAGAGATATTTTCTACGAAAAAGGAGAATGGGTAATAAAACTATGTTACTATTTAGGAAAATCCTCCGTTACGCAAAAGAACTTAATCGACGTTTCAAAAGTGATGAAAAAAATTAAAAAATTATGTGCAAAGTATGATATACATTGTAATGCCATAAGTTTTAGAGCTGGAGACTATGACCTTTTAAGAGGTGCAATTATTTATGGCGTTACCATTTTTGCAACACAAGTACCTAATGGCATATTAGGGACTGTAGGCTCGTCAGATTTAGAAGATGTTTTTCTTCGACTTGAAAGTGAAATCGAAAAATTAAAACAATGCTAAAACAAGAAATCAAAGAAAAGTTAAACGACACCGTGTTTTTAACGCAATTGTCTGCGAAACTCGGAAAACCCTACCCTACCGTTAGGAGCTGGGTGGTTCGTAATAGCAGTAAACTATTTCACTTTGTAGTGCAAACGGTTTTATTTTAAAATAAACAGAATTATGAAAAAAATCATCAATGCTTTAGAAAAGCAATTAAAACAAATAAGAGATAAAGTGAGTAATAGGGAAGATTATGCTTTAAATCGCTCTGAAAAGTGGCAAGAAAGCGAAAAAGGCGAACAATACGAAGATGCTACTTACGAATTAGACGAGAAAGCTGATGATCTAGAAAGTTTAATTGATGAATTGAAAGAATTAGGGATATAAACCAAAAAAAACGCAAAAAATGCTTGACATTTTAAAAAAAATACCTATGTTTGCAATGTTCAATGCCAAAGAAGAACAAAGTAATTTAATTGTAAAGGTGTTTTTTTGTGCCTATAATTTAGCGTTTGCTAAATCAAAAATATGGCTATCAAACTCCGATTACGACTACCTTACAATTATGTTTAGTAGTTCTTCTTTGGCGAGAACGGAGGGCGATAGCCTTTCTTTATTTTATAAATTTTTAAAAATTTCATTGTAAAAATGCCAAAGAAGAATGAAATTACCACTAACACGAATAATAGTAGTGTTACGAGTACGCCTAACGGTAACGGTGCGACAACCGTTATCAACTCAACTTTTTCACTTTTAAACGCAATTCCTGCACAAACCTATCAGGAGCATTTAGCCGAAATGTACGACTGTTTTTTAGCAGATAATATGGCAGATGATAGAGACCTAAGAGTAAAAGTAACTTCTTCATTCGCCAACTTATCAAAGTTCCTCAAAGGAATAGAAGGTGTTAGTTTCCCTGAATTATTAACCTCTAAATCTGTGTAGTAATGAGTTTTGATAAGCAAAAATTTTACGAAAAAACAAACGGAGGTTTAGATTTCTTTTTAGAGGAATTTTCATCGGAGATAGGAGCGAATCAAGGAAAAATGAAAGGTTTCCGAGTTCGCCAAGACGACAGAACGGGCTCCTGCCACATTAAAAAAGGAGAAAACGGAATTTATATTTATAGGGATTTTGGTTCAATGTCAAAAGCCGTAAATGCCATAGATTATGTAATGCAAAGAGATGCTTGCGATTTTGTAAATGCATGTAAAACATTATTCGCTCAGTTTCAAATCGAGGAGGACAAACAAGCATTTCATAAACCAATTACCGAGTTTTCATCTGATGTAAAGGAAGAAAAGGGCTACTGGAACGCTGATTTCCACAAGGAAATAAGAAATAAAACCTATTTAAGACGCATTTTCCCATTTTATACTGATGAAGTATTAGAGGATTACAATTTCAAGGAAATTAATTTTTACGAAAATGTCGGATTTTCCGAAACTAAAAATAATCTATACCATAGAACGATAACAGCAACCGAAGATTATCCTATTTTTGGTTATGATTATAAGGACTTTGTGAAGTTGTATGCTCCTTCTGCACCCAAAAATGATAAATTCCTCACGAAACATAGTTTTATTGGGAATAAACCAAAACGAATTGTTTACGGTTGGGATAGGCTTTTCAAGAAATACGAAAAATTATTTTATGATATTGACTTATTGAGATGCTCTCTTGACGATGAAGATGATAGAAAGCAAATTGCGAGAATTAATAAGGATATTCACAAAAGGAAAATAGATAGCATAATTATTGCTACGGGTGGTTCAGATGGAATCAATTTAGCAAGTTTGGGTTATGATGTGATTTGGTTTAATTCCGAGCAGGAAATAATAAGCAAAAACGAATTTTTTGAACTCAAAAAATACTTTAAAAACATTTATTACATACCTGATAACGATACAACGGGTGTGGCAATGGGTAAAAAGGCTGGGTTTCTCCATTTGGATTTAAAAATTGTTTGGTTGCCTAAAAAAATCAATAACAATTTTAAGGAAATTAAGGATTTCAGAGATTGGATCACGGCTCAAAAACACGAGCCAATAGAAAAGATACAATTCATTTTTAACCGAATGCTAAAATCAGCCTTGAATTTTAGATTTTGGGAGTATAGCCAATCAGGAGCGGTGTCTATCAATAAGAAGAAATTAGAAAAGTTTTTAGTTTTTAATGACTTTTATCATTATCAAGAAGATGTACTAAGGGACAAAGTGGGTAAAGAAGACGATAGTATTTTTGTACAAGTAAAAGATAATGTAGTAAGTCAAGTTTACCCAAGTGAAATAGAGCGTTTTGTCTTAGATTGGCTCGATAAAGGTTTTCACGATACCAAAGTGTATAATAAAGTTTTTGGATCTAACTTTTTCACGCAAAAAAACCTTAAAAACCTAAACATTCTAAAATACAAGGAAAAACATTTCGGAGAGGATTACCAGTATTATATTTTCAAAAATACGGCTATTAAGGTTAGTAATTCGGAAATTTCGGAAGTTAAATTTAAAAATTTAGACTTTGTATTTTGGGACGACAAAATCAATAAACGAAGTATTGAACTAGATTCCGAGCCGTATTTTGAACCTTACAAGGACGAAAATGGCAAAAATCGTGTGAAAATACTCAATGATAAGTGCGACTTTATGCGTTATATGATTAACGGTTCTCGTGTTTTTTGGCAAAAAGAAATGTCGGAAAAGGAACAACGAGAAAACAAGAGTACATTTACTTTAAATTCGGATAAACTGGAAGTAGAGGAACAAATAATCCAAGAGCAGCATTTTCTGAATAAATGTTATGCGATTGGATATGTGGCTCATTCCTTTAAAATAGAATCTTTATCGTGGTATGTTAGTGTAATAGATGATGCCATTAAGGACAGCGTGAGTGATGCCAATGGTGGAACGGGTAAAAGTTTTATGTTTCGAGGATTGCGAGAATTTCTGAAAATTTGGACGGAAGACGGAAAAAAGGAAATTAAGGGAGATAATCACTTCTTAGCGGGTGTCGATAGTTCTTATGACTTGATATATTTAGAGGATTTGGAAGATAAGCGAGCATTAAGGCGTATGTATAACTTTGTTACTAATGATATGCAGATTAATCCAAAAATCAGAAACGGATATACTATTCGATACAATGATAGCCCTAAATTGGCAGGTACTCAAAATTATTTGCTAAATGATGGTAAGGGATCTACACTTAGGCGAATGTTTTATGTTTCTTTTGGTAATTACTATCATAGTGAGGGGAACGGATTAAAAGGTTCTTATCAGATTAGAGATGATTTTGGCTATGATTTATTCAGTTCTAAATGGGGAGCTGATAAGTGGAATAACTTTTTTAACTTTTTAATTCAATGTGTGCATTTTTATTTGAAAAACCAAATGAATCCTTACAAAGCACCGATGGATAACATTAAAATCAATTCCTTAAAAGCACAAATAGGCGATAGTTTTATAGAGTGGGCTGATGAATATTTCACAGATGAAAATAGATTTAATAATAAAATCGCAATTAACTCAATTTATGATGATTATAAAGGCGAAATAAAGTATGCTGTTAATAAAAAACCATTTAAGAATATTATGGAATTATACTGCGAACTGAAAGGCTATATTTTCAACCCTCAGAGGTTGCAGGATAGTAAAGGGCAGATTCGTGAGAGTTATAAGTGTATGCTTACACAAACGAGAAAACAGCGTCTATGCTGGTATATTGAAAACCCCGCATTATTAGAAAAAAACGAACCAAACGGAGAAAATTTATTACCAATATGAGAGTTTTAAAAGTAGCAACAGTTTGTACGGGTGTTGGCTCTCCAGAGCAAGCAATTAAAAATATTGGAGTAAAACACGAGATAGTTTTTGCTTGCGAAATTGATAAATTCGCAAGGCAGACTTATTTGGCGAATTTTTCTCCTAAAATGATGTTGGAGGATATGACAAAAGAACAATGGAACGACAAAAATCAATATGCTGATTTATTTATCGGCGGGATTCCTTGTCAAGCGTTTTCATTGGCAGGAAAAAGATTAGGAGAACTTGACCCTAGAGGATTATTGTTCTATGATTTTTATAGGTATGTTCAAAAGCAACAGCCAAGATACTTTATAATCGAAAATGTGAAGGGGTTATTGAGTGATAACCAGGGGAGAACTTTTAGGAATTGGATTAACCTATTAGGAAAATCTGAAAATGGAAACGCCTTCTTTTTTCCTCACGAAGATAGTCTGATGTATAATTTACATTGGAAAGTGTTAAATACTAAAAATTACGGATTACCTCAAAATAGAGAAAGAATATTTTTGATTGGAATAAGGGAAGATTTACCTAATGATTTTAATTTTCCAAAAGAAAAACCATTGTAATTAAGATTAAAAGATTTGCTTGAAGATAAAGTAGATGATAAGTATTATTTGAGTGACAAGATGATTGAAAAATTCTTTTTTAAGCTTCAAGCAAAAAGCTATCCATTTAAACCTATTGAGGATACAGAAAAGGAAATAGCATCTTGTTTAACCGCTAGGTATTTCAAAATGGCAGCTACTGATAATTATTTAAGTGAAAAACCAAAAGTAATACAACTTAATAAAAACGAAGATTGGGGAAAACAACCAAGACAACAAAATAGAATTTATTCTACAGAAGGTCTTTCTCCTTGTTTAATGTCTTCAAGTGGTGGTGGTTTAGAACCTAAAATAATTCAAAAACCGAGAGGTTTTAATAAAGGTGGAGAATTTGATATATGCCCAACAATAACCAAAAATTCTTGGGAAGAGAATAATCATTTAAAAACAGATTATAAGATAAGAAAATTAACACCTTTAGAGTGCTTTAGATTACAGGGGTTCCCTGATGATTTTGTAAAACCTGTATCTAATACCCAACTTTATAAACAAGCCGGAAATGCTATTTCTGTTCCTGTTATACAAGAAATTATTAAAAAGATAATATGAAAGTTCCAGCACACCTTAACCCTTCCAGAATTACCGAAGTGGTAATGACACGAAATGTAACGGAAAAGCAATTCAATGAAATGCTACCGTCATTTCGTGCAAAGGGTTGGTTCGCTCAAAAATTGCGAAATACCCAAGATGGTTTAGTGGTTGCTCAGGTTCGCAAGGAAACGACATTCCAGGAGTATTACGGAATGATAGAAAAAGCAACGAAAAAGGGTTGGTGGATATTAGCCTACGAGCCAAATTATTGGGCTGATGGTGGGTATTACCGAAATTTAAAAAATGAGAAAGAATATGTTTAATTTTTTCAACAAAAAAACGCAAAATAACGATATTAAACACGCTGAAAGTCAGTTAAAAACCTTATATCTACAACGCAAATTTTTATATATAAAGGAAGATTTGTTTAGGGATAAAGAAAGGTTAATTTTATTAGATTTTTATATGAGAGAAATACAAAAAATAGAGTGCTTGTTGCTAAAATCTCGCAAAGGTAGAAAAGTTTTAGATAAAATATTTAATGAATTAAGAAAATGAAACAGAAGAAAGTGCTAAATTATAACAACATAAACACAAAGCGTAAATTAGTCAATTTGTATCTCAATCAGTTTTCGGAAAAAAAAATACGGCAATATATTAGAGCGATTATCCAAGATTTTCGCCCTAATGATGTTAATTGTCGCAATATCTCAGTAAAGGAAGTTAGTGAGTTTATTAACATTTATGGAAAACCAATAGGGTACGAGGTTTCTGAATTTTTAAAAACAGAATAGGTCTTCCCTTCCCTATCTCGCCTTATTTCTCCCTACCTCTCCCTACCTCTCCCTACATAGTCCTATATCTCCATCTTAAAATATCGTTATTTTAGGTTTGTAGTCCTATAAGTCTAACTTAAAATGACGGTAACCGAGATAAACAACAGGCTGCAACGCACAATATTAGACGGCAAAGACTTCAATAGTCTTATGCCTTCTTCTGATTGTAGTTCTGTTGTTCTTGGTACTGGTACTACGGATTTTGGTATTCAAGAAATTGCCAAGTGGGCTAAAAAATACCAACATCATACTGTAGAGGTTTCGCAAGTTTTTCGCAAAAAAACATTAAAGCAAACTTGCCAAGCGATACATTGGTTTGCTTATAACCATTTTCAATACAAATTAGATGGTGCAAGTCAATTGTTAAGGTCTCCTGCTTGTGCGTGGAAGCAACGACATGAGGGTATAGATTGTAAATCTTACTCAATTTTGGTTTCTACTGTCTTACTTAATTTGGGGATTCCCCATTATTTAAGAAGGATTAAGCAAAATAACGATTTTCCCAACGCTTTTACGCACATTTATGTCATCGTTCCCAAAGATGGTAAAAATCTTAAAAATGGTTATTTTACGATAGATGGCACTATTGCTAACTTCGTGGAGTTGCCATTTTTGGAGTTCGATGATATTTTTATGGAGCCTAAAGGCGCAGGTTTAGGTAATCCATCTTTTGATACTCAAATTGATGATTTTACAGGTCAAACTGCTGAGCAAATAGAGGCTTATATCGGTCAAGTGTCAACGCAAATAAAACAGCAGGCTTCGCAGGTGGCAGGTGCTATTACTAGTGGGGTTTCGTCTGTTGCGTCTTTGTTTGGTCCAGTAGGGGCTATTGTTTCTCTTGTTGCTCAAGTGGTAGGAGCTCTAGTTCAGTTATATATAATGTTGGGTTATGATCCTTGTAAAAATTCTGATTATGACCCAAAAGAAATCGGACATAGATTAAAATATGAGTTTTTACCAAAATTCAAAAAAACCGCAGGTGATTTATACGATGCGCTGGAGCAAGGAACGGAAGTCGGTTTAGTTTCTTCTCTCAATGATTTACTAAAAGAAATTGACCTTGCAATAAAGGCTTTTGAAGTCGAAAAATCAGAATATAACGCTAATAAGTGCGGTGTAGAAACCTTAAAGACGTATGCTGGGTATGTTAGCCAAATGCATAAGGTGGTAAGCTCATTGTATGAAACTTTGATAATGGTTTTAAAAGTGGATTTTAATGTTGAAGAAAAGGAAGTTGAAGGTTATACAAATGAGCGAACTTGGTATTTTATAGTTCCAGTTACCAGCCGTTTAATTCCTGCAAAATACCGAAAAGTTGAAGTTTATAAGCAAAACGAGAATTTAAGACAATTTTATCCGTATGGCTCAGAATTGAAGTTTAAGGAGTGGGCGAGGTTAAACAGAAATTATTTGAATTTAACTTATAGTGATTATCGTGGCGATGACTATTATAACGAGATAAAAGGTTTTGGGGCTAAAATTTCTGAAATCCGTAGAAAAATCTATTTATCATCCGTTTACCGTAAGAGGTTAGAGGACGAATTAAGGGAGCGAATGGGTAAAATTTATCTAAAATATGATACTGCCTATGCTCAAACTTTAAAGACCGATTTTCAAGCAGATGCAATGCGTATCAATCAAAATATCATTGATTTTCGCAACGAAATCGCAATGATTAAGGAGCAAAAGCGTATTGCGGAAATTAACAGGCAAAATAACTCAAAATTAATCGCAGATGCTAATGGAAAAAATATAGCAACTGTTGTGTTAGGTCTTGGAGGAATGTATTTAGTAAGTGATTTAATGAAAAGTGGAAGATTATGAGCGGTATAGGTTATTTAGGATATACAGGCTATCAGGAAACGATTTGCGGAAACATAGTTAGGGTAGGTCGTAGAGCGTACCGCAATGCTTTGGATTATGAGGAAAAAACTCGAAATTTAAAGAAAAAACGAGAAAAGTTTAAGAGTGGCTTTCAGCAGAGAGATTTAGAACTTTTAGAGGAAAAGTATAGCCGTTTAGAGAACGAACGTATAAAGTTGGAAGTTCAGTTGGAGCAATCTAAAAAACTCACTTTGGCGTGGCAATCTCAACCCGAACTTCATTATGATACTTGGAAAAATGGTTACGGAATGGGTGCAGGCTGGTGTGGTAATGCTCGTGCAGAAATGCGAGAGGATTTAAGACGAGAGAATCGTGCTATTGCTGAATATAACCAAGTGTTTAGCGAAATCGAAACCTTAAAGCGAGTTCAAGAGCAAGCCAAAAAATATGTAACACTCTTAATTCCAAAGGTAAAAAGGAAAGTAGCTCAACTTCGTGCGGAATTGCAAAAAGAGGAACAAGCTAGAAATTTGATAATGAGCACTTATTCTGCATCAAAAATTATGGCGGATACTCAAACTCAAGTACAGGCGAACCAATATAAAGGAGAAAATAAAGATAATAATATGCTTCTACTCGGAGGGTTGGCTCTCGGAGCGATAATATTAATTAAAACTAAAAAAGATGCAAAGAAGTCTTAATTGGCTCGGCTCGGCAGATGTGCAAGATGTCGAAGATGTAGAGCAGAAACTGAAACGAGAGGAACGAACTAAAAATATTGCCATTGGTGTGGCAATAGGTTTGGGAGTGGGCTATTTATTTTTTAAACCGAAAAAAGCAAAAATATAATGAAACAAAAAAATACAAAAAGTACAGATTACAGAGTGATTCCCACACATATAGAAGGTAAACCAAATACAGGAGGCAGGGTGATTACTTCAGGTACAGTGGTTAGGTTGGATACAAGTGGTAAAGGAACCACAGGTAGTAAAGCAGGTGCAACGGGAAAAAATCCGAGTATTAACGACGCTGTGAAGGGTACTATTCCTTTCTTGCCGGGTTGCATTCGTCCAGTTGGTCCTCAGAAAGACGGAGTGAAATACCCAACGGGTTTTGTACCCTCTTCACCTAAGGGTGATTCTAAGGCTGAGGAGTTATTAAATAGGTTGCCTCACCAGTTTAAAAATCTATGGTTGATGGTAAAAGACGCTGTAGGTGAAAATGTTAATTTCGATGTGGTTTTAGGTATTGCTGACAAGTTACGAGAAAGTGGTGAGCTTTCGCCTAAAGCATTTGAAATCATAAAGAGGGCGGCTAATGCTTTTGGAGACATCAAACTTGATGTAAGAGTGTTTTCTGATATTGTAGAAAAAACGATTGACCTTATAAAGCAAGAGGAAATTTCAAAACAGCAAGAAACTACAAAACCAGTCCCTAAACCTTCTACTCCACCGAAAGAACCTAAAAAGGATAAAACGCTAACCTATTTGGCGTATGGTGTAATAGGGTATATTATCTTAAAAAAAATATTATAAAATGAGCGAACAAAATTTACAATATATGGGCTTGTCAATGCCAGGTTTATCGGGCTATGAATTTCCGTCTCAATTTGGGAGCGATACAGGGAGTACTGGTTCTAGTTCTTGGTTGAATAGTTCTACGAGTGCAGGAACTTCATCTTCAACAGGTGGTGGTGCTTGGGTGGGAGATGTCTCGAAAATATTAGGTGCTTTGGCGACAGCTGGAATGTCGGCGTCTCAAATTATCACAGCTATCAAAGGTAATCAACCTATCTTGTTCACTAATCCTGAAACGGGTCAAACCCAAAACGTAGCTAATCAGTTACAACAACAGCAGCAAAATATGGGAGAGGATAAATTTATGCAGATGATGGCTGGTAATAAGGCTAATAATCCTAACCCTAGTGGTTCAGGAATTGACGGTAAAACAATGTTATACATCGGAGGCGGTGCGGTGGCATTAATAATGCTAATGATGGTAATGAAAAACTAACAAAAATAATTTTTAAAAATGGATACACAAAAAATCAATGAAAAGTCATTAAAAACTTCTGCCGTAATGGGTGCGGGAGCAATGGCGGGCGTTTTTGCTGGGCGTGTTTTAAATAGTAAGACAGAAGGTTTTATTAAAAACAGCAAATTAAGAAAGGGTATTTTAATGGTTGCAGGTGCCTTGGGTACAGCAATGATTAAAAGTGGTGATACAGCAAGCAAGGGCGTTAAGTCTGCTTGTGTTGGTGTTTTAGCCGACCAAGGTATTTCCTTAGTAAAAGAATTTATACAACCTACAGGAGATTCATTAATGGCGGTAGGTTTGGGAAATCCAAACGAGCCTATTATCATTTATGATAGGAATTTCAACGGGTTCAATAATTGCGATTGTAACGAGGTAGTAGATACCGACTTCGTAGAAATGTCATTAAATCGTCCAAGTTTAGAGGGCGAAGGGTTCAGATTAATTTAATTAAAAACAATTTAAAATTTCATACAATGAACAAAAAATTATTAGCAAACAGTGAAAAGGCTATAAGAGCTGCACTTTTTTTAGGAGCAGCAAAAGAGCAAGCAGAGTTAACAGGAAGTACTGTATTAGACGGAATTTCTCCAACGGATTCTAAAATAGTAGCAAGTGAATTATTTATTCACGCTCCTATTTCGGGAGGTGGTTCTCAGCATCTACTTTCTGGTCAAACCGTGCAGGAAAAAGGTATTACCAATTTTGATGGTAATAGATTGGGTAAAGGTAGAGTATTTGTGGTAGATGGTGTGAGTTTCTTATATGGTGTAGCCAGTGAAGATGATAAACCTTACGCAGTTAACTATTCGTCACATGGCGTGCCTCCTGTGGTAAGAGCTTCTAATTTGGTTGTAAGACAAAATAATGAGGTTATTGTGAAACTTCCAGTAAGAGGTATTTGCAATGCTCAAGAAAGAACCGATGGTTTTTATAGAGACCTAGATTCTTTTGCTTTGTTAGCTGACCAAGAGGAAATTGAAATTACATTGGAGTTGCCTGCTGGCTCTACGATAAGTCTTGATTCAGGAAAACAAGCTTTTGTAGCGGTGAGTTTGAAAGGATTTGAAACTTATAAGAAGCGATAAGCATCTTTATTTTTTCTCGAAAGCCCTCTCACTATGAGAGAGGGGGCTTTTTTATCAACTTTTTAAAATAAAAAAAAATGTCAAAATTGCAATACATTCGCAAGAATATTGAACTTACAGCAGGAAAGGAAGATGATGTATCTACGCTTATAATGCCAAGTGGTACGGTGTTAGGTGTTTATGCTGTTCCTCAAACTGACTTACCAAAAGAACTTATTGAAGTTTCGGTGCAGGATTCCCAAAATGGCAATGTCGTTAATCCTACGGATATTAGAGACTACTTGCATAAAGGAGGTAATTATATAGACGGAGTTAAGCCTATCGGTTACGCCTCTGATGGTCAACAGTTTTTCATTAATACAAAGGCTGGAGAGTTACCACCCAATGGGAGGGTTACACCTCTTAATTTGAAGTTTCAATTGATTTTCATTCTTGACCAAGAGGATTAATTATGAAAAAAGGGAAGTTAATTAGGCAAGTATTCACTGATGATGTAACGATAGACTTTAATAAGGTTTCTCGTGATAATGGAGTGTATCAACTTGTTTTGCAGAATGTTGGTGAAACGGTGGTTAAAGTTGCTGATTTTACGAACCAAATTATTAATCCTGGTGAAACTTTTGTAATAGAATCTCCAGTTCCCGTTGTCGACGCTGAATTACCAATTTCGTTTAATCACGAAGACGGTAAAAAGTCTAAAATTATCATTAATTATATCGTAGCATTTAATCTTTGTTAAAAATCAAAAAAAATGAGAGAAAAGATAGAGAAAATAGCAAGTTTCTTAAAACAAGATAGCCGTAGTGTTATTACGGTGATATTTAATGGTAGGAAATTAGCAAAGCCGACAAAGACGATGAAATATGCTTTTTCCGAAAGTGATATTTTAGAAACATACGGGAGTATTGAAAATTTCATTAACAAGCTACCTGATAAGGGTTTTGGTGATGGAACAAATGTGGTTTTACGCAAATGTTATGGTGATTCTTACCATAACTTAGAGAAAGTCGAATTAATATTTAATGAGGTTAATAATGTTATGGCAAATAATATAGAAGCTCCTGTGCAACCAATAAGCGTGGCATCTGTTCCCCAGTCGTATGTACAACCGCAATCGCCAGCAATGGCAATGCCAAGCGTTGGAATGGGATATGCGTCTGTACCACAGAATGAGTGGCTAGATACAAAAGTAAAAGAACAAAGGTTCAATGAAATTGAATTTCAGTTAAAGAAAGTTCAAGAAGAACTTTTGGACGCTAAAAGTAAATTGAGGGTTGCCGAGGAACAAAAAAACAATTTGCAGTTGAAGTTAGATACTGCAAAAGAACGCCACGAATTGAATTTGGAGAAAGCGTTAAGAGATAAAAAAGGCTTTTTTGAAACGCCAAGCGGTGAAAAGGTGATGGAGGTAGTCGGAATGGCGATGCCACAATTATTGGCTATGGCAACTAAAACGCCAGCAGTTGGAATGGGAACACCCAATTTATCACAAGCTAAGCAACAATTAATTAGCGTCATTCAGCAGGATTTTGTAACCGATGAAATGGTTATGAATCTGTATCAGAGTTTAGAAAATTTAGTAACAGTAGAGGAAAATGGCGGAAATCAAGGATAAGAAAGAGGCATTGGATAAATTGGCAAAATTAGATGAAAAAATATTAAAAAGGTTAGCGGAACTCTCTGACAACCCAAAGGCAATGAGTTATTTTTCATCGCCTATCAATTTTGCAATTGTAAAAGCTTTTTTAAATAAATAGAAATGAGTAAGCAAAAGTCGAATCAAATAGTACAATTTCTAAATGATAATAAGGCTGGTATATTTTATACTGGGGCTACTTTGGTGGCAATTTATTTCGTTTATAAATCGGTTAAATCGGTTTGGGGAGATGAAGATAGTGATAGTGGTTTTTCTGACACTGCGAATAATGCAAATATATATAATGCGACTATTTCTCAATCAGAGGCTAACAATTTAGCTTATTCGTTGTTTACTGCTATGCGTGATAGCGGAACCGATGAAGATTTAATTGCTCAAGCTTTTAATAGGATTCAGAATAAAGATGACTTTTTACTGGTTTATAAAGCTTTTGGAGAAAAATACTATGATAATGTTTTCGGATATTATTTGGACCCAACTTGGAATAATAAACTTTTTGCTGATAAATACGATTTAGTCTATTGGTTAGATAATGAATTAGGCTGGGGTGACCGTGAAGTGAGAAATAAGATAGCATCAGTGATAAATCAAGCAGGATTTGTTTTTAAACCTTAATTTAATGTTATGATAGGAGTAGTTAAAAAAAATGGTGGTAGTTTAGAAGAATTAGGTAGGAAGGTTAATCTTAATGCTCAAAACATTGATGCTGATAGTAGAGCTGCACTTCGTGATAAGTTAGGTGTCGAAAATTTACCGAATGACTTAGCTACCACAGAAGATATTGAAAGGGCGACAGCTATAAATACATTTATATCTTCAATGCAGGTGATGAAGCTAAAAAAATGTTAGCTGGAGATTTGGGGAAGAATGTAGCGAACTCAAATTTAACTTCTATAGCTGGTGCAGGATTTTCACAAGGTGCTAATTGGGCGCATGATACTCAAGGTTATAGTTATTACTTGAAAGGGTTGTCGGATAAATCAAATGATGCTACATTCCGAAGGATGAGAGTTCAAGATGAAAACGGACAAGAAGCTTTTAGTAATGGTAAAGAAATTTTTAAGCTATTGCCTAATGTTCTGAATAGTGCAGAAAAAGAAAGTTTTGGTATTGCGTGGAACGACCAATATAGTAACGGCAATATACAGGTGTACTCTATATCTCCTCCAGTTTTTAAGTATGACGATGAAATTAAATCGATATTATTGGATGGAATTAATCTAAATTTGAATCCTAACACTACCCAAATTAAATTAATTCCTAAATCGAATGCTAATGGTGATGGAGAAACCGATATAATTGGGTTCAGTTGTGACCCATATGGTAAGTGGTTAATTATTGATTTTATGGGAAACAGCCAGCCAATTGGTGAATATAATGTAATAATTAGAACGACAAATCCAACGATCCAAGTATACAGGTCAGAAGAAATAGTTTCCTGCGTTAATAATTTACAATTTTTTGATTTTACTTCTGTTAGTTGGGAAAAAAAGCTTTTTAATAATGCTGTTAATGACAGTGTGTTTGGCTCTGGAAGTGCAGCACAGTATCAAAGTTCTCCTTTAGTAAAACCTTATGCAGACGAAAATATAATAGTGTCGGCATTAAAATCTTCAAAAGTCATTGATGCTGGTGATGATTTTTATTTGAAAATGACAGCCTTTTTTGCGTGGCATTCAAGAAGCGGGTTATCTAATCATTATGTTGGATTAATGCCCAGTAACCAAAGTTTAGGATTGGTTAATCAAAACGAAATTTTCATACTTGCTAAAGGAAGGGGCGACAGTTATGTAAGGAATATTTACATAGATAATTCAAATTTAGGTGTCACGAATAAACCTGGAGGCAGTAGTGAAAGTGTAGAAATTACTTTCATCCGCAAAAATAACATGTGCTATTATTCAGTGAGTAGAAAAGGAAGCAAAGTTCAATGGCAAAAAACAATATTACCCAAGGATTTATCTATTGCTATTTTCAATGAAAATATGAAAAAGGATGTCAATGTGAAATTAAATGTACAAGAGTTATATAAATTCTAATCATGAAAAAAACAGAAATAAAGTTATCAAGTTTTCCTGAATTCAACCGCCCTTTAGTGGTTCAAATATCAGATGATCCAAACACTGATTTTGCAAGAGTGATTGTATCAAAAAGAGAGTTATTAATGAATGATATTCAGCAAATAGAATTGGTTGCTGATACTTATTACATTAATACTGAAACAGGGAAAATAGTTCCTCAAATGACGCATAGAACGCTATCTAAGGGTAAGCCTTGGATTATATCGAATGACTATGATGTCATTGTGAGAGATGGAGCTGGGGAGGCTATTCCAAATCCTGAATTTGATTCTGAACGAGAGGAAAGTGAGGAGAACTCACCTTTCTTAATGCAACCTGCTTACGACAGGTTTGCGGGGTTTTTGTACAACGAAAAGAAACCAGTATCCTTACCAGTAATTTGGAAAATGTCAGTTTTGATTGATGATGCTCAAGGTTTCTTCAATATTTATGAAAACGATAAGTTAAGATGAAACGATTAGAAGGTTTTGGCAAATTGCTTTTAGAAATAATTTTCCTTGTTATTGGAGGGCTGTTTATTTTCCCATTATTAGGAATAGTTGGATTTCTCTATACGCTTTTGAAGCATATTTTTGTTAAGCGAGACTATTCTATTTCTAAGCAACTAACACCGATGATAAGAAGTATCAATTTAGCCTCTGATGGTTTGGCAAATGCTGGAGCTGGAGAGCTTTTAAATGATGTTTTTAAGATTGAAGATGGTTATATCATCAGGTACGGGAAATGGTATCAAACTATTTCTGCGGTTACGGGAGCGTTAAAAGTTTATGGAAAAAAAGATACTTGGCTAAGACGATTTTTAAAGATTTTGGGGAAATATCATTGTGAACAAGCAATGACAGATGAATGGGAATATTATTTAAAAAGTAATACATGGAGATTGTAAGCGAATATGGAGGAGAGGCGTTGCGATTGTTTTTTGCATCCTTGGTAACTTGGTTTTTCTCTCGAAAAAAACAAAAAGTAGAAGTACAGCAAAAGGAACTTGATTTGGTCGAGAAATCTTTATCAATTTATCGAAACATTATTGATAATTTAGAAGAAATCGTCAAAGAAAAAACAGACGACAATAATAGGCTTAATGATATTATATCCTCTCTTGAAAAAAGAAAATTTGAATTAATGCAGGCATTGTCAAAGTGCCAAGAAAATAAGTAATATGAAATTAACAGAACATTTTAGTAAGTGGGAATTTGATAGCAAAGATGGTGCTCCTATGCCAACATCGGTATTAGAGAATGTTAAAAAAGTGGCTCAAAACCTCGAAGTAATAAGGTCTTATTTTGGAGGTAAGCCGATAAAAATTAACAGTGGTTATAGGTCTCCTTCTCATAATGCAAGTCCTAGTGTTAAAGGTAAGCCGAATAGTCAGCACCTATATGGGCGTGCAGCGGATATAAAAATATCGGGAGTTACGCCTCTTGAGTTATACACTGGTATTTTGTATTTAATTGCTGAAGGTAAGATTTCGCAAGGTGGTTTAGGGCTTTATAATACTTTTGTTCATTATGATATTCGTGGTCATAGAGCAAGATGGAACCCAAGCGGTAAAAATATATCAGGGCTTGAAGCTGAGATTATAGCAAGTGTTAAAAAAAAACGCCAGTTTTAAGCAATAGTGATTCCGTTTATTGGATTATTGGCGGTGTGTTTCTGTTAGGTACAGGTATTTATTTGGTGAAAAAATATGGAAAATAAAACATTAAAAAATCTACAGATAATAGGAGCATTGGTTTCTATTGTAGTATCGGTGATAACATTAAAAAATTTAAAATAAGATGAGTTTGTTTGGAATTTATGGGATTAGTGAAATTAATCACAATAACCCAGGTAACATAAAATTGACTTCCACGCCGTGGAAGGGAAAGATTAAAAATAATAGTAATGGTGTTTTTGAAGAATTTGAATCCTTGGACTATGGATACAGAGCGTGTATGCTCAATTTAATTTCTTATTTGAAGAAAGGGTACAACACTATTAACAAAATCATTGATAGATGGGCTCCTTCTTCTGAAAATAGTGCGAGTTCTCGTGCTAATTATAAGACTTATATATCTAATGGTACAGGTTTAGGAATCAATCAGAAAATACTTGCTTTTGACAAGGAGTTGATGCAGAATTTTGTCGTTTCGATGACTTGTTTTGAACATAACTTAACGCCTAATCCTTCATGGGCGTTGCCGATTGATAATGCGTGGAATATGGTGGTTAGTTATTTGGGTGATACTAGTCCTTACTTAGCGTTAAATTCGGTAACGCAAGTTACTGAAAATGGTAATTACCCAAATCCTATAAAAGATGATAGTTTTAGTATTAAAAATATTAAAATAGGCAAAAAAACGGTATTTATAGTTGGTGGTATTGGTTTATTAGCGTTCGGTGGGTATATATTGTATAAAAATTACAATAAAAATGGTGGATTTAAAAAGAAATTAGCTAATGCGTAATTTTGTTTTTTTTATTCTTTTAGCGTGTTTGGTTTCTTGTGGTGTCAAGCGTAAAAAGGTTGAGAAGGAAGTCTTTATTGAAAAAGAAACCGACACGCTTTTCGTTCATACAACGGATAAAATAACAGATACTTTAAGAATTGAGATTCCTATTTATAAAACGGTAAAACCTGAGTGTGATAGCCTTTTAAATAGCGAGATTCGTAATGTACTGAGTAGATTGTCAGCGAAAAAATCTTCGGGAAAAAATAATTATGGTGTTTATTATGACAAATATCACAATCAGTTGGTCACTTATGCTAATTTAAGGGCAAAATATGACAGTATTAAGTCTAAAGCTAAGGTGATTTATAGAGATAGACATATTTATGAAGAAAAACCAGTGCCGTATGTACCAAGGTTGTTTAAAATCTTTGCACTTATAGGTTTTGTAGGTGCTTTGTATGGTGGTTTTCGATTGTTAAAATTATTAAAATTTATTTAAGATGGATAAAAAGAGAATGTTAGTGGGGGCGTTGGTGTTGTTTGGTGGTTTTTTAGCTTACGCATCAGTCGGTAAGATAACCAATGCTGAAAAGGTAGTGGGAGCCATGGAATTTTCATTGCAAAATATGCGTCATATAAGGATTCAAAATGGTGCTCTGAAATTAGATGTCGATGTAGTTTGCTCGAACCCCTCGTCCTATGATTTGTCTGTTAACTCTGTTGGGCTTATACAAGCGAAGACATACAGGGTTTATCTTAATAATAATATGATTTCTTTCGGGAACATGAACAATATTTCGGGAATTGATTTGCCCGCTGGAGGCACTTATATTTTTGATAGCATAACTGTTGAGATGCCTTTGATGAATATTGGTGTTGAAGTGGTAAGTTGGTTATTTGAAAATGAAAGTTTTTTACAAGGTTTAGACAAAGAAACTTTGATGGATAAGCTGGAAAAAGTTTTGGATAAAATCTATTTTGAAGTTGATGTTGACGCAATGGGAACTATAGCAACCTTCAAATCAAAATTAATCTAATGAAAAGTATAGCAATTTTTAACAGCCTTAACGGAAAGGTAGTTGATAGAGAGGGTTTAATTAATTTGAGAAAGCTTGCAGAAATGGAAGAGCAAACGCATTTAGTCAATAGATTAGATGCTTTTTTGGCACGAGAAAGTGGCAATGTTTTTAAATTGGAATTGACCAGTAAAATTGAACCTTTAGTTAAGGCTCCAGCGGTTGAAGGCTTGGGTGTTCCGCTTACTGATGAAGTGCGAAAAAAGGCTTTTCGTTCTAATGGACGATTGAATAAGGGTTTTTATTATGATACTGACGGATTTTTGACTGATGGTAAAACGCTTTATATCAAAGACAAATCGCCATCTAAACTTAAAGAGAAAATCCAAAAAGTTAAAGCTAAAAATAGAAACAAGGAACAACAATTAGATAAGGATTTAGCTAAAATTTCAAAGAAAAAAGAAGAACCGAAAACCACTAAAAAAACGCAAAAACCAAAGGCTTCTAAACCTAAAAAACAATCTTCTACGGATCAAAAAACTACGCCTAAAAAAGACGATTTAAGTAAATTAATTGCAGATTTTGAACTTAAAAACAACAAAAAAAGAGGTGTTTTAAAAAAGATTCCTTTTAAACAGTTTAAAAAAGAACTAGTTACTTGTATAGAGGATATTCGTTCCTATGATGATAAAAGGGAAAAGCTTTCTTCTGAGCGTAGCGTGTTTAAAAAATACGAAGATGAAGAAAGGTGGGAAAAATATACAAAATCTATGGATTTGAACGATGAAGTCCAGTCAAAAAAGATAAAAGAATGGAGTTCCTATTATGGTATGTCTTATGATGATTTTCTCTATGTTATTTATGATGTGTTTCATACCGCTGACTTTGAAAAATGGGTAAAAAAACGCTATAAATTTGTTGTTATAGATGAAAGAAAAAAACAACTTTCATTGTTTGGTATGGGATTACCAAAGCGATTAGAACTTTATACTGATGAGTTTAAAAAAATGAAAGTATCAGAGTTGCGTAAATTTACGCTTGACTATTATAATGAATATTTAAAAGGCAGGTCAGTTGAAATTAAAAAGCATTTAAAGGAAGTTGTTTTTGTTAATAGTGCCGGTAGAAAAATAGCCAAAGGAGGTACGATGTACAAGGAAAAAGCAGCAGTTGTTAAACACCTTAAAGAACTTATAGAAAATTCAACTTATAACAATTGGGGTAGCCGAAAGGTTACAGATGGAAAAGAGGTTTTAGGTTATTTGAATTTTAAGTCTAAATTGACTGTTGATAATGTTAAACGACACGCAAGAATTTCATTAGTTGTTTATGACAATGATAAAAGAAAATCGGAATTAAAAAATGTCGATTTAGGGAAGAAACAAAGAAAAGCGTTAAATTCTTCGCAAGAGTCATCGACCACCTTGCAAGTCGGGAAGAATAAAACGCCTTTACAAAACAAAGATACAAAAACCACGCCAAAAAACAAAGAGAAAACTAAAAAAGGGTTAGGAGTTCCATTAACGACAAGCCTTAAGAAACAAATTTTCAAGACAAATGGAAGGTTGAATAAGGGTTATTATTACGACGCTGATGGTTTTTTAACCGATGGCGAAAATTATTTTTTTGAAAGAAAAAAAACGAACGAAACTCGTCAAAAGTTAAGGCAATCTGCATCAAAAAACGCAAAAAAGCTCAGAAAAATAAAACACGACATTTATATTGAAGAACGAGCTGACGCTGTAGTAAAAGCAGATCATAAAGGTTTAGGTTCTCCTGTCCCATTGGTTCCAATAGAGGAAAAACCGAAAGTAGAAAATCTAAAGCCAGCAATTAAAATACCTCCTGCTATTCAGCCTATCAATGCTGCAAGTAGTGAAGTTAGTGAGTTTTATGAGGTCGCAGGTGCGGAAGGTTATTTTCTCCAGGGCGTAGAAAAAAAGCCTGTTCATTCGGTAGTTATTGCAATGGACGGAGAGCAAGGAGCAGGAAAAACAACAACATTATACAAGTTTATTAATGCTTTTGCGAGTGCGGGAAATCGTTGTTTGTTTATTTCGGGAGAGGAACACCCAAGTAGTAGTTTAGCAAAAGAAAAGGTACAGAAATATTTAAGTCCTTTATCTCAGCAAAATACTTCTTCTGTTGGCGATGTAGAAAGTGTACAGCAGCTGTATGAATTTATAGAGCCGTTTGATGTTATTTTCATTGATTCTTGGCAGAAGTTATTACGAATGGTTGGAAAATTACGCCTTGATGAAGATTTAAGAAAACGATTTAACGGAAAAGTCTTTGTGATCATATTTCAGCAAACCACCACAGGAAGAACCAAAGGCGGTGCAGAAGTAGTATTTGATGGTGATATTATTATTAAAATGGTTAAGGAATCGAAATTCTCCGATAATTACGCCTATTTTGATAAGAATAGATATACCAAAGTTCCCCTGGAAACGCTCCATTATAATATTGCGAGTGGTAAGGTGTATAATCCTCAAATGGTTCTTGATGCTGAATTAGAAATGATTGATTAAAAACAAAATCCACCTTTTTTTCGAGGTGGATTTTTGTTGGTTATTATTTTGTATTTAGTTGCTCTATACCTTTGAGGAAATTCATATAATCCTGATAAACACAAATCATCTCTTGGCGAGTGTCTTCATCGTAATAAGATTCTGCTATTAATAATAATATTTTCTCGGATTGACTTTTCCTATTTGGAACATCTGCTTTCCCTATACTTACGGTATTTAATATCCAATCTGATACTACTTGATTATTTTGCTTTGTATTTTCCATAACTAAAAATTTAAAGAGTTAATAATTGAGAATCTTCTATTTAATGCACCTTGTCTGATGAACTTTTCTTCGTTAATTTCTTTATTGGTTACAATAACGATTTTAGGGTGAATGGTAATTATTCTTTTGTACTTCCTGTTAATAGTGATGCCTTCTTCAAATTTTCTGGCAATTTCTTTTATTTCTTTTCTTCGTATGCCAAAAAGAACTACTACCTCTGTGTCTTCATCTAAGTCATTAAAAAGGTTCTTTTTTATTATTTTTTTTGCTACAATTATAATAACTAACATACTCTTTGCTATTTGTGAATTTAGAAGCAAAAATTATATTTTCTAATTTGTTCTCTCCGTGAATAATAATCATTTTCTTTGATGAATTGAAAAATCTTCTACTCTTGTTGCCTATTGTAAATATATCTGGAACTCTTAATTTCGCTGTATTTTCCATAATTACTTATTTTTAAGCGTTAAACATACGGCATTGTCCCATAGTTCTGCCTCTTTTGCGGTTCTTATTACCCTTTCTGACCAAGACATTAGGTTTTGCATAGCCTCTGCAAAAGTATGTCCGTAGGCGTTTAGGGGCTTCTTGAATCTGTAATTGTGATATTGGGCGAGATGAAAGTCGTCGTCTATTCTTTTTGATGAGAAAAATCCTCCGTATTTCTCCGTGAACTTGAAAATAGACATAGTTGTCGCACTATTGGGCGTTTGTTGCAAGTTACTATTATTCACTTGTTCCAAATTGTTTACAGATGTTCGCATTTGTAAAATTAAATATTAAAATTATTGTTTTTAACAAAAAAGAGCGTAGCTCCCTCTGTTTTGCGAACATCACATATAGCACCGAAGTGAGATATGAATTGAGAGAAACTACGCAATATCGTAATATTCTTAAAATTTTGTACTGAATTTTCGGCACAAGTATGTAATGTTCGCACTGCAAACATACGCAAAAATTTTAAACTACCAAAA
>PDWJ01001748.1_pt1 | contig 25392 bp, 13 predicted proteins | sample 1430881 | NCBI WGS metagenome assembly PDWJ01 (sample SAMN01162460, study PRJNA174530) | Oral metagenome, whole genome shotgun sequencing project. | biome: Marine environment; feature: Marine mammal; material: Swab sample of the gingival sulcus; isolation source: swab sample of gingival sulcus...
AGAAGACCACGCAAAAATTTAGGATACGAAATACCTATCAATATTTTTGCTAGATTCGTAGCATAGAGAAAATTGCATTTGGTAGTTGAATGTACCAAAAACGTAATTCTATAATTTTTTTCTTTTTTGCAGACCAATTTCGTAGTAACTTTACTGATTCTTTTGAGATTATTTATAATAAATAAAATTACTATGAAAAAAATTCTACTTCTATCTATACTCTTTTACACAGTACTATTTAATCTAAATGCTCAGGAATGGAAATCTCTTCTACCCACAAAACAAGACAAAGCATTGACTTTTTATGACTATCAAAAAGCTTTTAACAGCTATTGGAATCGGTATACCGTTGTTAATGGAAAATATAAGAATGAAAATAATGAATGGGTAAAAGCTCCCGGCTGGAAACAGTTCAAAAGATGGGAATATTACTGGGAATCCAGAGTAAACCCTACAACGGGTGAATTTCCAAACATTAACTATAACAAAATAAATACTGACTACAAGAAAGCACAATCAGTCGTAAAAAATACCGGAGGCAACTGGGTAAACCTCGGACCGTCAAGCAGTCCGGGTGGTTATGCAGGCTTAGGGAGGCTCAACTGCATAGCCTTTCATCCTACTGATGCCAACACCTTTTGGGTGGGAGCTCCTGCCGGAGGTATATGGCAAACAACTAATGGAGGTGATTCATGGACAGTTTTAAATGACAACGAACAAATAATTGGAGTTAGTGACATTGTGATTCCTTCCGATTTTGAAAGCTCCAACACCATTTACATCGCCACGGGAGACCGCGATGCTTGGGACAACAGAAGTGTCGGAGTTTTGAAATCAACAGATGGCGGTACAAGTTGGAACACCACAGGTTTAAGCTTTAATGTTGGTCAAGGAAGAAATACGAACCGCATACTTTTAGACCCCGATAATGATGAAGTTCTTATTGCTGCCACAACCGTTGGTATCTACAAAACACTCAATGGCGGCAATACATGGGCTGAGTTGGCAGATTACAACTTCATCGACATGGAATATAAACCCGGAGATTTTAACCATTTGTATGGAGCAACCAACAACGGCGAAATTTACTACTCCTCTGACGGTGGAGAGAATTGGACGCTTTCGCAAGATGTGGGACATAGAGTTGAATTGGCTGTAAGTCCGGACGAAAATACTTGGGTGTATGCTGTTGTGGCAGCAGCAAATAACGGATTATACGGTATCTATCGTTCGACAGACAACGGTGTTACATATACAAAGCAATTCGATGGTTTAGTCAACGGCAACAACCTTTTGGGTTGGAATGTTGCAGGAACTGATTCGGGCGGACAGGGCTGGTATGACCTCTCCATAGCTGTTGACCCTAACAACGCATCAACAGTTTATGTTGGCGGAGTCAATACATGGAAATCTACCGACAATGGCATCAACTGGACGATTAACAACCATTGGTACGGAGCAGCCGGAACAGAAGAAGTTCATGCCGACAAGCACGCATTAAAATACAATGAAAATACAGGCATCCTCTTTGAATGCAATGACGGAGGTTTATACAGAAATAATGATGATGGTTGGACATTCATTTCAGAAGGTCTTGAAATAAGCCAGATGTACAAACTTGGAGTTTCGGCAAGCGAATCGTCTGAAACAATTACCGGATTGCAAGACAATGGCACAAAACTAAATTCGGACGCAAACTGGCTTGACGTAAAAGGAGGAGACGGGATGGAGTGTATTATCGATTATACCAATGTGAATATTCAATATGCAACCTATGTTTATGGTCAGATTGACAAAACAACCGACCATTGGAGCACAGCAACTGACATCAGTGCAAACATTCCGGGGGGAAATTCCGGAGCGTGGGTAACTCCATACCTTATTGACCCCAACAACAATGAAACCCTCTATGTCGGGTACGAAGATGTGTGGAAAACCACTGATGGCGGTGCATCATTTACAAAAATTGGTGATTTCACAGACAGCAAACTCCAATCAATGGCTATCAGTCAAAGTGATCCTAATTTTATTTATGTAGCGACAGACAGTAAAATCAGAAGAACAACAAATGGCGGAAACTCATGGGAAGTGATAACCAACAACTTGCCGATATCACTTGCAAGCATAAAATACATTTCGATTAAGCATGACGATCCCAATATGGTTTGGGTTACCCTCGGCAGCTATTCCGGAATGGGAGTTTATGAAAGTACAAACGGAGGTGCATCATGGACAAACATCTCAAATGGACTTCCAAACATTCCGACAAACTGTGTTGTGCAAAATCGTCAAAATGAAGATGCTGTAGAATTATATGCCGGTACAGATGCCGGTGTGTACATCCGTGAAGGAGCTAACAGTTGGGAACTATTCAACACAGGCTTGCCAAACGTTATCGTATCAGAGCTGGAAATTTATTATGATGACAACGATGTAACGAATAGCCGACTGAGAGCAGCAACATACGGTAGAGGATTATGGGAGTCCGAACTAAATTCTTATCCGCAAGGACTAGCGACAGTAAACACCAACGAACCCAACGCCATCACAACAAGCGAAGCATTTTTCAGTGGAAATGTTACTGATGATGCCGGATTCCCGATTAGCGAAAAAGGTTTCGTACTGAACACAAACGGAAACCCAACAACCGAAGACAATAAAATTGCTGTGGGTGCCGGACTGGGAGCTTTTGATACAACTTTTACGAACCTTAATAGTGGGACTGAATACTACATCAGAGCTTATGCTATCAATGCTAACGGAACGAATTATGGCAATCAATATAGTTTTTCGACCCTTTGCGAAATTAATTACTACTCTTTGGACGAAACTTTTGAATCAGAAACATTTGAACCGAACTGCTGGACAAGCTTTACGGGGGATAATGGATTGGGGTCGGAAAACAACTGGACAAGCTCAACAGACGCTTATAACGGTTCGTTCGCAGCAATGGTAAATTATCAAGACGTAAATGGTGGAGATGCTGAAGATTGGCTTGTAACAAAACAAATTGCTTTGGGCGACAACGCTTCATTAAGCTTTTATCAAAAACAAAGTTTTGAAAACAACTACGGCTCACAATATGAAATAAAAATATCCGTAAGTTCTCAAACCGACTATTCCGACTTCACAAATATTGCTGCTTGGGACGAAGACAGCTTTTCTACAGATTACGATCTAAAGACCATTGATCTCTCAGAATATGACGGGCAAGTGGTCTATATTGCCTTTGTTATGACCAACGATGACGGAGACAATTGGTTTATTGATAATGTAACCGTAAGTTCGGATGTTCCATCTACACCGGAAGCTTCGGCTATTGCAGAGGTCGGATGTACAACCGGATCGGTAACGATAACATCAAACATGAATGGTGAACAAACCTACTATTTAACCGATGGAACAGGAAATGAACTTCAAAGTGTCACCTTAGATGCGGTTAGTTATGAATTTACCGGATTAAGTGATGGTGAATACGCCGGAAAAGTAGAAAAAAACGGAGAAAGTTCGACGCTATCGAACATCGTCAACCTAACAAATCAAACGATTCCAAATCAACCGTCTGCAATTAATGGAAACACACAGGTTTGTGAAGAATCGGAACAAACATATTCAGTTGTAGAAGTTCCGGGAGTGTCTTACAACTGGACGATCCCCGCAAGTTGGTCAGGAACGAGCAGCAATAGTTCCATCACTGTCATTCCAAAGCAAACAGGGGGTATCATCAGTGTTACGCCGGAAAATTCATGCGGAAGCGGAGCTCCACAGATTCTTGAAATTAACATGACCAATCTTCCTGAGCAACCATCAGAAATCATGGGTTCAACAACAGTTTGTATCGGAGATGAAATCAGCTATTCGGTTGATGAAAATCCGGGGATGGAATACGTGTGGACACTACCGGAGGGGTGGTCAGGAAATAGCGTTCTACACACTGTTACCGTTACCGTTGGTACCGAAAGCGGTGAAATAAGTGTTGTTGCCTCCAATGAATGTGGCATCAGTGAGGCGCAAACTTTAGGTGTTGCCGTACAAACGGTTCCAGACCCGGTTTCAGAAATTCAAGGAGATGATGAGCTATGCGCAAATACTGAAAGCATTTATAGTGTTGATAATGTGCCGGGAACAACGTACAATTGGACACTGCCGGAAGGCTGGACAGGCACATCCACAACCCACGAAATTACAGTTACGTCAGGTGTTACGGGAGGTGAAATCAGCGTTACACCATCCAATGATTGTGGTGAAGGTTCTCCTGCGAGCATATTCGTCAACATTCTAGAAGTTCCGGATACACCGTCAAACATTGTAGGAAATGAAAATGTATGTGAAAGTTCTGAACAAAGCTATCACATCATTGCGGTAGACGGAGCAAGCTACCATTGGACTGTACCGAGCGATTGGACAATCGAAGAAGATGGCAACAATATAACTGTAACTGTTGGTGAGACGAGCGGAAACATTGAAGTATACCTCTCCAATGAATGTGGAGCATCAGAAATTCAAAACATTGCCGTAAATGTTCAAAAATTGCCTGAACAAACAGGCTTCATCTTAGGACCTGATCAAGTACAGCAAGGAGATGAAAATATAGCTTTTGAAATTGATCCGGTTTCTGAAGCAGAAAGCTACAATTGGACAATTGAAAATAGTTGGACCTTAGTTTCGGGGCAGGGCACAGAGCAAATAACCCTAAGTTTCCCGAGGAATGCTGAATCAGGACAATTAAAAGTTTATGGCGTAAATAGTTGTGGAATTGGTGTTGGTTCCGGTTTGTATTTAGATGTCAAACCTATTGACGTAAAAGCATTGCAAGAAATAGGAATCAATATATACCCAATCCCTGTTAAGGATCTTCTAACAATAGAATCAAACTCCGACAAAGAAATAAAAATCATTGAATTGTTTAACTACGAAGGCAAAAAAGTATGGAAAATTGAAAATGCAAAGCACATCGAACAAATTAACACAAGCAAGTTTTCGTCAGGAACTTACATATTAAGAATATTTATAAACGACAAGTGGTATTCATCAAAAATAATGGTAGTGTCTCAGTTCTCTGCAAGCTAAAAAACAAACTTTTGCTATATTAGCGGATGAGTAAAATCATTTCTAAAATGAATCGAATTGAAGAGGTTTTAGACAAAAAAAGGAATAAAGCAAGTTTGGTTTGCGGAAGAATTAGGCAAAAGTTATAATATGGTAAATAGCTATGTAAAAAACCGTAGACAACCAAACTTAGCAATTCTAAACAAGATTGCTGAAATTTTAGATGTGAGTATTACCGAACTAATAACCGACAACAAGAAGGAAAATAATGGCTAAAAAGGAAGTTGCAACAGATTTGTGGGTAAATGACTTACTCAAAGAGGCAAAAATAAAACTTGACCCACAAGGAAGTACAATTAAAGAAATTGACGAAGCGTTAAGAACAGCTTCTAAGTCAGATACCGGAAGAGTTGGGTTTCCTGAATATTGTGGTGTTGTAAAAGATTTTCTTTTAGTTATCGAAAATAAAGCAGACGTTTCTTTTCACATAAAGAGGAATGGTAAAGATTTAATTTGCAACAACGTAAAAAGCAAAAAAGAATACGCTATTAATGGAGTATTGCACTATGGTAAACACCTTGCCAAAAATACAACTTACAAAAAAATAATTGCCTTTGGTATTTCCGGAAACGAAAAGAGGCATAGGATAACACCTCTATTTATAAATGAAAGAGGAGAATATAAAGAATTAGAAGATGTAGAAACGTTTACTCTTTTCAATGAAAAAAATATCGATGAGTATTACACCAAAAACATTTTAAAAGAGCAAACACCGGAAGAACAAACCACAGAAGAAATTCTAAAGAACGCAAAGAGTTTACACGAAGATTTAAGAAACTATGGTAGTATTCAAGACAAGGATAAACCCTTAATTGTTTCTGGTATTCTTTTGGCTTTGCGTGAAATGGAATACAAAGGCTTTAGAATTGACGACCTTATTGGAGATAAAATTTCAACAGATGGAGAAAAGATTTATGAAGCCATTGAAAAGAACCTTAAAAGAGTTAATGTTTCACCACAGGTAAAGAAAGATAAATTATTAAGTCAGTTTTTGGTTATCAAAGACACCAAAGCAATTAATGTAATAAACAAAGGACTAAATAAAACACCTTTAAAACATTTTACCGAATTTCTCTACGAGAATATTTATAAAAATATAAAGTACATACAGTCCGCTGAAGATTATCTAGGCAGATTTTATGGCGAATTTATGTCTTACTCTGGTGGAGACGGACAATCATTAGGTATTGTTTTAACACCAAAGCATATTACAGAACTATTTTGTGATTTAGCAGAATTAAAACCTACTGATACAGTTTTAGACCCTTGTTGTGGTACAGGTGGATTTTTAATTGCAGCGATGCACGATATGGTGCAGAAAGCAGAAAGTTCTCACCAAAAAAGAAGCATTAGAAAAAATCAATTACACGGCTTAGAATTACAGCCGTATATGTTTACCATCGCAACAACCAATATGATTTTGCGTGGTGATGGAAAAAGTAATTTAGAACAAGAAGATTTCTTAAAAAACAATTCTTTTCAGTTACAAGAAAAATCTTGTACTGTAGGAATGATGAATCCACCATATTCAATGGGTAGTAAAAGCAACCCAAGTTTATATGAAATCAATTTTACAGAACACCTACTGGACTCTATCGTTGAAGATGGTAAAGTAATTGTCATTGTTCCTCAATCCTCAATGGTTGGTAAAACCAGAGAAGAAAAAATCATTAAAGCCAATATATTGAAAAAACATTCTCTTGAAGGTGTAATAACTTTAAACAAAAACACTTTTTATGGAGTTGGAACAAATCCCTGTATTGCAATATTTACTGCTGGTGTGCCACACAACAAAGAGAAAAAAGTTAAGTTTATAAATTTTGAAGATGATGGCTTTGAAGTTCAAAAGCATAGAGGTCTAGTAGAAACAATAAATGCCATAGACAGAAAACAACATTTACTTGATGTATGGTTTAATAAAATAGAGGCTGAAACGAAGTTTTGTGTAAAAACCTCTATTGAGGACACAGACGAATGGTTACACTCGTTCTACTATTTTAATGATGAAATCCCAACAGAAAAAGAGTTTGAAAAAACCATAGCTGACTATTTGACTTTTGAATTTAGTATGGTAGCACAAGGGCGATCTAATTTATTTGAAAATGAGGAGTAATATGGTGTTCGATTTAAAAAATAGAGAATGGAAAGAATTCTTTTTAAAAGATATTTTCAATACTATTCAAAGGGGAAAGAGACTTAGGAAAGCCGACCAGAAAGAAGGGGATCAGCCTTACATTTCTTCAACAGGTATAAACAATGGTTTGGATGGCTATGTAGGTAATAAGGAAAAGGTTAGAGTTTTTGAAAATTGTATAACTATAGCAAATAGTGGAAGTGTAGGTTCTACTTTTTATCAACCGTATTCATTTGTTGCAAGTGACCACGTTACAAAACTAGAAAACAAAGCATTTTCAAAATATATTAATCTTTTTCTATCTGGAGTCATTTCAAGATTAGGTGAAAAATACAGCTTTAATCGTGAAATAAATGACACTAGAATTAAAAGAGAAAAGATTCTTTTACCTATAACTCCAAAAGGAGAACCCGACTACAACTTTATGGAGCAATATATGCAACATAAAGAACAAAAAATCCAAAAAGAATATCAACAATACATACAAAAAAGGATACATAAACTTGATAATACACCAACGACAGTTTCTTTAAGTGAAAAAGAATGGCGTGAATTTGAACTAGAATCAATTTTTACTATTAACTCTGGGGTAAGATTAACTAAATCTGATATGCAAGAAGGAGATAAACCTTTTATTGGAGCAACTGATTCAAACAATGGCATTACTGAATTTGTTTCTAACGTAAATAATTCTGAAGATGAAAATGTACTTGGTGTTAATTATAACGGTAGTGTTGTTGAAAATTTTTACCATCCTTATACTGCAATTTTTTCTGATGACGTTAAAAGACTTAGTCTAAAAAACATTGAAGGTAATGAGTTTTTATACTTATTTATGAAGACTGCTATTTTAAAACAAAAAGTAAAATACAGATATGGTTATAAATTCAATTCTACGAGAATGAAAAAACAAAAAATAATGCTTCCCATAAATGAAAAGAATGAACCTGATTATGAATTTATGGAAAACTATATGAAAAATTTAGAATATAAGAAGCTGACTGAATATTTAAGTGTATCTTCTCTTGTGTAATTTACATCCGCAACAGTACTCCTGTCATAAAATGAAACATCCCATCAGGATTTTTCCATTTGATGGGATGTTATAATTTCAGATTATTTTATTTTTCCATTTCTGCAAAATACTTGTAGAAATAAGGAATTGTTTCAATTCCTTTGAAGAAGTTTTCCAGCGGATAGTTTTCATTTGGTGAGTGAATAGCATCAGACTCCAAACCAAAGCCCATCAATAGTGATTTAACACCAAGTTTTTCTTCAAAAGTACTGATAATAGGAATACTACCACCACTACGTACCGGAACAGGAACTCTGCCGAATGTTGCTTCATAGGCTTTTTCAGCAGCTTTATAAGCCGGCAAATCAATTGGACAAACATAAGCCTGACCACCGTGAAGGGACTCAACATGAACTTTAACATAGTCGGGAGCAATAGATTCAAAATGTTCTTTAAACATCTGAGCAATTTTTTCATGATCCTGATTTGGAACAAGACGAGAAGAAATCTTCGCATAAGCTTTTGAAGGAAGAACTGTTTTTGCACCTTCTCCGGTATATCCACCCCAGATACCACAAATATCAAACGAAGGACGAATACCTGTATGTTCATTTGTCGTAAAGCCTGCTTCACCTTTTAATGCTTTCACATCCAATGCTTTCTTATATTCTTCTTCATCGAATGGTGCTTCGCCAAGCTTTGCTCTTTCCTCTGCCGAAACTTCAAGAACATCATCATAAAAACCGGGAATGGTAACCTTATTCTGCTCATCCATCATTTCAGAAATCATCTTCGCAAGAACATTGATTGGGTTTGCTACAGCACCACCAAATATTCCGGAGTGAAGATCACGATTAGGACCGGTCACTTCAACTTGCCAGTATGCCAAACCTCGCAAGCCTGTTGTTATTGTCGGAATATCAGCAGCAATCATTCCGGTGTCAGACACAAGAATTACATCAGCCTTTAGCAATTCCTTGTGCTCATCACAGAAATCACCAAGGTTCACCGATCCGATTTCTTCCTCTCCTTCAATCATGAACTTCACATTGCATGGCAACAAATCTTTTTTCACCATAAACTCAAAAGCCTTAGCGTGCATAAACGACTGTCCTTTATCATCATCAGCACCACGAGCCCAAATCTTACCATCTCGAATTTCCGGCTCAAAAGGAGGAGACTTCCATAGTTCAAGAGGATCAACAGGCATCACATCATAATGCCCGTAAACTAAAACTGTAGGTTTTGAAGGGTCTATTATCTTTTCACCATAAACAACCGGATTTCCCGCTGTCGGCATCACCTCTGCCTTATCAACACCGGCTTCTAATAATAACGTTTTCCAATGCTCTGCACATTTAATCATGTCATCTTTGTGATCTGAAATAGAAGAGATTGACGGAATACGAATAAGTCCAAATAATTCTTCGAGGAATCGTTCTTTATTTTCCTCAATGTATTGTTTAATTTGATCCATAATTTGAATAAATTTTGTGTTTCTAATTTTAAGACTATAAAGGTATGGATTTTCAGAATTTATGACCAAGCATTCTCCATCTTTTTAGGTACATCTTCACAGATTTTGTTTTTTTTAACAGTTTCCAAGGTTTTATTCTCCATAATTCAACCTAAAAAACATTCGTTTACTCTTTTTTTCTACTTTTAAAAAAAATTCATCGCAATAAAGCAGACCATCGTTGAATAAAATATGATCACACAAAGTTTGTAAAAAAATGAAACAGGGAATAATCATACAAGCACGTTTGGGCTCTAGCCGCTTGCCGGGCAAAATGTTACGAGCTTTTTATAAGGAAAAGGGGATTTTGCAATTGCTAATAGAACGACTGAAAGAACATTTTCCGGAGCTTCCAATTATCTTAGCAACAACAAACAAGCCCTTAGACACGCCCTTAGCCGAATTGGCAAAAAAACATGAAATACACTGCTACCGAGGTGATGAGAATAATGTTCTTAGTCGATTTACTGAGGCTGCCGAAAAATACAAGATTCAAAAAATTATTCGGATTTGTGCAGACAATCCTTTTCTGGATATGGCTGCACTAAAAAACATGGCGGATGCTTTTCTGCAACAGCATGTCGATTACTGGTGTTATGCACTCCCCGACTACACACCAAGCATTATGACTCACTATGGCTTTTGGGGCGAAGGTGTGAGCTTAAACGCTCTTAAAAAAGTAGCAAAACTCACAAACAACCCTCTTGCTTTTGAGCATGTTACATGGTTTATACACCAAAATCCCGAACAATTTACCATTCATTATCAAATTCTTGACAAGGAAATTCATAACGAAAAGAATGTACGCTTAACCATTGACACCGAAGCGGATTTTATTACGGCTCGTGAAATATACAGCAGTATTCAAACAGAAAGAATGCCTTTGGAAGCAAAAGCAATCATCAATTTCATAAAAAACAACAGCCGATGGAAAAACACAATGCGCAACGAAATAGAAAAGAATAAAAAATAAAGCTTGCCATTTCAAAAAACAACACCCTTTTAAAAAAAATGATAATCAGACTTTTAAATCTGTTTTTATTGTAGCCCCACCAGGACTCGAACCTGGATCTACAGTTTAGGAAACTGCTATTCTATCCCTTGAACTATGAGGCCGAAACGCCTGCAAAAGTCTTAATTAATTATGATTTGTGCAAGTTTACATCAAGAATTAATAAAAAAAGGTTGGCAACAAGACCAACCTTTTCAAAATATATAAAAAACAAAAAAATCTTGTTATTCGTCTTCTTCAAGTGACGCTTGATATTCTTTAAGAAGCTTATCTTGAACATCGCTTGGAACTTGTGCGTACTCAGCATACTCCCAAGTGAAGACTCCACGACCTTGCGTAATAGAGCTAAGTGCTGTAGAATACTTATTCATTTCAGCCAAAGGAACTCTAGCACGGATAATCTGATACATACCATCAGCATCCATACCCATAATGATAGCTCGGCGACCTTGAAGGTCGGTCATAGCTGCTCCCATCATTTCTTCCGGCACTCGTACCACAACATCATAGATAGGCTCCATAATCTTAGGTCCTGCATTTCTAAATGCTTCGCTAAATGCGTGCTTACCGGCAAGCTTAAACGAAATTTCATTGGAATCTACCGGGTGCATTTTACCGTCATATACATAAACAGCAATATCACGAGCATAAGAACCTGTTAACGGACCTCTTTCCATACAATCGTTCACCCCTTTAAGAATAGCCGGCATGAAACGTGCATCAATAGATCCTCCTACGATACAGTTATTGAAAATAAGGTTTCCACCCCAAGGCATTTCGTGTGTTTCTGTACCTCTTACAGGGAAATCGGTAGGGTCAGACATTCCTTCGTGATACGGCTGGATGTGAAGATGTACCTCTCCAAACTGACCGGATCCGCCTGACTGCTTCTTGTGACGATAGTTGGCACGCGCAGATTTTGTAATTGTTTCACGATAAGGAATCTTAGCAGGGAACAACTCAATATCAATCTTATGGATTTTGTCGAAGTACCACTTCACCATGTTAATATGCGCTTCTCCTAAACCTTCGATTACGATCTGTCGAAGTTCTCGCTTCATACCTGCACGCATTGAAGGGTCGGTTTTTTGCATTTCGTTAAGAATAGAACCCATCTTTTCATCATCCTGTGATTGACTTGCTTTTACCGCAGTAATATAAACAGGATCAGGGAATTGAATCTTTTCAACCTCACCAAGATTATGCTTAGCATCCACCAAAGTGTCGTTTGTTCTAACATCTTTCAACTTAATTGTACAAACAATATCACCGGCTACAGCTTCAGAAACTTTCGCTCTATTTTTACCTGCAACAACAAGTATCTGAGAAAGTCTTTCTTTGTTTCCTGTACGTGCGTTAATAACGTCCATACCTTCGGACAACTTACCGCTGTAAATCTTCAAGTGAGACATTTCACCCAAGTGTGGTTCTACAGAAGTCTTCCAGTCGAAAGCAACAATCGGTCCGTTAGGATCACAAGTAAGTTCGTTTCCTTCTGAAGTTTTCTTGGTATGCACAGCATTTGGTGCAGGACAAGATTTTGTAATAAAATCCATAACACGCTGCACACCAATATCCTCCTTACCGGATGAAATCAAAACAGGATAAATAGCTCTTGAAATAAGTCCTAACTGAATACCTGCTCGCATATCGTCTAACGAAAGCGTGTCTTCTTCAAAATATTTCTCCATCAGTTCCTCTGAACCTTCGGCTGCTCTTTCGATCAAGGCAAGACCCATTTCTTCGGCTTTGTCAAGGTGTTCTGCCGGAATATCAAGAACCTCCGGAGCACCACCGCCTTTAGGATACTTCAACATCTTCATCAACACAAGGTCGATAATGGCATCAAATTCTAAACCTGCATTTACAGGAAACTGAACTGCTGTTACTTTTTCACCAAAAAACTGTTGAAGTTGCGCAAAGCTTTCCTCAAAATTCGCCTTTTCATGGCTAAGGTTATTTAGCAAGAAAACTGTCGGACTATCTGCTTTTTCAGCCAATCGCCAAGCATTCTCAGTTCCGGAAATTACACCTGACTGTGTGTTGACAACAATCATTGCTGTATCAGCAACGTGAAGCGCAGACACTGCTTCTCCCGAGAAATCTACAACGCCGGGAACATCAATAAGGTTGATCTTTTTTCCGTCAAACTCTGTGTAAAGCAATGAAGAATGTACAGAATAATGCTTTTCTAATTCGATCTCACGATAGTCAGATACCGTGTTTTTATCATCAACAGATCCTTTTCTAGTGATCACACCACCTGCATGCAACATGGATTCGGCAAGTGTTGTCTTGCCGCTCTTGGCCCCGCCAATGAGAGCAATATTTCTAATGTCCTCAGTTTGATATATTTTCATAGCTATATAATTTTGTATTAATCCTATCCTATTTTTTTACAACCCTACAAAAATATTAAAATACGCCTAATATCAAAATAAAAATTACACTCAAAACACGTTTATTTTTATTCATACCAAATCTTAAAATTCCTACTCCGCTACGATTTGCGCTACCTGCTCAAAAATTCCTTCCCAACGTTCGTCTGCCATCTTAGACCCAACAACTTCAATCACATTTGAAGCAAGCAAAGTGCCGAGTTTGGCAGACTTTTCAAGATCCAACTCTTTGGATAAGCCGTAGAGGAATCCTGCGGCATACAAATCGCCGGCTCCTGTTGTGTCAATCGGTGTTGCTTTCAGTGCTCCAACAAGGAGTTTTTCTTCGCCTCGCTTAATCAATGAGCCTTCTTTTCCAACTTTAACAATTGCCAACTCACACATATCGGCAATTTCATCCACGGCTTCATCAGGACTTTTGCCCGTAAATGACTTTGCTTCTTCTTCATTGGCAAAAACCACATCAATGTAATCGTTCGTTAGTGTTCTTAAAAACTCCAAGTTATCTTCAACTACATTATAGCTCGCAAGATCAAGAACCGTTGTTAAGCCCACTTCTTTAGCTTTTTTGAAGGCATCTGCTATCAATTCATGATTTTGAACCAAATAGCCTTCAACGTACAGGTATTTGTAATTTTTCATCACCTCCACATCAAGATCAGAGGGGCTAAGGTCAATGGCTGCGCCAAGGAAAGTACCGAATGTGCGTTCCGAATCGGGACTAATCATCGCATAAGCTGTGCCGGATTTCATGCTGTGGGTTGTGCCAATGTAGTTCTTCACCCCCACTTGGTTCATTTGATCACGAAAAGCCTTCGCAAAATCGTCATCACCAAGCTTGCCTATAAATCCTGTTTGAACACCCAGCTTTGCCAAACCGTGAATGGTATTTGCCGCCGACCCTCCGGCAGCAACATTTCTATCATAATTCAGAGTTCCTTTTTCAAGTGCTACGGCTTTATCTCCATCTATCAACTGCATACTGCCTTTGGGAAGTTTATAATTCTCTAAAGTTTCATCACTTTCAAGACGTACAAGCACATCTACAAGCGCATTTCCTATTCCTAATATCATAATTCTATATTTTTTTAAAAAAAACCGACATAAAACATGCTAGTTTTCAATATGTTTTAATTTTTCACTAAAAAAACTTACGCAAAGGTATTGTTTATTTCGAAACCTTATATATCTTTGCACTGCTTTTTGAAACAAGCATCAAGAAATATCAAATACTCCTCCTTAGCTCAGTTGGTTAGAGCATCTGACTGTTAATCAGAGGGTCCTTGGTTCAAGTCCAAGAGGAGGAGCAAATTTTTATTTCATCCCCCTTTTGTATTTAAAATATTTTTTATGCTTAGGGGACGCATCAAATGACACAAACATACTCCTCCTTAGCTCAGTTGGTTAGAGCATCTGACTGTTAATCAGAGGGTCCTTGGTTCAAGTCCAAGAGGAGGAGCAAAAAAAAGCGAGCCTATCAAGGTTCGCTTTTTTTTATGATACATCGCAAGGTCAGCATCAAACTCCTTTAAAATATTTTTTTATCAAATTAATAAGTGCTCGATAGCCAACCGGCTTTGATATTAAATCGTTACATCCTGCAAGCAACAACGCGTCTTTATCAATTTCATTGGCATACGCTGTTTGAATAATAATTATAACTTCCTTATTAAAGGAACGTATTTCCTCACAAACCTCAATGCCTTCCATTTTTTCCAGACGAATATCCAAAAGAATCAAATCTAGATCCGAATGTGTTTTTGCATACGACACAGCTTCCTCACCATCACCCGTAACAAAGATTTCCTCACAGTATGAACCCAGGGCTTCTCGATAATACAACTGAGAATCTGCATCATCTTCCACAATGAGGGCATTTATTTTTCGAGCCAAATTCGGTGCTACGGACTTCTCGACGGTTTTGGTTTCTGAGTCTTTACCCCTCTTCAAGCCTTCTGCCAAAGGTTGTTCCTCATCACACTGAACGGCAGAAACAACAACATCGGGAATAACAACAGTAAATTCCGAACCTTTATTTCTTTCACTTTTCAACTCAATATACCCGTTCATTCTTTCACAGCAAGATTTTGCAATGGCAAGCCCCAAGCCTAAACCTTCACAAGCTTCGGTGTCGCTATCTCCACCCTGAGTAAAGCGTTCAAAAATAACTTCATGCTTCGACTTGTGAATACCCTGACCGGTATCTATAACATAAATGAAAAGATCTTTTTCTTTGATTTTGTAGCCAAAGTGCACACTTCCCTCGTGTGTGAAATGAATTGCATTTTTGACAATATTGTCAACGATCAAGCGCAGCATATTCACATCCAGAACAATATAATCGGGCTTCTGAGATTCCTGTTCGTAGACAAAATCTAATTTTTTTAATGTAGCATCCGTGTAAAAAGAAATGAAAACATCATGCAAAAAAGATTGAATATCCACTTCTACATTCTCCAGTGGTCTTATGTTCGATTCATCTCCGGAAATATTAACGATACCCATGATGGTATCCATTAAACTCCGACCGGAATCACTCATGCGTTCTATATATTCATTCCTATTACTATCCGGAATGTTCGGTTTTTTGAGCAAATCGCTAAAGCCGAGAATACTATTCATTGGCGTACGAAACTCATGGTTCAAGTTTCGCAAAAAAGCAGACTTCAAGTGATCACTTTCTTCGGCTTTTGCTTTTGCTTCTTTAAGCTCTTCGAGATTTCGCTTTCGTTCCGTAATATCTTCTTTCACTCCAATAAAATGCTCAATTTCTCCGTAATCATTCAGAACCGGCGATATACTCACATTTTCCCAATAAAATTCACCACCTTCATTAATACCCCTCATTTCGCCGCTCCACTCTTTTCCGGAATTGATTGTAGACCACAATTTTTCAAAGAACTCTTTACTGTGAAGTTTGGAATTCAAAATGCTTGGTTTTTCACCTATCACCTCTTCGAGTGTACGCCTACTGTATTTTTCGAACACGCGATTTACGTACTCAATCCGCGCATCTTTATCAGTAATCACTATGGATACCGAACTTTGTTCGATGGCTCGGAAAAGCATGGCATTTCGTTTTTGAAGCTTACTCTTATCGCGAACATCGCGAATTACGCCCTGACGTGCCAAGCCGTTTTTGTATTGAAACCAAACATAGGATAATTCTACTCGAACTTTTTGACCGTCACGATCCAGTACATCAATTTCACAGCTTTCGGAATCTCCCGGTCTCCTGTTCAGCTTTGCAATACATTTCAGCATGCTTTCATACTGGAGATTATCAAACAACATTCTTTCCTTAAAAAGACCTTTAGACACCATATCGGCATCATAGCCCAATAAGCTAAAAAACTTTTTATTTACAAACTCTACTTTATCATCATAGATCAAGTAAATTGCATCACTGGATTCCTCAATCAAAGTTCTGTATTTCAACTCACTAAGCAACAATTCACGATCAGCTTTTTTTTGCTCTTTTATAAGTCGCTTTTTATCCACGGCGGACTTAATGGCAGGTATTAATCGTTTAAGATTTTGTTTAATCACATAATCATCAGCACCATTTCTCATACACTGAACAGCAATATCCTCATTCATTGACCCGGTAAGGATAATGAAGGGTAAATTCGGACATTTTTGTTGAGCAATTTCCAAAGCTCGCATCCCATCAAAGGTGGGCATTCGGTAATCGACCAATATCAATGTTGGTTTGAATGATTCTATCATTTCCACAAACCCATCCTCAGTATCAACACACTCCGAAACGAAAGTAAAATCATTTTTCACTAACAGACGCTCTATCATTTCTCTATCTGTAGAAACATCCTCCGCAAATAATATGCGATAAACATCTTTATTTGTTCCTGTCATTATTTTAATAATTTAAACATTTAAAATTCTCTGATTCCATTACAGGCATTGAAAACCAAAACGTTGCACCCGAACCCAACGTACTTTCAGCCCACACCTTACCTTTATGCCTTTCAACGACTCGCTTCACAATCGTCAGACCAATACCGGAACCTTCGTACTCAGTATCTTTATGTAAACGGTAAAACATATCAAAAAGTTTATGATCATATTTCGGATCAAAGCCCACTCCGTAATCTCTTACATAGTAATCAACCATTCCTTCTTCTCTTTTCCTGTAACCTATTTCTATTTTTTTAACCTCAGCCAAAGCACTATACTTTAAAGCATTAGAAATTAAATTTGTCCATAATTGTTTTATGGTAGTACTATCGCCTACAATATTTGGAATATCATGAACTACAAACTCAAAGTTCTTTTTTTGTTCAAGGTCGACAATTTCCATAAACATTGAAATGGCAATTTCTTTCATATTCAACTCTACGAAATCAAGTCCGACATTCGTAGATTTCGACAATTCATACAAATCCGTAATTAAGATATCCATCTTTCGGCTATTGGCACGAATCACATCCAAATAATACTTTCCTTCAGTGCCGAGTTTTTCAGTATATTCTTCTTCCAAGTACTCGGAAAAACCGGATATTGCCCGAAGGGGTATTCTCAGCTCGTGCGACACCAAATAAACATACACTTCCAATTCATTATTAGAAGCCTCTAAAGTCTTCGTTCGCTTTTTCACCAATTCTTCAAGGTGCTCTTTATACTCCTCAAGGTTTCTTTCAGCTCTTTTCCTATCGGTAATATCTACTTCAGTAAGGATGACTATCCCTGTTTCAAAATCACATACCATTCGGATGTAGGTATCACGTTTTCGACCCTTTAAGGTAATAACCCTGGATTCATCTTGGATATTAGACTCACCATTATACATGCTGACCAACCAGTTTTTCACAAACTGAATGCTTTTGCGTGTGTGAATGGTATCTAATTTCTCAATTAATTCCTCAATGCTTTCGGTGTCAAACATCTCCAGCGCAGCTTTATTTACCTGAACGACTTCTATTTTATTTAAAAAATCCACCACCTTTTCCGGATGCCTATCCAAGTATGATTTCAAATCCGTAACACCCAGACTCTTGAGATTTTGGAACTCCGTCAACACTTTCGAAACATTTTCTTTCCATATAGAAACCGGAGAATGATCAAAAAGATTTCGGTATCTGAATTCACTTTCGCGAAGTTGTTTCTCAGCCTCTTTTCTTTCGGTAATGTCTCTCACCATTGTCAACACTAAGGCTTTATTCTTGACATAGAACACGCTTGAAGAAACTTCAACAGGAATTAGTTTTCCATCTTTTGTCTTATATATAGATTCCACCATGTACCAACCCCGGGATCTAAGCTTTGAAAGGCACTCATATCCATCACTGACTTCGGAAGACAAATAAACATCTTCCAAGCTCATATTGAGCAGTTCCGAACGTGAATACCCGGAAGTCCACACCGCCCTCTTGTTCACCTCAATAAAATTCATAAAACCATTTTCATTGAGTGGGTGAATGTACACTGCATCATTAACACTATCGAGCAAGGTCGTATATTTCAAATTAATAATTTGTATTTCTTCTTCCGCCTCTTTAAGGTTGCTTACGTCAAAAGCAATAATGGCAAGAGCCATCCCGTCTTGATCCACATTCTCTACCGCCAGAGCGGAGACAAGCATTACAAACTCGCTTCCATCTTTTCGTTTATGGGGAACTTCGACCAACTCAACGAAACCTCTTTCAAGAGTTTTCAGCATCAGTTCCTCTACCCGATTCATTTGTCCGGGGGTATGAAAGATGTCGATGGACTTACCGACAAGTTCCCCTACTTCGTAACCGTGAACGAAAGCCATATAATCATTAACATAAGAGAGTTCCCCATTTTCGGACATGATAACCGAACCGCACAAAGCATTATCGGAAATCGCTTTAAAAATAGTGACTCTTCGCTGACCGGCAACACGCTCACTAACGTCCACGATAAAACCTTCGACAAACAATTCATTATTCAGCGAAATCACTTTGCCTCTTTCGTGCACCCATTTCAATTCGCCTGCTTCTGTAATTATTCGATATTCTACCTCGAATGTTCCTTTCGATTGAATAGCTTCATAAACCTTATGTCGAACTTTTAGTCTATCTTTGTGATGAATGAGATCGCTGTATCGTTTCTTATTTTCAACAATTTCTTCCGGAGGAAAACCGAACAACTCAAGACTTCCCTTGCTCAGGTATTCCATTTCCCAAGAAGGGTTAACGCGACAGATATACACGACCCCCTGCAAGTTCTCGACCAAAGTTTCATATTTTGTTGAATTGATGTCAATTTGCTGCTGAAGGGCTAACTTTTCACCACCATCGCGCACTGCCAACAAATGATAAAAGCTACCTCCATATCGCATGTGTCCACCTTCGACCTCCACCTGATAAAGTTCTCCGGTATTTCGCTGAAAATGAAGAGCACAAGGATTATAATTGTTGTATAAAATTATTTGTCGTAAATGCTGACTATCATCAGGAGAAACAAAATTCAATATGGATCTGCCGATTACTTTGGATCTGGGACATTTCACAATACGCAAAAACGCATCGTTACAATCCTTAACAACACCCTTATTATGAACGACAACCCCTTCAAAGGCTGATTTGGAAAGAAAATGAAAACCAACCCCGGCATAGTCTGCCTCCGAAAACAAATAGTTGGGATACTTTTGCTGTAAAAGTTTGGAAAAATCGGAGCACAGTTCCAACACAAATTTATAACCATCGAACTTCCACACAGAGCTTTTATCGATTGCCAAAACCAATACCACAGAAAAATATTCCATACGCCCCAACCCAACCTGCAATAGATCAAAGTTTTCCGTCAGACCAAGGAACGTTCGAAGGGAGTTGTTGATATAAGGACTTTCTTTTTCCTCATCAAGGATGTATTTTTTTTGAGCATCAAAAAATTCATTTGAATCTAACAAATGCTGACACTCATATTTATTGTTTGTCCGAAAAGGTTTTAATTGGACATCATAGTTTTCATCAAAAATAGTGCATGCAACGAGAGGAATGGCATCATCAGAAAAAAACAAATCAATAAATTTCGCCATAAGATCATCGAAGCTGCAATCACTAACCAAAACCTTTTGAAGTTTCTGAACAAAAGAGAGTTGGTGTTTCAAAACGGCTAATTGATCAATTTCAGCATCCATATCAAATATTTTAACCAAAAATAATAAATAATGACACTAAAATGAATAAAAATAAAAAAGACTGTCCAAGTTTGATTGAACAGTCTTTCCGATAAAATTTCTACAGCTTAGTACTCGGCAATCACGCCGCCGCCGAGGCAGATTTCCTCATCCGGAGTGTAGACTACGCCAAACTGACCGGGAGCTACACCTGCTATCTTTTCATCGGCAAGAATCGTGTAGCAATCTCCATCTTGAATCAATTTTCCGGAAGCAAATTCGGGTGTATGTCGAATTTTAAACTTAACATCCTGTTCTCCGCTGTAATCGCGTTCGGCAAACCCATGAATAAACTGAAAATCTTGCAAAAAGATATTCTGTTGATACTGAGCAACGGGGTCATAGCCATTTGAAACATAGATAATATTTTCGGAAATATTCTTCTTGACGACAAACCACGGTCCTTGCCCCAAGCCAAGCCCTTTACGTTGACCAATGGTGTGAAACCACAAACCTTGATGCTCACCGATAACTTTATCGGTTTCGAGAACTCGAATTTCACCCGGATTTACGCCTACATACTTCTTAATAAAATCTCTGTAATTCACCTTTCCCAAGAAGCAAATTCCCTGACTATCGGGACGCTCGGCAGAGGGAAGCTTCATTTCTCTTGCGATTTCACGAACTCTTGGTTTTGGAATATCCTGCAATGGGAACATTGCTTTTTGCAACTGTTCTTTGCTAATTTGGCTCAAAAAATAGGTTTGATCCTTGTGTCGATCAACGGCTGTTCGTAAGTATTTGACACCATCTTTAACGACAGTTCCGGCATAATGACCTGTCGATATAAGATCGAAATCTCTACCAAACTGTTCATTAAATGCGCCAAATTTAATCAGTCGGTTACACATAATATCAGGATTTGGCGTATATCCCTTTTTCACGGTATCAAGGGTGTATTTGGCCACCGTGTCCCAATATTCTTTGTGAAGGTCAACAATTTCCATCTTAAACCCATATTTTTTTGCCAAATATGAGGTTATTTCAATATCTTCTTCCTTCGGACAATCAATATATCCGGCTTTATCTTCCATACCAATTACGATGTAGAAGATCGTAGGTTGAAGCCCCTGTTCCTTCATCAGCTGTAGGGTTACAGAACTATCGACCCCACCGGAAACCAATGCAGCTATTTCCATTTTTTCCTTTTGTTAAAGCAAGTGTGTTTGCAGAATAAGCAAAAGCCATCACTCCGCAGAAAAAGCAACTATTAATAAAGCCCTTTGTCTACTTTTATTTTTATTTCTTTCAGCATATCTTCTGTCATGGCATCAAGATCGTACTGAGGTTTCCAGTCCCATTCCCTTCTTGCAGCACTATCGTCAATAGATTTCGGCCACGAATCAGCGATTTCCTGACGGAAGTCGGGAGCATAGGTACAAGTAAACTCTGGAATAAATTTCTGAATACTCTCCACTTGTTCCTTCACATTGAAGCTCATTGCCGCCACATTGAAATTTGAGTGGTGCTTTAAGCTTGTTTTTTCCGCAAGGAACAAATCCATTGTAGCTTTAAGGCAATCAGGCATATACATCATAGGCAGCATGGTATCTTCACTCACAAAGCATTCGTATTTGCCATACTTCACTGCGTCATAATAAATAGCAACAGCATAGTCGGTAGTACCGCCTCCGGGGAGGGTATCGTGCGAGATAATTCCGGGATAGCGCAATCCACGAATATCCATATCATACTTTTGCACATAATAATTACACAACAACTCACCGGCAACCTTAGTAACGCCGTACATGGTTGAAGGCTCAAGAATGGTTTCCTGAGGCACGTCAAACTTTGGAGTGGAAGGACCAAAGGCTGCGATAGAGCTAGGTACTAAAACACGATCGACATGAAGTTCTCTCGCTACTTCAAGAACATTATGAAGTCCGTACATATTTACCTGCCAAGCAAGATTGGGATGTTTCTCACCCACACCGGAAAGAATGGCTGCCAAATGAACAATACCATCAATTTGATGCTTTTCACAAACATGCTTCATCGCCGGAAGGTTTGTAACATCTAAGCATTCAAAAGGACCGTCTTTCAATTTTGGATTATTAATTTCGGAACATTTGTCTGATGCTACAACATTTTCAATTCCGAATTTTTCTCTTAACGCAAGGGTAAGCTCTGAACCTATTTGCCCTAAAGCTCCTGTTACTAATATTTTGTTCATGATCTATATTTCTTATAGTTTTTATTCTTAATTATTTATTTCCCAAGAATGATTTCCCAATACACACGAAGGAATAGAATCACTCCTGATGCCATCATTATAATTCCTGTTATTTTATTTACAATAATTATATATTTAAGCCTAAGCAATTTCTTAATTTTATTTCCAATATAGCTTTTCAACAAATCGGTAGCAAATACAGTTGCCAACGTTCCCGAGAAAAAAGTCAGAACATATTGTGCCAACATTCCTTCCTCGGCTTTTGCACTGACAAAGCTCATCGCCGTTAACCAAAATAAAATGATAAAAGGGTTCAATATGTTGAGGAAATACCCTTGCACAACATACACGACAGGACCGGACTTTTTATCGGCAGGAATCATAGGAGCATTCATTTCTTTACTTTTCACAGGAGCCTTTACCGCTTCGGGTTTCTTAAAAAAAGAAAATAAGCCAAAGGCTACCAGAACTATAGAGCCAATAATCCCGATGTATATTTTATTTTCGTCGGCATCAAATATGCCTGTAAAGCCAAAATAGCACAGAGCTATAAGCGTCAGGTCACTCAACAAGATACCCGAAGCAAAGAAAACACCATACTTGAAGCCGCGATCAATCCCCGTTTGGATGGTTGCAAAAAATGCAGGTCCAATTGATATGGCAATAATCAGCCCCAAACCGATACCCTCTAAAAGTATTCCAAGCATTCTATTTATCCTTGTTCAATTTTTTTAAATAATCCATCCACTCCTGAGCTGTTTGATTCCTAAGCACACGCGGAAACTTATTTTGAGAACCTATTTTGCCTTGCTGCTCCATGTAGTCATAAAAAACCTTTGTAGGGTAAACTTCCACCACAACATCTTTTATTGCAGAAATTCGTTCAACTCTATAATCGTCATTAAGGTTTTTAAGATGATGATCAATCCGATCTCTAACAACATTCGGGTCAATGGCATCATCCGTACCGATAAACCACTTGTGAGCAAACATGGTGTCATGCTTAATTCCGGCTACGGTAAACTCCCGTGCCGTAATATTCAAATCATCAGCCATCAATTCAACAGCTCGGTTCATATTTTCCTGACTCAGGTGTTCGCCACATATATTCAAGAAATGCTTCGTTCTTCCGGTAATCACCAATTCATTTCTGCTAAGATCCGTAAACTTAATCGTATCACCAATGAGGTATCTGTAAGCTCCTGCGACACTTGTTATAAGTAAGGCATATTCCTTTCCTTCTTCCACCTGATCGATGGTCAAAGTTTCAGCTTTTTCGCTAAGGTTACTATCATCATCGAAATTATTTTCGGTAAAAGGGACAAATTCGTAAAACAAACCATTATCCAAAATCAACTCCATAGCATTTGTATCAGGTCTGCTCTGATACGCAATAAATCCTTCGGATGCCAAATAGGTTTCGATATAAGTAATCGGGTGAGCCAATAATTTGGCAAAACTCTTTTTGTAAGGCGTAAATGAAACACCACCGTGAACATAAATATTTAGGTTCGGCCAAATGTCGTGGATTGTTTTCACCTTGTAATGTGCAATAATTTTTTCCAACAATATCTGCAACCAAGCAGGAACACCCACGATCACACCAATATCCCAATCTTTGGCATTCTTAACAATTTCATCAAGCTTGGTTGTCCAATCGCGCTCTTTGGAAATGCGCTTTCCGGGCTTGTAAAAATGCTCAAACCAAAAAGGAATATTCCCCGTAGTTATCCCCGAAAGGTCTCCGGCATAGTAAGTTCCATTAAATTGCAGGTGCGTAGAGCCCCCCAACATCAAAATTCCTTTTGTGTAAAAATCCTTGGGAAAATCATATTTCGCCAATGAAAAGATCTGCCTGATACTTGTTTTCTTAATAGCGCGAATCATGTCTCCCGTTACCGGAATATATTTACTGGAGGCCTCAGAAGTACCCGATGAAAGTGCAAAATGCTTAACCTTTCCGGGCCATGCAACATAAGACTCCCCCTGCAAAGCCCGATACCACCATTGATTGTGCATAGAGTTGTAATCATTCAGAGCAACATTATTCCGATATGCTTCTATCACATTTTTCTTCATCAACATATCATCAAAATGATAATGCTCCCCAAAAGCTGTTAGTTCAGCCCTCCGGAGTATTTTTTTCAGTTGCCGCTCCTGCTGTTTAATGGGGCTATATTTCCGCTTTGGAGCAGGCATCTTACCCCCAACTGCAATCGCACGTTTGATAATCGAACCTAAGACTTTCATATTAATTAAATTGACCCGTAAAAATAGAAAAATTTATCAATCCATGTCCAAGAAAAAATTTTCTTACAAATTATAAATACACTGATACCCTCTCCATCCATTCACACACATCCCTACGGACAAAAATATTGCTCATATTTCCGACTACCAACATTTGCTTTCGTCTGATTATCAAGATCTTCATGAACAAAAAAAAGACCACTCAAGAGATGAATGATCTTTCTTTCAGGTACGATCTGCTATCGGCAAACCATCCTTATATTTTTTAAAACTCCTTCGTTACGGCATTGTATAAATCAATGACGAATTACGGTAACCACCTAGGTTCTGATACCAATTCGGGAACATCACACCTCCACTGGCTGCCCATTCTGCAAACTTCAAATGCACGTTTACAATGTCTTCTTTCTCTATCGGGTAATCAAACTTCTCATAAATATTGATCGCCCACGGCAAGTTTGTTGATGTTACATAATACTTATTTGCACTCGGATTACTTGCATCTTCACCGGTTCCCAACAAATTCATATTTGCCAAATCTGTTGGCGCATAACCCGGCAAGTGAACCTCAACACTACGATCCTTATCCACGATCAAGAACGGATTAAACTCTGCGATGTCT